>FUFK010037798.1_pt1 | contig 20399 bp, 28 predicted proteins | sample 1021851 | NCBI WGS metagenome assembly FUFK01 (sample SAMEA51879418, study PRJEB19060) | metagenome
CCAAGATGATCTAGATGTTTATGTTACATTGTCGGGTGGTACTAGAGTGCTACAGCTACGCCAGTCTACTGGTAGTACTGCACAGTCTAGTCACCCACAAGTAAACAATACAGACGGATTATACTTTCCTGCCGTTACAGCGGGTACAACTTTATATAACTACACGCTTTCCACTGATAACAATACAATTACGTTCAACTCTGCCCTACCGCAAGGTGCAGTAGTTTTTTGTGAGCGTAGAACAAGAGATGCAGACAGTTCATATACAACTTTTGCAAGTGGCAGCACTATAAGAGCCACAGATCTTAACAACTCTTCTACTGAGTCTAACTTTACAGCACAAGACGGTAGAAACAAAGCGTTAACTATAGAAGGTGTTTTGTTTGACGGAGATCAACCAAGCACAAACTTTGTTACATCTAGCCATATTGTAGATGGTAGTATAGTTAACGCTGATATAAACGCAAGTGCAAATATAGCTGGTAGTAAACTAGCTAATGATTCTGTAACATTAGATAAACTTGGCAGTGGTGCTTTACCTACTGACATAACAGTTGCTTCGGCTAACATTGTTAACGGAACTATTGAAGAAGCTGACTTATCAAACTCAGCAATTTCATCAAACAAGATTGCAAATAATGCAGTTACAACTACTGAAATACTTAATGGTGCAGTAACTACAGATAAGATTGCAGCTGACGCAGTTACAAATGCAAAAATAGCCGACAATGCTATAGCTGGTGCTAACATAGCTGACGGCAATGTTACTACAACTAAAATAGCAGACGATGCTGTACGGGCTAATCATATTGCTGATAGTCAAGTTTTAAACGCAGCTATAGCAGATAATGCAGTTTCAGGTGCTAAGATAGCTAACGGTAATGTTACTACAACTAAAATAGCAGATGATGCTATACGAGCTAATCATATTCTTGATGGTCAAGTTCTAAATGCAGCTATAGCTAGTGATGCTGTAACAATCGACAAAATTGCAGATGCAGCAATAGTTACAAATAGTGAGCAAGCAAGTCATACTGTAAACGATACTACATTCTTTACAACAGCAGCAGCTGAAGCTAGATACTTTAACGTAAGTTCTGGTGAAACAATTAAAGATGGAGATACATTTCCTGACAACGATACTACGATTGCTACAACCGCAGCTATCAACGACAGGATTATTGACATTGTAAATGATGTTGGTGGTTTTGATATTGTAGAGAGCGAGCAGCACTTTCCTAACACTAACCCACAAGGTCAGGCAGGGTCAGCAGCTGTACTAAGTATTAAGGCAGCTTCTACAAACTTAGTTCCTAGTGGTACAACACTTACTATAGTTAATGGTAACTTAGCAGACAACGCTAATATTACAATAACTGGCGTAACATCTACTATACCATCTGGCTTTGGATTTATAGTAGAATCTACAAACACACTACATACATATACATTTCACAGATTAGTACCTAACGCAACAGAGGTAACAACTGTAGCTGGTAAGGCAACAGAGATAGGCCGACTTGGTACAGCAGCAGCTGTTGAAGATATGTCTATACTAGGTACAACCGATGTTGTAGCTGATATGGCTATATTGGGTACTACTGATGTTGTAGCAGACATGAACACACTTGCTACATCTGACATCGTATCTGACATGAATACGTTGGCTGTAACTGATGTGCTTAGTGACATGAGTACTGTAGCCGATAATGTAACTAACGTTAACAACGTTGGAAACAACATAACAAATGTAAACAGTGTTTCTAACTCTGCTGGGGCTAACCAGACATTTACAGTTACTGTACAAAACGTAAGTGGTAACAAGTACTTTATAGATGGTGTACAGACACCTGTACTAAAACTTGCTAGAGGTAAGACATACACATTTGATATGTCTGACAGTAGCAATAGCAGTCACCCTCTTGCATTTAGAGATAGTAGTGACAACTCTTATACTACTGGAGTTACAACAAGCGGAACTGCTGGTAGCTCAGGTGCTACTGTAGTTATTGTTGTAGCAGCTAACGCTCCTAGCTCATTGAAGTACTACTGTACATCACATGGTAACGCTATGGGTAACACCATAAATGTTATTGATGATAATGTTGGCACAGTTGCTGGATCAATCTCTAACGTCAATACAGTTGGCAGTGCAATAGCAAACGTAAACACAACTGCTGGTTCTATAAGCAATGTAAACACAGTTGCAAGTAATATAAACAGCGTTAATAGTTTTTTTAATACATATCGTATAGGTGCAAACAACCCTACATCTAGCTTAGATGTTGGAGACTTATTTTTTAACACCACAGCTAACTCACTTAAGGTTTATACTGGTAGTGCTTGGGTAGATGGTGTCACAGCTACAGGTAACTTTGCAGTTGTTACTGGTAATACATTTACTGGTAGTAACAACCATAATGATGGTGTGAAGTCTATATATGGTACAGGGTCAGATCTACATATTTTCCACGATAGCAGTTCATCTTTTAATAATATACAAGGTCAAACTGGTAGTAATACAAGAATTCGACAGCAAGGAAATGGTGGAGCGTTATACCTTGCAGCAACAAATATACATCTTCAAAACCATAATAATAATGAAACTTATTTGTATGGAGTAAATAATGGTGCTGTAAAACTTTATTTCGACAACAGTCAAAGGTTTGAAACAGAATCAACTGGTGCAAAAGTTAATGGTCAACTTAATGTAACAAGTCATATTAATTTGCCTAATGTTAATACCTTTTTAAAAGGTGGTGGACATGACGTAATACAAGTAGACGCCACAAGAAGTTATTTTTATGGTGGTTCTAACGGAGTTCAAATAAGAAAAGCTGATAATAGTGCATATATAGTTACTGTTGATGATAATGGTAATACTACGATTGCTGGTGATTTAGAACTTACAGGAGATAAAACACTAAAAATTGGTGCTTCTGATGACTTACAATTATTTCACGCTAGTGGAAATTCTAGAATACAGAACGCAACTGGTGCATTATCTTTGCAAGGTAACGATTTAAAGTTAGGTAATTATGATCTAACTGATACTTATTTTAGAGGACAAACAAATAATGCAGCGGAACTTTATTTTGACAACAGTAAAAAGTTTGAGACTACAAGTGCTGGTGTAAAAGTTGGTGATGACTTAAAAGTAGAATTTGGGAACGGTGATGACTTAGAAATTTATCATGCTTCTTCAAGTGATGTAAACATTATAAACTCACTTAAACCATTAAGATTACTTTCTAACGGCAACACGACTATAGAATCTACTACTGCCGAAGTAATGGTAAAAGCTATTCCAGACGGAGCAGTTGAGTTATATCACAACAATAGTAAAAAGTTTGAGACTACAAGTTCTGGAATTAGTGTTACTGGTGAAGTAAGACCTACTTCTCATCTTGTAATGAACGCTGCTGATAATCAAATAATATATCTTGGAGCAGGGAATGATTTACAAATTTATCACGATGGATCAAACTCTTACATAAAAGATGTAGGTACTGGTGACTTAAATATTGCTGGTAGTATCGTTAGATTACAGTCTAGTGCTGGAGAGACATTAGCTAGAGGTGTAGAAAACGGTACATTTGAACTATATCACAACAACAATAAAAAGTTAGAGACAGATACAAACGGAATTTTTGTTACTGGTGCATTGCGTGGTGACTCAGTTGACTTATCAGATAACAAGAAAATTTTATTAGGTGCTAGTGATGATTTAGAGATTTATCATGATGGTTCTCATAGCTATATTGCTGATGTTGGAACTGGTGAGTTAAGGCTTAGAGGTACAACAATAAGACTTACAGATCATAATGGAACAGAAAACTTTGCTAACTTTAATGATAATGGGTCAACAGAACTATTCTACGACAACACAAAGCGACTTGAGACTACAAGTGTTGGAGCAAAAGTAACAGGTAGGTTAGGTGTTGATAAAGNNCCAACTACAAAACTTAATGCAGAGCTAAGTGTATTTGCTGCAACAGGGAATGATGATGCTTCTGATTGGGGTGCTGATGGTATTTTCCAACTTGACCACACTGGTACTTCTGCTGCAAATAATGAAGTCTTGATGTTAGGTGCTGTATCTGGTGGAGTTGGACAAATTGCATCTGGTTTTGGTTTGGGTAGAGAAAGTACAAGTAACTGGGGTACTTATATAAGTTTTAAAACTCATAGTACAAGTACTTCAAATATTGATGAATTAATAGAACGTTGGAGAGTTAGATCTACTGGACATCTTACACCCGCAGCAGATAGTACAGTTGATATAGGTACTAACAGCGTCAGAGTAAGAAACGCATACGTTGACACATATTATGGTGACGGATCAAACCTTACAGGTATTAACACAGACTTAGTATCTGACACATCACCACAGCTAGGCGGTGACTTAGATACAAATGGTCACGAAATATCTTTAGATGATAACCATAAAATCAAATTCGGAGCTAGTAATGATTTTCACATTAAGCATGACACTGCAAACTGGATAGAGTCTTTGGGTACTACTACTCTACACTTTACAGTTAACAATGCTAATGAATATGCTGCATCAATGTATGCTAACGGGGTAGTAGAGTTACGTTACGATAACGTAATCAAAGCAAACACTGCTAGTCATGGTATGTACTTTAACGAAGCTTACTTACATCATCATGTAAACTCAGGTAATAGCTCAGAAATTAGATTTACTACTAACGGTACACGCAGAGGTTCTGTATATGCTGATAATGGTAATACTGTTGGATTCTTAACTCCAGCTGGTGGTTGGTCAGCAAGATGGCATAGTGATGGTAAACAAACTTCTCATGGATCTATAGTTCCTAATGCAAATAATACTTANAGTTTAGGTAGTTCATCATTACGTTGGCAAAACATCTATACCAATGACCTTAACTTATCTAACAAAGGTAGTGCTAATGATGTTGATGGTACATGGGGTGATTGGACTATACAAGAAGGAGAATCAGACTTGTTCTTAAAAAATAACCGTTCTGGTAAAAAATACAAATTTAATTTAATGGAGGTATCATAATGGCTTTATATGGACCTATAGATGACCACATGAAAGTTAGTCGATCGAGTACAACTTCAGATAGAAGTTTAAGTGGGCGAACCACAAGTTGGACAAGTCATGTAACTACAACTTTTACCTCTACTACTACGGGGCCTGTATTAGCAGATGCTATGTGTTCAGCTATGTATGAATCTGGTGCAGTTAATATGCAATGTCGATTAAATTTAGAAGTATCTGGTGGTACTAATTACTATAGTGATGCTTATACTGCTGGTGTGCAAATGGCAAATAACTATGCACAGATGAGTTCTGGTGCAATGAGTACGACATTCCAAAATGTACCAGCTGGTACTCACGTTTTAAGAGCTCAATTCAGAAATATGGGTAATAGTTCAACAGCCATTTTGTCTTACTTCGATCAAGGTGGTCAAAGTTCTTACGATCAGGTACAAGCAATTTATAGAGGTTAATATGGCATATAAATATTATAAATCACATTTTTCTGATGCTGTGTTAAAGTTTTTACCTAATACTGAAAGTCAGGCATGGACTTTATTAGGAGAGCCAACAACAGAAGAAGAATTTAAAACAAACTTACAACTTATAAAAGGCGAAGATTCAGATGGTAATGCTATTATTATGGATCCATCTGAATGGCCTAGCAATTTAACTTGGGCTAATGTTAAAGCACAGCATGATGCTAACTTAGCTGGTGATGCTATAAGAATTTTACGTGTTTTAAGAAACGACAAGTTAGCTGAATCCGATTGGATGGCTAACTCTGACGTTACTATGACCGATGCTTGGAAAACTTACAGGCAAGAGCTAAGAGATTTACCAGCAACTACAAAAGACCCATCAAACCCTACATGGCCTACGGAGCCTACATAATATGACAATTACAAAAACTTGGGAAGTAAACACCCTAGAAAGAGAACTAGCTGACGGCTACGTTAAAAAAGTTATTTATCGTGTAAAAGGTATAGACGGTAGTGAAGAAAAAGCAAGAGCAACTGGCGAAGTAGAACTTGAAAAACCAGAAACTCTTATACCTTACAAAGATTTAACTGAGTCAACAGTGCTTGGTTGGGTTAAAGCAAAATTAGATGCAGATGAAGCTGGAACAGTTGCTGCTATTGAAAAATCTTTAGAAGATGAAATAGCATTACTTAACACACCAGTTACAGCAGCAGGAAAACCTTGGTAATTATTTATGACTAGACCAACCACTGAACAATTAAAAAAAACACTACAAGAGTTAGTTACTAAACATAATGAAGCTCTACAAGTTCAAAATACTTGTAAAGAACAACTTATAGCTATACAAGCTGTTATACAAGATAGGGAGTTAGAAGATGGAAATTCCAACACTGTTACTTCCGAGATTACAGAAGATTAAAACAATATCTATACCTTTACCAACAGCTGACGTTCCTAGTTATGTACCTTTGGTAGTACCTCCTAGTGATCTTAGAGAACCAGAAGGTACAGAACCAGAAGCTACAGAAGAAGCACCTACTGGCATAAGGCAGGTTGATATACCGTTTACGGACTTCAAAATGCCTTTACCAGAAAACGAAATACTTATAACGGCTTCTACTACAGCAGTCGTTTCTGTAGCTGCAACCCTAACTGCAACAGCAGCTTTTAAATGGGTTGTTACAGCTATGAAACCAATACTTAAAACAGCATGGAAGAAGATAANGTTATCAAAGGACAACCCAAAAGTTTCTTAAAAAAGATAAAAGAAAATGTAGATGACCATGATGAACAGATGGCAGTGCTAGGTGCAATCGTACGTCTAGGAGTTGTTGTTTGGTCTGGTTTTATTATTACTCTTAACTATGTTGAGTTACCTATGGTTAAAAAACCTGTAGGTGCATCGTCCGANATCACGTTCGTAGCCTCGATTTTTACNGGGGCACTGGCCACGTTNGGNNTATCTACAGGTAGAACAAAAGGCGAAAAAGACAAACAACCAAAACNATGANAAAATTANTTATTGCTATGNTACTGCTACCTGCAGGTGCATATGCTAATNNNGTNACGCCCCAGTTTACNACAGGGTCGATGAACTCAACGACCACNACCACACAAACTATAACCGAAGTAGAACAGCGTCAAGTTTTTGGGGCTGAAGTAAAGACTTGGAATGGATCTAATGTAACACCNTCTGCTGATATAGCAGGTAGTGGTACTACATTTACCATAACAGACACAACTCTACCTTGGACACTAGAAACAACCTCCAGATCAGCTGGATTAGTAGAACAATGGGACACCACAAGAAACTATACAATAAACTCTACTACTACCTCGCTCTCTGTATTCTCACAATAACACCAGCATATGCGGAAGGAGACACCAATAACTCGTCCAACCCTGTGGCAGCAGCAACAGGAAATGTTACCAATCAGGCTGTGCAATTTCAAAATAATGGAGCACCGTCTAGACAACAATATGGTTCTNCCATATCTTGTAATGGATCAACAATGACGTTTAGCCCCTTTTACATGGGTAATGACACCTCACCATATGACGATGAGGGTTATGTTATATCAGAGAACTGGGGCTTTCAAATAAACTTTTCAGTGCCACTTAACCGTGACTTGACTAAACAATGTCAAGAAATAGCTAAGAGACAAGAAGAAAAGATGAGGCTTGACTACGAGCTTGTTCGTGCACTTAAATGTGCAGAACTACAACAAAAAGGATTTACGATATATCCCGGCTCACGTGTAGCTCACATGTGCCAAGACATCGTACCAATACAATCGTTATTACCTAANAAAGATGTTAGCACTACTAAAACCAATCGTTTTAACTTTTTTAAAAAGTGACAAGTTTAAAGTATTTGTCGTAGATTTATTAGAAAAGTTAGTAGAATTATCAGATAATGAGCTTGATGATAAAGCTCTAGCAATAGTAAAGAAAGGACTAGACATTAAATGAAAAGAGCAGGAGAAGATAAGTTTAATGAACTACATATGTTAGTTACTACTGAACTTATTAATAGGATACGTAGTGGTGAAGCTACTACTGCTGACCTAAAAGCTGCTTCTGATTGGCTATATAAGAATGATATTACAGGTGTAGCGTTTGACACGTCACCTTTATCACAACTAGCCGATATTATGCCAAGTGTTGATTTTGACACAGTACAAAAATCAGTAATTAAACATGGCTCCTAGAAAACTACCACGTAGTAAACTCAAAAGAACTGCACGATTTTACAGAGATAATGCAAAAGCCAGAGCAAAGAAAAACGCAACCAACAGAGAACGTAACAAAAAACCTGAGAATATCGCCTACAGGGTGGCACTCAGAAAAGCACGTAGGAAAGCGGGGGCTGACGGCAAAGGCGGTAAGGATTTTTCACACACTAAATCAGGAAGATTAGTACGTGAGAACCCTTCAACAAACAGAGCTAGAAATCGTGGTAAAAAATGACACCAGTACTTCCTACTTATAAACATTACACACAAAACTTAATAGTCATGACATCAGGAGACGCAAAACGCCTATGGAGAAAAGCTATTAAGGAGGCAAACAATTATGAATGTATTTATTGCGGACAAAAACATTATGAATNTGATCTTACCATTGACCATGTACATCCCAGATGTTTGGGAGGTNCTACCAATACTTGCAACTGTGTTCCCGCCTGTAGACGATGTAATCAAGAAAAAGGAAGTATGAACTGGTTAGTGTGGTTTAGGGACAANTTCCCNCCAAACCCACTACGAGAAANCNTAATACTAAATTGGATTAANTGAACAAACTATTTAACCCTAACAAATTGCTATTACAGGAACTTAAAGACATTGCATATGCTACACCTAGGCCCTTACGTTGGGCTATGGTGTGGTTTTTGCTATGGATAGAACCTCAATACGTGGACTATAAAGCTAAGAAAGCTGTAGATGACGCTGTTGAAAAGTACAACAAGCTATGTGATTTCTGTGAAGAATGGCGTAATGAACCGAGTGTAAAGATAATACCTTCGGAAGTTAAGGGACTAAATGACATGAGTATAAATTATGAGCGAAAAGACCCCGACTGTGACATCTAATAATGATGATGTCATGCTTGACGCTGTAACAAAGTTTATAGCAGATAAAGAAAAGTTTAGATCTAAGTCTTACTTAGTTGGTGGTAAAGGTAATCCTACTATAGGTTATGGTTTTGAGTATTATGACAAAGATACACCCGTAGAAATGGGTCAAACCATGACTAAGGAGCAAGCTATACCACTACTAAAAGAAAAAGTACGTACATTTCATAACAGATTACAAGATTATGATGTGTATAATACTATGACACCAACTCAAAAAGCTGGTATGATTTCATTTATGTATAATCTTGGGCCAAATGTAATTGATGCACCCGAAAATCCTAACCTCCGTAAGGCGGTAAAAAGCGGTGATATTAGTCAAATACAAAAAATGATGCAGAAGTATACTTATCGTAACGGTGAGTTTATGCCGGGATTATACGACAGACGTAAAGAAGAAGTAAATATAATGAATGATGAGACGATTCTATTCGGAGCACAATGAGTACTATAGAGTCACAGCTCCAACAGGACTTTAGGTATTTTCTTACCGCTGTTTGGACACACTTAAACCTACCAGCTCCTACAAGAGCACAATTATGTATCGCTGAGTATCTACAACATGGCCCAAAAAGATTACAAATCCAAGCGTTTCGTGGCGTTGGTAAGTCTTGGATTACTGCTGCATTTGTCCTTTGGACTTTATTCAATAACCCAGATAAAAAGATTATGGTCGTCTCTGCTTCAAAAGATAGAGCAGACTCATTCTCAATCTTCTGTCAAAGACTAATACTAGAAGTACCTTGGTTATCACAACTAAAACCTAAAAACGATGACCAAAGATGGTCACGTATATCATTTGATGTGGGGCCAGCAGCACCGCACCAAGCACCCTCAGTAAAGTCTGTGGGTATTACAGGACAGCTAACAGGATCTAGAGCTGACCTAATGGTACTAGATGATGTTGAAGTACCAAACAACAGTATGACTGAACTACAACGTGAAAAACTTTTACAGTTGGTTACTGAATGTGAGTCTATCCTTACTCCTAAGCGTGATTCTAGGATTATGTTCTTGGGAACTCCTCAAACCACTTTTACTGTCTACAATAAACTACGAGAACGTAGCTATAGACCTTTTGTATGGCCAGCTAGATACCCTCGCAAGGTAGCTATGTATGATGGCTTGCTTGCACCGCAACTAGCCGAGGACTTAGAAAAGAAAGACATGGCTTGGTTGCCTACAGATACAAGGTTTAAGGAGGAGGATTTACTAGATAGAGAAGCATCTATGGGACGTAGCAACTTTATGTTGCAGTTTATGTTAGACACTACACTGTCTGACGCAGAAAAGTTCCCATTAAAGTTTGCAGACCTTATAATCACACCCGTAAACCCCACACATGCACCCGAAAACATTATTTGGTGTTCTAGTCCAGACAATATAGTCAAAGATTTACCTTGTGCGGGGCTTCCAGGGGATTATTGGTACAGTCCAATGCAGGTACAAGGAGATTGGGTTGAGTATGCAGAGACTATATGTAGCGTAGACCCCTCTGGAAGGGGCTCTGACGAGACTGTAGCATGCTTTTTATCACAGTTAAATGGTTTTATATACCTACATGAAATATACGCTACTAGAGACGGTTACAGTGACCGTACATTATTAGACATATTAAGGAGATGCCGTAAATATGGTGCGACTACACTGCTCATTGAAAGCAACTTTGGCGATGGTATTGTATCAGAGCTATTTAGAAAACATTGTCAGACGACAAAAACAAACATAAACATAGAGGAGACTAGAGCAAATGTTAGGAAAGAAGATCGTATTATATCTAGCCTTGAGCCTGTCTTTAACCAGCATAGGCTTGTTATTGATCCTGCCGTCATTAAATGGGATTATGCGTCAAATGCTGATGAGGCGACTGAAAATAGATTCCAATATATGCTCGCTTACCAAATCAGTAGGATGTGCAGGGAAAGAGGGGCTGTCAGACATGATGACAGAATCGACTCCCTTGCCCAAGGCGTTAAATGGTTTACAGATGCCCTCGCCATATCCGCTCAACAACAGATAAAAGACAGACGACATGAAGAGTGGTTAGACCACCTAGAGGCATGGATGGATGACCCCCAGGCAGAAGCTAACCATATGGTGTTGGGGTTGGATTTAGACCAACGTAAGGAGGCTAGAGGATTGGCTAGAGGCAATGATATGACTTGGATGTAGCGTAACCCCACCATAATACACGGGGAAGTGGTGCTCCTCGTGGGTGGAAACAGCGGTCAAGAGGGGAAGATGATTTCATCACTCCCCCTCTACTACACGAGTTACCCGCTCGTGCTGTATATAACCACCTACTACTAACTCTATAGCACCTACGTACTGTACGACCATGACTAGAGAATCGTTGTGGGGCAGGATTAAGAAGAGTAGATGGTATAAAAGATTTAGATTAGCACTAAAACTTCAACGCTGGCCACTTCTAACCTTAGCCCAAATGAAAGTAGAGTTGCAAAGACAGCATCTCAATAATATATTTAGAAAGAAGTAAGGGGGTCTTAAATTTTGACAAAATTGTTTGTGGGGATATATACGCCCCCGCCAGTTTGGTATACCCCCTATACCGTTTGCCAATAGGTATTTATACTGTTCGGTTAACCCTATTGACACGAGACATTTTTTATGGTACTTGCGGGGCTAGTACATTTGTACTACCACTATCGCAATGAGTATATATACCTATTGACAGATCCCCGCTTTTGTGCTAAGGATTTTCTAGTACATTTGTACTACTTACGAGCTGCTCCAGGTAAAATTGCGGGGATTAGTACATTTGTACTACTGCCCAGGCATCTGTTAGCGTCTTATAACATATCCTTGCACTATTCGTGGTGTGCGGTATATTTAATATATAGATATTACTTATTAGTTTTGCTTATGGGTTGACATTTTTTAAAATATATGCTTAGTAATACATATGTACTATAAGATATGCTTATAGGTCGAGGCTATTCGATCAGGGCAGCTTATGTATAATTTGTTACAGTACATTTGTACTATTGTTAAGTTATGTTAAAATGTATCATTTGATACAATACATATGTACTACTTTTCTTTCGCCAAAAAGGGTCGCCACTATCACCTGCTGCCTAATTTTATTTTTGGCTATAGCAAAACTGAAATGTGTTTGTTTACTGACAATCCCAGGTCTTAGGTTGACATACTAATTAAGTTAAGCTATTATAAGTATATAAATAAATTAATTCAATTTCATTTTTGCCTATGATTCAATTATTACTAAATGTTAACTAAGAATTGACATTTAAATTTAACTCATATATAATAGAGTTATACAACCAAACATTGGGTGCTATCCTTATAAGATAGAATAACAGCTCAACCAGACTAGTTAAACGGACAATATGCTTAGGGCATACGTCACTGACGGCTGGCAGCTTCACCTGGAACACTGTCAACCTTGCGGGGTTAGGTGTATTCGGGGACAATGTGGGAATATCCGAGGTCACGCTAGAATTATTTACTAGTCTAGTTGGTACTATATCAGCCAACTGATCTATCAAGTGGGAACACTTCGATATGTGTATCTATCAACTAGGCTTTCATGCGGTAGCTAGTGCCACTATCCCTCCAACCGATTACTAACGAATTGTTGACGCTGAGTATTTATACTCTTACCTGTCTCCTTACCTAACCAGTACAATAGCGATATAGCGTAGGTGCAATTCCTACACACCGCACACCACACCACCAAACCAATGTATTCACAACTATCACACAATGCCCGTGAGATCGTTGCAAAGTTCACGCTCGCCACGTCTCAAGAGGTTCAACTTGGCTGTGACTGGTATCCGTCCGCACTTGATATTGCTAACCGCATCGCTGTCAAGTATGACCTACGTGCCGAGGTCGTTGCGGGTGTCATCGCTGCCCTATCACCCAACAACCGTTGGGAGCGTAACATCGTAGACGCTGAAGCTATCATCAAATGCTGGGCAGCTGGCGGTACACGCACTGACCTGTCCAATGTCAAGGTCTGCACCTATGGCAAGATGAAAGAAAAAGCCATTGCGATTCTATGGAATCAAGATGACCCACAGCTGCCTATTGCCTACATACTCAACGGCAAGAAGCTCATCGAGTTCTTCAACTGCATCACCAACCCAGCTCTCAACGATGTGTGCATTGACGGTCACGCCTACAGCGTGTGGCTCGGTCAACGCCTCACCATGAAAGATGTACCACCCATCGGTAAAAAGCTACGAGCTACCATCAAGCAAGACTATCGAGACGCTTGCCAATTCATCAACGAAGAGCTAGGTACATGCTACCCTCCAGCTACAATCCAAGCCATTACTTGGGTCACCCACAAACGTATCCACAATGTATAGTCCACGTTGGTTGACTAGGTGATATTGTTATCATTAAAGCGTAAGTAATGTGTCCTACCACAACCGCCTTACCGCCAACTACTTCCCCCCTGAAAATCATGAAACGCAAACGTCCCACTCTCAAAGAGACACAAGCCAACCAAAAGATACAATGGTCTGACGTACCGCTTGACATACAGCAAGCCATCCAGTATCTTGAATATCGTAAGCTACGCCACAAGCACCCACACGCATGAACGTACTCGATCTATTCGCTGGCATTGGCGGGTTCACCTACGCAGGGCATTTGCTAGGAGGATTCACCACCACACAGTTCGTTGAGAACAACGCATACTGTCAACAAGTGCTACGCAAAAACTTCCCACACGTACCTATTCACGATGACATCAACACATTCGACACATCATTCAAATTCGGTGAGTTCGACCTCATCACAGCTGGCTTCCCATGCCAAGACCTCAGCTCGGCGGGCAAACAGGCAGGACTTCGAGAGGGCACACGCAGTAGCCTGTTCTACAGGGTTATGCAGATTGCTCGGCGTGTTCGACCTAAGTACATCCTCTTTGAAAACGTTGCAAATACCATCAGTCACGGCAAAGGGCAAACCTTCCAACAAATCCTCCTGGAAATTGCCAAAAGCGGGTACAATGCTGAGTGGGGCATTATATCAGCTGCAGACGTGGGAGCCTGTCACCTCCGCAAACGCATCTGGATTATTGCCTACGCCAACGACCCAAGATACTATCGCACATCCAAACGCCAAATTGACTCCAAACGGACGGAGACTGTCGTCAAATGGTACGAGTCACTCCCTCAACATACAAGACAAGCTGACCCTATTACCAACACCCAGAGCATCGGAGTGGAAGGGGATAGGAGTCAAGGGCAGCCCCAGCAGCTTACGCTGGGCAAAGCAGGGTTACTTGACTGGAGTGATACAAGAATCAGACTCAGTTCCGACTGGCGTTCCTACGCATCTCAACCCATGCTTCGTAGAGGAGATGATGGGCTATCCCGTAGGGTGGACAGACTTAAATGTCTAGGTAACACCATATGTCCGCAAACCGCAACAATTCCACTCAATCGCATCAAACAACTTGACTCTCTCTTCCAGTATTGCTAATATACTGGATGAGGGGCTCTCCCTCTGTTGTTTACCACTTTCACAATGAAACCAAAGTCACGTACTTCTACTTGCGTCAAGTCCATTGACGTATCACCACTCACAGGCACAGCCATCGTTGAGTTTCTAACTGGTACACGCTACGAGTACAACAATGTATCTCGCAGAGCTATCACCAACCTACTTGCACAGCCTAACATGAGCCTTGGCTTCTGGGTCAACGCCAACTGCAAGGCTAAAGGTGTCAAGTGCAGAGAGATCACACCTGCATCTTTCTACAAACACAAACTTGCCAAGGTAAGACTTGTGCAAGAACCTGTACTTCCTCAAATCTAATGCCAACAATGACTGTTACTTTTGATCGCAGTGTAGCCTCCTCTATCATGGAGGCTGGCTACAACTATACGCCTACTGGCAATTCCACTATCGCCGTTGAGTTCGATGAAAATGACGATGTGTATACTGCACTCGCAAATGCTGGACTCGACCACATCGCAGACTCAGTGATCTACACCAATTACTATGAAATTAATTGACAATGAGATCTACCAAGCCTACAAATCAGGACAGGCTAAACAATGCAAAGAGTGTGGAGAAATCAAACTCCTTGAGGACTTCCCCCTCTTTAGCACTGTGGGAGCAGGTCGTAAAAATACTTGCAAACATTGCTCCAACAGACAAGCAACGGTCAGACGTAGACTGAGACGGCAGCATCCCATACCTGCCCCAGGCGACTGCCCAGCATGCGGTAGGCATACTGCTAACTGGGTTCTTGACCACGATCATAAAACTGATAGGTTCAGAGGTTACATCTGCGACTCATGCAACGTAGCCTTTGGCAAGTTCAATGATGACCCTTCCACAATGCAACGCTCACTTATCTGGCTTCAATCACATGGCTGACATTATCAACCTCAAACCAACAGACGAGCAGCAGTACATTCAAACCTTTGACTGCTGTGACGATCCGATTGTCTTTACAATCACACGCCAATCTATGTACTCAGACACAGGCACAATATGTGGAGTGTTTGATTCCATTGACACCACAATGGTTAGACTTAGACGTGTTATGCAAAGTCCCAGAGATGGCGACAAGTTCGTTGTTGAGACACACAACCTACGCAACATCCAACAAGAGGAGGATTTGAATTGAGCACACCACACGCACAAGAACGCCTAGAATCTATCTTCGAGGAGGTCAAGGCTGCCTTCCCTTACTACGATGAGGAGAAGCAAGCTGAGATTGCCATGAAGAGATTTGAGGAAGAACTCGTCTGATGTTTCACAAAGATGACATCATCGAGGGACTGTGGTGGCTGTTTGGTTTATGGATAGTACTATCTATGTTCAGCCTTCTAGCCTACGCCACACGCAATGTACGCCCAAGAACATCATTATGGACAGAAACAAAAGAAAGTTTGACAACAGAATCGCTGAACTCAACAAGTGGAAAGCCACCGATGAGCTAACTGAGGTGACATTTGACATGGGGCATGAGGCAGCTCTCACCTGGAATTTACCCGCATCCTATGTATGTGTAGTCCGAGCGGTCAAATCAGACGGACAGATACAGGAGCGGGCATATCGCCAAGCCAACGCTGCCAAACGCTACATGAAAGATCTACTTATGAATGACCACGACTATGTAGTCATGACCAGTAATGCTGTACTTGACACCCAAACCGACATCCCATGAACCCATGTGACTTATCCGAGATCCTTGACAGACTCGGTTACTACATCAACGATGAAACTGGCGAGGTAATGCTAGAGATTGACCCCTGTGGCCCTCCTATCATTGACAACTTGCTGGTTATTCTTGCCTCTCAGGGCAAGCTCATCACCAAACGAAACCCAGAGTATGAGCTAGGTTTCTACTTGCCAAACTGGAGTTGCTTCAGTAGTATGGAGGAGTACTGCAAAGTATTTCCCTACGAACAACAGTGTAAATCCTATGACATCTAATCTCACACAAAGACAAATCGACCACCTCGATGATTACGAATACTCCCTTTTCTTAGCTTATGGTGACGCATACAAACCTACATCGACAGTTCCTGCTGGAACAGGAAGCGATCAGCTGTGGGAGACAAAGGCTGCACGACTCCATGCAGAAATTAGAGGAGAAATCCTACGCTTCCGCAAGCGTTTATGGGGTGTCATCAATCAGAGAGGCTTTACCATATCTGATGAGAACCGTTGAGACTACATTTTGTAAGCTCAACAAAGGTCAAGCTGGTAAGTTCTACAAAGAAATTGCCGAGCACCTTGACACCCTTGAACCACTAGCCATCTCAACCATCATACTCAAAGTCACATTTGACAGAGTATTTAGTACACAACGAGGTGCTAACCTCATCACTCCCACGATGGTTGCCATTGGATCGGCACTCGAATCAGAGTGTAAGTTTAGATGGTACAAGAAAGAGTATCCCGCTTTGATGCACTACATCAGCGAAAAATACTTTCACGATGCCTGTGGTACAAAACAAAAGGAGATCATTGCTAGTCAAAAGTTTGGACAACGCAACATCAAATGGTCTGCCTGGAATGTTAGAACAAAGACCTCTCTTGGCAGGTGGGCACTACAAGTTGTAATGGAATCCACTCAATGGTTTACCATCAACAAACGTAAGACACACCGCAAGAAGTATGAGTACAGGGTAGTACCTACTGATCTTTTCAATGAGAAGAGAGCGGAGCTCATTAAATCAGCTGAGTTGTTTGCTGGCATACCTTGGCCAATGCTAGTGATACCAGATGATTGGGGTTATGAACAAGGACAGATTATTTATGGAGGATACCTTACCAACAGCATGATGAAAGGTCATGATTTGACCAGAAAGGGTAACCCCACCATAATACACGGAGAAACACCGATGAACTTCTTAAACAAGTTACAGCGGGTGAAGTACTGTGTTAACCAGCACGTGCTGCACATAGCAGATAAGATGAGGTTGAGAGGTAGAATTATAGGTAAATTTATACCTATATCACCTAGCACGAAGTTACCTCGTCCTGTAGATGCAGACGAAAATCAGGAGAGCAACCTAGCTTGGAGACGAGCTATGGCTGAAGCTCACAACGCTGACCGTATCAATTTCAAACGATCAGTCAGAACACGCACACAGCTAGAAGCTGCTGAGAAGTTTAAGGATGATGTCTTTTATTTATGTTGGTCTTTCGACTACAGAGGTAGAGCATATCCCATACCAGCCTTCTTGACCCCTCAAGATACAGACTTTGGTAAAGCGTTACTAAGGTTTGCTGATGAGGCTAGTGTGACAGATGAGGCAGAACTCTGGTTATCTTTCCAAGTAGCTACAACCTACGGATTGGACAAAGCAACACTAGAGGACAGACATCAATGGGTGTCTGAGAATATTGATCTCATTACCAAGGTTGCTACCGACCCAGAAGGTTACTTACCTTTGTGGGAAGAAGTTGACGAGCCTTGGCAATTTATGGCTGCTTGCCATGAATATTATCACTGCTGTATAGCTAAAGACAAGCTAACTACTGGTCTTATGGTCGCAGTTGATGCGACATGCTCTGGTCTACAGATCCTCGCTGGTCTAGCTAGAGACAAAAGCACAGCAGAGCTTGTAAATGTTGTACCTAGTAACAAACCTAGTGACGCTTACAAAGCGGTGGCTGAACAAGCTAAAGAGTTCTTACCTACATACATGCACCGTTGGATGAATAGAGCTGTGTGCAAACGCACAGTGATGACTATTCCCTACAATGCTACTAAGGATAGTAGTCGTAAGTACATACGTGAAGCATTACTTGAAGAGGGTATCGACCCCACAAAGGACGAACTCACACAGGTCGTAAACGCTGTATACAGCAGCATGGACACTATAGTTCCAGGGCCTATGCAAGTCATGCGTTGGATAAAGAAACATGTCGGACAGTACATCAGAAATGGTGCTACTGAAGTTGAATGGGTCACACCATCTGGTTTTGTTGTTAATCAAAGAAGAGATGACATCGAAACAGAGCGGATGGAGCTGCAGTTACTTGGACGTACCAGCGTGAGATTACCTACTGGTAAAACATCACCTAGTCCTAACAAGCATAAGTCTAGCACTGCCCCAAACTATATTCACTCATTCGATGCTTCGATCCTTCACAGATCATTCACAAAGTTCGATGAACCATTCACAGTCATACATGACTCAGTTCTTTGCAGAGCAGGAGACATGGGAACACTCAATGCACTTGTGCGAGAAACCTACACCAATATCTTTTCCGAAGAATGTTGGCTCTCTAAATTTGCGGAGACAATCAACGCCTCAGAACCACCACCCATCGTTGGGACACTAGATCCCAAAGTTGTTTCAAATTCCACCTATTTTTTCTGTTAATTATGGCAAACACCTACGTAACTCCAGATCCTGTAACGCTTGATGGCTTTCAAGCTATTCTAAAACCAGGTGAGTGGGGCTACAAGTTATCAGCTCTTGTTGACGAGTCACTTATATCAAAACTCGAAGAAGAGCGTCTATCAGCACTTGAATGGGCTAAGAGCAAGGCTAAGAACCCAAAAAGGGTTACAGTCAAGCCAGAGCCTTGGGAAGAGATAGACAATCAGAAAGGAGCATACCATCTACGTTTCAGCTGGAGAGATGGCGACAAGATTATACCTGTCGTTGTTGATACAGAAGGAACACAAATCAAAGACACAGACACACCAGTCTACAGCGGTAGTAAAGTTAAGTTAGCTTTCTTCCAAAAACCATACGTACTTCCAAGCGGTGACATTGGTACATCATTAAAACTAAAGGCAGTTCAAATTGTTAGTCTTAACAGTGGAGCTGGCGTAGTTGATAATGGTGACATGTCTGCTGACCAAGCGTCAGAACTATTTGGTAAGACAACTGGCTTCAAGGTCGAAGAGCCAAACGTAGACGCAGCTCCATGCTCCGTTGAAGAGGATGACTTCTAATGCGTAGTCATTTGGAAGAGCAGGTTGCTGACTTGCTTGACTCGATGAAAGTACCGTACCAGTATGAGGGCGAGAAGCTGACATACACAATAGAAGCTAAGTACATCCCTGATTTTAAAGTTGGGGATGTTTACTTGGAAACTAAAGGTTACTTTCCTCCAGAGCAAAGACGCAAGATGAAAGCTGTAAAAGCAGCTAATCCAGACCTTGATATTCGTATCATCTTTCAATCTCCTCACAATAAAATAAACAAGCGTTCTAAAACTACCTACTCCATGTGGGCAGAGAAGAACGGCTTTCCTTGGTGTGCCTATTATGCAATCCCAGTTGACTGGCTCAGATGAATCATCATTCCTATATCACACCAGCTGTCCTAGCTGTGGTTCGTCAGACGGTAATTCCGTATATTCTGATGGACATACTTATTGTTTTGTATGTAACCACTTTGATAGCGGGCAGCCATGTGACGATAGTGGCAAACAAAAAAAGACCGCAATGCTTAAAGGTAATCCTGTTAAATTAACCAAACGAGGCTTGTCGGAAGAGACATGCCGTAAATATCGCATCCATAAGGATGGAGAAACGCTCCGTATGCACTATTTTGACAAAAACGGTCAAGTTTGTGCAGCAAAAGTCAAAACAAAGGACAAAGACTTCTGGATGGAGGGTAACAACAACGACTCTCAACTTTTTGGGCAAAATTTATTCCCAGATAAGGGTACAAGGCTTACNATATATGAAGGAGAGCTCGATGCAGCCTCTGGATGGGAAGCACAACCCAAATGGCCTCATGTATCCATACCAAATGGTGCAAAGGCTGC
>FUFK010059609.1_pt1 | contig 20396 bp, 28 predicted proteins | sample 1021851 | NCBI WGS metagenome assembly FUFK01 (sample SAMEA51879418, study PRJEB19060) | metagenome
TAATACCAAATCCGGGTCTGTTATCAATTACATGATCACCGGGAAATAGCAATATGGTTGTTTTCTCAATTAAATCGTTGTTATTACCTTCTACATATGAAAATCTAGCAGACTCCAATAAAGCCCTCTGAATCGTCTTAAACGGTTGTGCTAAAGAGTTTCCTTGATTTGATATACTGTCTGTTGCATCCAAGTCATTTGGATTTACATAGAGAATCCTACCCTCAGTGTTCTTTATAAAATTCTCTAACTTATTAAGTGGCATCGCTTATGTACAAAATATGTCTATGATCTATTTATCCTGTTTCTCTCTCTGGATTTCAGCACGGATTTCTGCTTTTCTTGCCATTGCTTTTGCTTTCGCTTGCTTCTTGGCGATCAAGTTCTGAGTTTCAACATTTCCCTGATGAACTTTTCTTTCAGGTGTTTGTTTAGGTGCAGGTTCATTACCAGACTTAAACTTGTCAACAGCAGCCCTCTGCTTTGCTTTTAACGCAGCAACTTTATCTACATTTTCAGTAAATTCTTGAAACCTTTTCATATCTTTTTGACTATTTATTCAGTTTCTTTCTCTTTTTTTCTTTTTCTTGTTTTTCTAGATCTTTTTGATTTTGTAATTATCTCAGAATAAACAAGCATGTCTTCATCCATGAACTCTTGACATACTTCTAAAACATCCATAAATTCTTGGACTGATTCACATTGCACCAGTTGTATATATCCCTCGTCACTTACTATTTTAAAAGACCTTGAGCAGATGTCTACTATCGTCTTTACTACTGATGCATCGTTCATGAAAGACCTCGATTTTTTATTATACTAGCATATATAGGGTTTTTTGTCAACCCATGAACATAATTGTGGCGATCAAGACGATTCTCCTATCTTTTTTTGGTAGTTGAATGTAGTGATTACCTGAAAACAAAATTGCTTGATCCTCCTCTGGTTTATTTTCTTTACCCTCAACAAATGTACTACCACCACTATTAGTCAAATATAATAAAAAATTCAAATGTGAAAAATTGTGATCAATGTGAGATGATGAAAATTCTGCGAAATTACTTGGAAAAGTGCAATTCGCATTCATTCTTAATAATAAACATTTTTTAGAATCATAACCATTTTCTGACAATATTTCCCACATTACTTTAAATCCAAGTTGAAAATATTCAGATACTGGTTGTGAAAATCCATCCACTTCCGGTCTAGTAAAAAACGTATGACCAAAGTAAAAAACGTCTTTTGAATTAAATTCTTGTATTGCTACATTTTGATTATGATACCAAGGAAAATAACTTCCTAAAACACTCTCTTTGAACTTGATATATGACTGAGTTTTTGAATTTTTTAAAATCTTAATCATCATGTGTACCCAAACATTGTGGCAACTAGGACTATTCTCCTACCCTTTTTTGGTAATTCAAGGTAATGTTTGCCAGTGAATATAATTGCATCATCCTCAGATGGATCATGTTCTTCCCCCTCCACAAATGTTCTACCACCATTATCNGTNAGGTATGNTAAAAANTTTACATGNGGAAAGTCGTGATCAGTGTGAGGAATAGAAAATTGATCACCGTTGACAGGTAATGAACAATTTGCATTAATCCTGAGAAAAAAATAGGTATCATCAGGAAATCCATTCTTAGATAAAATTTCCCTTACAACATTCATTGCAAGCGGAAAACCTTTTGAATTTACTTTTGAATATCCATTTATCTCTGGTCTTATTAAAAAATTATGTCCTAAATTAAATACGTTCTGATGACCTTTATATTCATCATGATTTGTGGTGGTAGTGTCCTGATAATGCCAAGCAAAATTATCCGATAATATTATTTCTTTTAGTTGTTTGTATGACTCAGTTTTTGAATTATGTAGAATTTGTATCATAAAATAATCTAACTTTTCATAATATAGCACAAAGCATAGTACGGTGGTCTGTTTTCGTGTGACTGTCCACCACCTGTTGAGCTCGTGTTTTGAGTTGTCATGTCACAATCATTATTACTTGCAGGCCATGGTCTATCGTTAACATTTATACCCACATCAGTTCTTTCATAAGTGTGAGTGTGTGCTGGTATCTGAGCAACCGTTAGAGTTACAGAGTTAGCACCACCAGTGTCACCCGGAGAGTAATTACCACCAGTACCAGCACCAACAACAAATCGATTTCTTAAGTCAGGAGTGCTATTATTACCATCACACAATACCCATCCACTTGGTATGCTCGCCACACTACCATACCACATCATAATCATTCCCGTTTCAAAGAGACTTGAGTTTGTTAATCTTGCATCAGCGAGTGTTCCTGAATTGATATTACTAGCGTTCAAACTTGTGAGACTTGCACCTGAACCACTGAATGTACCAGCAGTCACAGTGTTTGAGAATGCATTATAAGTAAATTGATTATCAGAAAGTAAATCATTTCCACCAGTTTGACCCGGAGCTTCAGAGAATGTAATTGGAAAATCACTGTTGTTGTCATCTTCCGTGATCGTTATTTTTATTGAATTGCTCGCTGTCAAGGTATTTGGATTTTTCCAATCGACTTGTCCAGAACCAGTAGATACCAACACTTCATTTTGATTTCCAGTATCACCATCTTTATCTTTTAACGCACCTTTAAGACTGAGATAATTACTTGTATTATCAATATTAACATTACCATCGACTGCCAATCCAGTCAGTGTGCCAACAGATGTGATGTTTGTTTGTGCTGCTGTTTGAAGTGTACCTGTCAATTGTCCATCTATATTACCTGTTACATTACCTGTGACATTACCAGTCACATCTCCTGTTAGAGGGCCAACAAAACTTGAAGACGTTGTAACACCTGAGACATTAAGTGCGTCGAGTTCTGCGTGTCCGTCAATATCCACATCCCCATTAACATCAAGAGTTGTAAACGTTCCAGCAGTTCCGGTTATGTTCCCACTTACGTTACCAGTTATGTCACCTACAACATTTCCCGTCAAATTTCCTGACAAGGATGTTGCACTTAAAGATGTTGCACTTAAAGTGCCATTTGATGAATTAAAAGTTAAATTAGCGTTACTTTTTGCTTGTAAATTTCCTGTGGCACCAGTTACAAATGTAGGAAAACAAGTAGTATCGGTTGCTTCATTTGCAACTGTAACTTGTGCAGCAGATCCAGCAGCAAGAGATCCTGCATTTGCCCAAGTTACACCAGCACCAGTTGATGATAAAACTTTACCTGCATCACCAAATTCACCTTGACCATCGTATATTTTATTTTGTATCTCTAAATCATAGAAAACCGCACGACCTGAATGAGTTGCACCTGTTGTTGTTGCTTGAATTTTTACATTTCCATTATCATCTTTCAAAGAAGTTGCATCTACACCAGAAAATGTTTTTGCTGTAATTATTCCAACAACGTTAATATTTTGTACCTCAAGATCGCCAAACGCAAAGATATCATCGAATAACGAATTACCCTCTTGATATACACCTTGTTCTTTATAATCTGCCATTAACCTGAAGGAAGACTGTTATACCATTTATTGACTGATACAAATGCTCTTGCAAAAGCAGCAAAAGTATTACTATACAGTATCTTATTATTTAACTTACATGACGATCTTGCTTTAAATTGAATCTTACCTCCAACTAAATTAATATCTGTAGTTTCACCACCTAAAAAACCAATTCTAACTTTAGGTGCTTGTAACACTAATTCATCATGAGCACCAATCGTTACTCTCTTTCCTTGTATTGAAATATCACCATTCATGTTAGTGATCAGAGTATTTCCATTATGCACTGTGAGATTAAATCCTGCTTCATTATTATCACATCGTGCACCTGATTCAACCTGTAAGGTCTTATCAGCACTCACTCTTGCAAGTCCACTTCCTTCATGAAAACTCTGACTGTACTTGAGTTTATCTTCAGTCTGAGATTCCATGATATAGGCAGCAGGGCCTGCATTTGATTGCTCTTCAGCACCTGTCTCAAATAGGAGTTTACCTCCGAAAATTTCTAGTTGTCTACTTTCTTTTTGACTCATAATTAGTATCCGGGGCTCCCACCTGATCCCTCAGACCCGCCACCACTAGGAGGACTAGCAGGAGGAGGAGTGTAACTCTGTCCAGTCGCTTGTTGACTTGATGTATTAGTTGTTGGAGTTGAAGTGTCAACACTTGTGTCAGTTTGACTCGTTGNAGTGGTGTCGGGAACATTTNTCTCTGGGGTAGGTGTTTCTGGAGTTTCCTCAACATCTTGAATAATCGGTTTTTGAGGAGTTAGAGGTGTGATTGTCATTGCTGGATATGTGCCAACACATTGTACAACCTTGAACACTTGCTTGACCTCACGACCTTGAACATCTCTAACTGGTGCAATATCTCTCCTAACAGCACCATTTTCAACAATCTCTTCGGGTGTTACTTGAGTCTTAATAGTTGACATTATTGGTCGAATTACTGCACCAAATCCTGTTTCAGACTTTACTCTCATTTTTGGAAATCTATTATATGGTATTTGATTAACGATCTCAATGGCAACAATTCTACCACGATTTGGTGATTCTGGGTTTGTTTCAATAACTGGTCTAACATCTTCACTAATTGTATCACCCTCTTGGTAATTTGATCCGGGATCTTCTATTATTATATCATCAATATAGACTTCTGGGAACTTTCCGTTAACAGTTGTTTTTGATGCGTCAATTGGATAGTTCTCACCAATACTTGTCATCGTGACTGATGTTACTTGTCCATAAGTGGGGGATGCAGGATTTGTATCAATATTTGCCTTTCCGTATGCCCCATAACCCTGACTACATCTATCACCAAACGAAATAAGTGGTGGTGAAGTATATCCTGAGCCAGGATCAGTTATCTCAACTCCAATTATACTTGCTGTCTTTTTAAGACTTCCATATAAGTCATCTTTATCAAACTTAGTTAAAAAATTACCTAGTATCACATTACCTTTTGCACCACTACCACCATTACCACCAAAAAAGTCCACATCTGCCGGGCCACACGCAAATTGATTTCCTGTATAGCAGTTTCCTCCAGTAAATGCACTTTCATGTGCACCACCACTATCTACTGGAGATCCAAATATTGACCACTTTCCATACGCTTGTTCAAATTTTGATAATCCGGATGCTGCCTTATCTAAAAATGAATTTGTTGTTGCAGCAGCGTTCATTGCACCATCAAGAAGAGACTTATGCTCACCACCTAAAAGATCTTTTTTAAGTAAACCATCAATTGAATACTTAAATGATGATGTTTGTTTTTCTGGCAATGTGCATTTGAATAGTCCTCCAACTTTACTCATAAAATCAATCCCACCCATAATCTTATCTTTAACATTAAATACTGCACCGATTGGACTTAGAATACTTTGGATGGGGCCAAGCAATGGAGAGATGACATTACTCATCGAGTCAGCAATTTTATTTGTAAGAGCACCTATGAACTGTTGAGTTGCACAAGTAGGTGCATTTAACATGTTCTTTGTCATCGATGTCAACATATCACTAATGACACCAGACATCGCACCAACAACTTTATCTGTCAAACATCCGAGACCATCAAAAAGTTTGTTTGTTGGGCCGATTAATGCAGATTGGAATGATTTGACTGCTTTAAGTGCTAATGATCTAGGTAACTGAGCGAGTTGATATTGAGTAAAAATCAAATTTGCTTGATTCATCATGCTTGAATCGATAAAACTCACCAATCCTTGTGATAATGAGTCAGATATTTTTCCAATAAATGTTTTTGAAAAATTACTCACCATCTTTGACAATTTTGATAATTCAGTTGGCAAATCTAAATTAAAGTTATTAACCTCTGATGCAATCTTGAAGTAATTCTTTAATGCAGTATCAGTTCTTTCAGCAAATCGAGCACTATTAGGATCAGCAGCAATAACTGTAAATCCTGTAGTTGAAGATATTGAAGTGACATCAGGAAGTGCGATGCTTTCATATAGTGACAATTTTTCTTGCAACGCTTCTGTCGCAGTATCTGTAAAATCACTTATCTCATTTTCAGTCAAAGGTTCTATATCACCAAATTCTGTCGGAAAACTTGTTTTTAGATCCTTGATTTGATCCTGAAGATATGGTGTGTTAGTTTTTATAAGATCAGAAAAAGTTTCTATTTGATCTGCTGACAACACAGTGGGTTTCGGTGTTTTTGTTACCTCAACCTCTGTTGTTTCATTTTCTTTTACTGTTAGTTCTGCCATAATACTACATCTCCACCATTATTTATTAGTCAAATTCAAGAAGATTTTTTAGTTCTTCTCTTTCGCTATCAGTTTCTTTAATGATTTTACTGTTATCATAATTACCATTCTGTGTTTGTATAAATTGTTTCTCCTCTGCAACTGCCTCATCTATCTCAGATTGATCTAAACCTTCAGTGTCATATTGAGTTGATCCTTGTGGTTCGTTTATTGCATTTACCTGAGATTCAGTGCTTGTTTGTCCCATCTCTGACAATTGATTTCGATTGACTCGTCTTCCTCTACCATTACCTTTTTTACTATTTTCCACCACTTTTGGTATATTGACTGAATCACATTCATTAGATTCTTGATTCTCTGTTAATCCTCTAATTAAATTTTTTGTAAATCCTGTCAAAACACCAAACTTCCCACCAAAATTTTGAGTATTCCTAGTTCTACCAAGAACACCCATAATGACAGGAAAATTTTGATCTGGTGCCATAAAAAGTCCAAATACTATATCATGTTGTGTGATACGAACTGCTCTAGTTCTTCCCGCACCTCCACTACCATCGGATACACCAAGCATAACCATCGCAGTATGACAATCTTTATCTTCAATATTGTCACTATTAGAATATGTACCAAAGATACGTACCTTGTATCTCCATCCCCAACTAAATCCCTGTGCAGTAGTTTTCTGAGCCTCAATGTCTACCACTTTTCCTATCCAAAACTCTGCACCATCAGAGAAAAAACCTTCAAATAATTCTTCTTTCATTAGTCTTTACTCCTTCTTATTCCATAAGAATCACGAACAAGAGTCAATGATGTATAAGATCTTAATGTATCAAAATGATGACATAGGTGTAAAATTAAATATTTACCACCTTGTTGTTCATCAGAGGGTGAATCAACTTTATCTTCTTGTTGAGATTCAATATCTATCTCAATTATATCTCCTGCCCTCAATTCTGTATTACAAGGTATCTGAATGTTCATTACAATCGAATGTAATAAATTGTATCTCATTTGTGAGGTGGCCTGCCACTCTCTTGGATCATTATTAGGATTTTGATTTTGTGTTTCAAACGAACCAATATCTAATATATGATGATTTGTTTTTGTAAAACCTTTTACGTCTTCAGGTTTAACAGGTAAATCCCCACCTAAAGTTTTCTTTACACCATCTTTATCCACACTGAAAATAATTTCACTGTGTTCAAATGTTTGTGGATTAAAGAAAACGTTTCTATTTACGTATGTGCCATTCTTAAGTGCCTTTGTGATGTCTTGATCTTTTTTAATACTTGGTGCTAATAATATTTTAAAATCATTATCACTATTTTCAAGATTCTCTTTTAATGCTCCAGAATAAACATATTTTTGTTTTGAATCTTGTGATAATAGAAAATCAATTGATTTAAAATTAAATCCATCCTGTGTTTGATAGAAAAAATATCCAGCATCACCTTTGACAGGGACTGATCTTCGACATAAATCTAAAATAATATTTAATGCACCTCTACCTTTTCCTGTAATACCATAAGAATTTTTTGTTGATTCTACATCTATCTTGTCTCGACTTATCTGCAATTTTTGTTGAAGTATCTTTATAACTGTGTCACTGATTTTCCCCACAAATCGATCAAATATTGGCAACTCAGAATTTTTTATTTCTTTATCATTTATCAAATTCAATAATACTGTCATTCTGTTAGATTCTTGATCCATGATTGGTGAACTTGTGACCTTAAAAGCGTCTTTTGTAAAATCAAGGGTACCAAATTTTGTTTGTATCTTTACTTGAACATCTTCAAGAGCTGTGATTGGCAAACCCTCTTTGATGCTTGTAATATTTTCTTTATCGTCTGCTGTTGATCCACCAGCATCAACAAACATCATGTTTGCAGAAACAACAGGTGAATATAAACTCTCATAATAATTAAAGTTTATAGTTTTACCTTGTAAGGGTTGTTCCTTACCATTCTTTATGATGGTAAGAACTTCATATTTTGCTGGTGCTGATGCTTTTTGTGACATTATACTTGTACTGGTACTGCTACTTCAACAACTTGTCTTTGATAAACAACTGTTGTGCTTCCTGAACCATTGGCACTGGTGAGTCCACCTGTACTATTTAATGCAGTTATTCCATTATTATTCTTTTCTGTTGGTTTTATAAAATCTTTTTGTGATTTTTTAAATTCTTTGTATTGCACATTGTAATTTTTAACAGCAGTCACGTATGCTTTCATACCTGCCCTTGTTCTCGGAAAATCCTCTCGCACTGGTCTAACAGGTGCAGTTAATACTTTTACACCTGTAAATTCTGACTTTGATACTTTATCAAGAAAATTTTCATTACCTGTTTCAGCACCCTTCAACATATCCCTTGCTTTGTTCTGCGTATTAGANGCTTCATCACCAGTTACAACTATCTCCTGACCATCAACAACTTTAACTACAGAGGATGCAGGAGTTACAAGATTTTCAGCTGATATTTTTTCATTAGACTCAACCTCAGATTCCTCAGTATTCTTGTCTTCTTTTTCTTCCTTTTTCTCTTCCCGATCCTTCTTCAACCCATTCTCTTCATTACCCAAACCATCAGATCCATCTGCTAACCCTTTATTTGCTTTTCCAATATCTTCACCTGCTTTATCTAACTCTCCAGCTTGACCTTCTATATCTTTACTAGCGAGTTGTGCTTGTTCTATATCTCCATCTACTTTTTCTTTCTCAGAGTCATATGTACCTTTATCTTTAAATAAATTTCCTATAAATTTGAATACTGGTTTAAGACCCTCTACTATTTTTTCAAATATTGGTTTTACTTGTTTCATTATTTTTTTCACAGCGTCTATGATTTCTGGAAGTGCCTTAACAATAATACCTCCCATTATTGCACCTACAAAATTGAATATTCTATCCATCAAACCCATAGATGATTTGACAGGAGATTTTAAATCAGGTTTTTTCTGTGTAGGTTTTATTGGTTTTTCAAGACCCTTTTCCTCTTGTTTTTGCTTTTTCTCTTCCGCTAGTTTTTGTAAAAAATCTTCTCGGTCTTTCTTTTTTTCATCAACAGCCTTCTTACCATCTAATAATACACTTTTAATATTAGTGACGTTGAGTTTTATTTTTTTTAATTCTGCTGTTGATGACATTAACTAATCTTTAAAATTTCTGGAGTGAGAACCATGTAAGTATTAAATGGATTGACAGAGGGAACTGTCTCTACATCATTACTTGAGACCTGTTGTGATGTGGAAACCTCTGGTGTTGGTGCTTTGATTGGTGGCAAATCCATTGATACAATATTTACACCACCACTATCTCCCAATGTTTTGAGAGTTTCCTGTGTTCGATGTGTAGGTACAACATTTACAGCAGTTTTAAATTCTACAATTTCTGGGCCTTCTTCACCAACTAAAGTTAAACCAGAGGCATCTCCTCCAATTTTTCTCATAGTAAATTTCTCCTCATATTTTTTATCAATCTCATCCTCTTCTGCTATTACTAACTGTCTTGTCTCTTTCTTATATGCCTTAACAGCAGTATAATCCTTAGTTAATTTCGCCTCTGCTTCCAATCTCTTGAGTTCTTCTTTTCTTTCACCTCGTATTCTTTTCTTCGCTGCTTTCTTCTCCTGCCTTCTTTCTTTTGCTGCTTCTTTAATTTCTTGATCTCTTGCTTTGAATTGATCAACAATCGCTTGTTCATCTTTTGTAAGTTCACTGTACTTTAATTTTACCATTTCACCATCACGTTCTACACGATATCTCTCACCAAAAATTCCACTAATATGTGCTTTTTCAACACCTTGCTCTTTCATAAGTTCTCTATTATCTTTTCTCGCATTTGACACGGTATCATCACCAAGTTTATCACCACGCAACCACTTAAATATGTCAGTGGCACCCTTTATTGCTAATATAATACCGCCTATGATTAAAGCAATCTTAGCAACTAAGACAGCAGCACCTGCTATTGCAGCGATGACACCACCGATCGCGGATGCAATACCAACAATCGGGCCAATAATACCGATTAAGGCAATCGCACCTAGACCTCCTAAAACCCATTTAAAATGTTTTGTGATAAAATCAAAAACACCTCCTAACTTTTCAAAAATTTCTGGTCTTGCAAGAAATTTGAATGCAGCATTTCCAACAATACCCAATCCCACTGCAGTTATAGCATCCATCAATCTTTGAAATATACCTTTAACAGGAGACAAAACACCATCTGCTTTTTTACCTATTTTTTCACCAGTTTTTTTACCGGTTGCTTCTAATCCTTTTTCTTTTTGTTTCTGATCTTCTTTCGCAGCATCCTCTCTTATTTGATTATTTTCTTGATCTGCTGCATCAACTCTTGACTCGTAATCTGCTTTGATGAAATCAACAATACCTGTTAATACGTTATTTATTTCTCCGATCTCAGCCTTTTCTTTCTGATGATTCGTTCTATGTAATTTTTGTATTGTAATTAATTTTGTTATCTTCTCCGTCTGGACTTTATTCTCTTCCTCTATTCTAAGTCCTGCATCTAATGGATAAAATGAAGGAGAAATTTTTGCTGGAGTTATTTTTGCCTTCTTTTTAAGCTCCTTATTTTCTAATTGTACTTTTGCTAATTTTTTTTGAGCCTTTTGAAATTCTTTTAAGTTGATATCTGCCTGTACTTCTGCAAGTGTTTGTAATTTTTTAGGTCTTCCTCTTGTTTTTTTCGGTGCACCATCTTTTCCCAACACCTCCTTCATAGGTGTTTTCTTAACGTCATTTATTTTTGGTAATGATTTTGCCACTATGATCTACGTTGTTGTGCTTTTAAGTTCTCTTCTTCAATATACTGTTTTAAGAGAGTTACATAGACATCTCGTTCCCAAGGCATCATATTTTCTATCTCCGTCAAAGAGTATTTATGATGCTGCATCAAGGCAAAGTTAACTTTATAGTATGACTCCAGACTCATGTGGGCCATACCTAGCTGAAAAAACTTGCCAGACCCTCCAATACAACTTCAGATTCAACACCGGTTTGAGGATTTGTAACCTTCAATTTGTGACTCAATTTAGGCATAGTTCTAAAAAACTCTTCGACCTGTTGAAATTGTTTAGTATTGAGTTGATCAATAAACTCATCAAGTTCCTCTTTGGTGCTTTCAGATGCATCCCAACTTTCTTCCTCGTCATAAATCATATCAATACATGAAGAAAGCATAGACATCGCTGCTGATACTGATTCATTTGGTGCTGCCATTTCAAAATCAAAATTATTTTCAATAAATTGATCTAATGATGGATATTTCAATTTCATAGAATACTTATCATCAAGTTGAACAATTAACTTATGATCTTTATCCTTAACAACTTTAATGTCATCTATATTGATAGATGTTTCAACTTTAGTTTTCCCATCATCAGGGCATGTAACATTCACTTCAACTGTCTCACCGACTGACTTAGATCTAACATTTAAGAAAAGATATTCTATATCAAATGTTGGTAACTTAGTCACATCAACATTCTTAGTAATTAAACAGTCACCAATAATTTGGATGATTGCATCAGTAATTTGTTTCTGATCTTCAGACTCCAAAGCAAGGACGAGTATTTTTTCTTCACGAACTAAGAAAGGGCGGTATTTGACTTTTTTTCTATTAGAAGGAAGAGTCAACTCATAAGTCGGAGTATTAATCTTGGGTAAAGGCATAATATTTCATTCAGTATTTTATTTATATCACATTATAAACATTTTTTAATATTTTGTCAATATATTATTGAGAAAGGTTTCTCCATATTCAGTTGAATTAGTCTTTTCAGATTTTTTGGGTTCTTTTCTAAATGAATTGAATATATCAAGTCCAGTTGAAAGAATACTACGTTGTCTTCTCTTGCGATTGACCACGTATCTATCATAATTAAAACTTACAGAAACTTTTAAAATGTCCGCACTACCATAAGTTACCGGAATTGGTGTGATTGACTTTGGAAATGCGTTTATAAACTGATATGATAATGCACGATCAAGATTTTTTTCAAACTTTGATATGTACATGGATGATACTTTATAAGTATCCGGATATCTCATTCTACGATAATAGGGTTTTTGTAAATCACCAACTTCACCCTCGGCACCACTGGTAATATAATCCATCCACCCCTCAAATATTCTCAATAATGTATAGTCTTTATCAACATAAAAAGAGAAATCAATATCTGTATATAATCTAGAATGAGCAAATTCTTGAGGGACACCCATAAAATTATCCTTAACCTCTGCAGTTGCTAGAGCAGTTGCAGGTAATGATGCATCAAAACATAAGATCCCCATCTCACGAGATATAAATTCATCTGCGTTGACGACTCCTAAATTATTTCGGATATAATTTTGAATGCTTGAATTAAATCCAGCAAAGTGAACTTGATATTGATTATTTAACGATAACTGACCAAATTTGACTTTGGCATCGGTCATGGTTATTTTTGATACTAATGACACACTAAATACCTTTATGACTTTGTTTTTATATATTTATGTCATATAAAGGGAGATACCAACCATCATACCCGCGAAAGTACAAAGGAAACCCATCAAACATCATTTATCGGTCACTTTGGGAACGAAAGTTCATGGTTTACTGCGATTTGAATGAAAATATTCTTGAATGGGGCAGTGAAGAGATTGCGATACCATATCGCTCTCCGATTGATAATCGTGTACATAGATATTTTCCAGACTTCTATGTTAAACTCAAAGAGACAACTGGAAAGATCAAAAAATATATTATTGAAGTAAAACCCAAGAAACAACTTAAACCTCCAAAGAAACCCAAAAGACAGACAAAAAGTTATCTTTACGAAACTTATGAGTATGCTCGCAATCAAGCAAAATGGAAAGCAGCAAGTGAATACTGTAAAGATCGTTTGTATGAATTTAAGGTAATGACAGAGGATGAACTCGGAGTCAAATGAATCGTATAAGTCCAGTATTAGATCGACTCATAGGTATCGAAGATCCTAATGAATTAGTCACCGAACTTGAAGAAGTTATCGGTGATAGTGTGTCTCCTCCAGAGGCAGGACAATTTTTTGTTTTCTCATATGTCCCAAAAAAAGCAGATACAATCTTTGATGTCAATCCACTTGTTGCTGTCACTGAAGTATACTCATGGGGTTTTCGTGGAGTTAATTTTCATCACGGTCAATATCGCACTTATTCATTTTCAAATCTGGTTGGTCAAACCTATCGTGTCTATCCTGAAGAGATAAAAGACCTTCAAGCATTACCTTTTGGTAAAATACGTCTAAATAGTTAAAAAAGAAGATATGTCATCAATAGAATTTACAAACGAACAAAAAAAGAGGATAAGAGAGGTTAATTCTCAAGCTGAAGAAATCATAGCAAGTAATAAGGCGGCTGTACAAAACGCTAAAAATCGTGCTAGGCAGAAATTCGGTAAAATTGTTAAATCATCAATCATAAGTGGTCAATTCAGATATCCACTTGAGGCACTGACTGAGACGACTGATTACATGCAATTCACAATTGTAGAGTATCAACCAACGAAAGAATTATCAGGTGGTAGTTTAGTTGGATCTCCCGGTTCTCGTCGTATCGGGCCACAAGGCACAAAAGACAAAGCAAAAAAGATCTTAGGTAGTATTATATTACAAATGCCTTCAAATATTCAAGATGGTAACGCAGTTGATTATGGTGAAAGTAAAATGAATACTTTGATGGGTGCTGCTGCTGGAGCGATAACATCAACGATCAACAAATCGGGAGAGGCTGTAAGTAAAACATTAGCAAATGATCCAGAGGGTGCTAAAAAATCCATGTCAGAATTAAGTGGTGACTTAAAAAGCACATTAGGTGCTGATTCTTCATTGATGGATGCTGCAGCACAATTCACAACAGCAAAGGCAACATCTGCTGCTTTGGGTGCATTAGGTGCAAACGTATCTGCTGCTGATTTATTAGCAAGACAAACAGGTCAGATATTCAATCCAAACATGGAGTTATTATTTAATGGCCCTACATTGAGAAGTTTTAGTTTTTCATTCAAAATGACACCAAGAAGTCCTTCAGAAGCACAAGAATGTAAAAATATTATAAGATCATTTAAATCAAATATGGCACCAAAAACAAAAAATACAGGTTCAGTTGGTGGATCAGGTGTTTTTCTTAAAACTCCAAATGTTTTTGAATTGCGATATAAAAAAGGTAACAGTGATCACCCATTTTTACACAAATTCAAACAATGTTTCTTGACAAATGTTTCCGTAAACTACACTGGAGAAGGTGTATATACAACTTATGATGATGCAACACCAGTGTCAATGCAGATTGATCTGTCATTTAAAGAATTAGAACCAATCTATGACGTAGATTACGATGATGCAGGAGGTGTTGGTTTCTAATGTCTTATTTTAGAGAATTACCAAATATTAAATATCCATCATTTCTTAGTGAAAAAAATTCCTCACTTGATTATCTTGAGGTTAAAAACTTCTTTCGTCGTGTTAAATTAAGAGAGGATTTACAAAATACATTAACTGTTTTTAACAAATTTGAAATACCAATGGGTAGCAGACCAGATAATGTTGCAGAGGATTTATATGGTTCTGCATCTCTTGATTGGGTTGTGATCACATGTGCAGGTATTGTTAATATTCGTGATGAATGGCCTTTAAATCCTGACGAAATTTATAATTATTCAGTAGATAAGTATGGTGATGAGTTGAATGATATAAGATACTTTGAAACGAAAGAAATACGTGGCAGTGAGGGTCATTTAATTTTACCACAAGGAAAAAGAGTCAATTCTGATTTTACAGTAAAATATTATGATAATAATTTAGGAACATATGTCACAAAATCAGGAACTGACGTAAGAACAGGTATAAGTCATTATGTTCATGAAACAAGAATAAATGATAATAAGAGATTTATTTTTGTCCTTAAAAACGAATATTTACAACAATTTTTAAATGATTTTAGAGATATTATGGTGTATGGAAAGTCATCACAATTTATCAATGATAAAACTGTAAGAACAGAAAATCTTAACTTATCGATGCCATAAAAAAGGGAGGTTGCCCTCCCAGTGTTTTAGTCTTCAGCAAGTTTTTGGAAATACGACAGTGTATCATCGTCTTCAATTTCACTTGAGGATGATGCCACAGAAGCAACTGTTTCTCTAGTTGCTGCTACGGGAGTTTCAAACTCTTCATCTTCAACCTCTACATCTTGAGCAACTGGTCTTGCACCTCTCTTACCAAGAACATACTCTAAACGAGTCTTTAACTCTTCGTATGTCTTGAACTGTGTAGGAGCAACAAACTCAGAAAGAGAAAGTTCTTTCTTCCAGATTGCTTCCATTGCATCGTCATCATCTAGTAATGGTGATACAGCAGAGAACTCACTTGAATCATAATTACGGTATCCAGCAACATTCTTAGCTTTCAATTTAAAGTTAGCACCCTGCCAGAAATCGAATGGATCGATTGCTTCTTCATCCTCGAACTCAGGTTGCATTGCTGCAGTGAGTTTGTCAAAGATTTTCTTACCATACTTGAACAAGAATGTCTTACCCTCGTTCTCAGGATTTGCAGGATCTTTCACAACATAGATGTTGGAAATGTATGTCAACTTGCGTTTCTGCTTTCTTGCTAGTTCCTTACCGGCATCAGTTCCATTATTCCACAACTGTGAATTATACTCTGATACTGGATCTTTCTGACCTAATGTGGTCAAACTGTTTTCGATATACCATCCACCGGGCCCTTGAAACGCATGTGAATAAAGTTTAACGAATGGAAGATCTTCATTCTCAGGTGCAGGTAAAAAGCGTATAACAGCATAACCGTTACCACTCTTATCTACATCTAATTTCCAGAGACGGTCATCACCTGATGCACCGTTACTGTTCATCTTCTCCACTTCCTTAACCAACTTAGCGGTTAAAGAACCTAATTTTGATTGCTTTTTTAAATTAGCAAAAGACATTTGGATTACCTCGGATAATTTTAGATTTTGGTAGATTTACTTAGATATTATAACAGAGTTAAATTACTTGTCAATAGACAGTCTCAATGTTTGAACTGTCTTGTATACATTATCAAAAAACGAGTTCATATCCATATTTGGTGGGAATCCCATCAATGCTATGGATGATTTCAATGTGCTTAAGAGTTCTTTAGCCTCAGGGTCATCTGATAAAGATAACCTTGCATACATGATCTTTTGTTTCTCAAGTAATTCTGTCAATTTGTCAATGTGTTCCAATTTGTCCTTGCGAGACATACTAGGAAAACTCATTGTAGACGAATAGATTTCCTGTTGAAGTTGATTGATTTCAGTCAACTCCTCCCGAACCATATCTGACTCAAAAAATTTACCCATGAACTACATCTCTTAGAACTTTTTTATATTGTAACACATCTATATTTATGAAAGGATCGTATTTCCTTATCTTCATACTGACGGTTTCCCACACAGGGTCATCAAGTTTTTTGTCAAATTGACTACGGAAATGAAATACTTTTTCAAGTATTACTAGCGTTTCAAGATCAATATGATCCCCCAAGTATTCTCTTAATACAGGAGGATGCCCATCTGAACAATCAAACAGGTCATCGAGTTGATACTCTTCAAACAGTTGTGTGATCTGTTCTTTGAATATGTAACTGAGACTTTGTTGTTTGCGTGACCAATCAGAATAGGTTCTCTCACCAGAATTGATAATTTCACCTATCCATAAACTTGATGGGTTGTTTGCAGTCACAAAGTTAGACACAAGAAAATCCACGATTTGATTATCAGGGTATTTTCTTGATGTCTTTTCAAACCAATACTTATCTTTCCTTTTATTGAAAGCAGTTATCTTTGCTCTCGATCTCCCTCCATATTTGAAGTAGTCATATCTCGGACTTGAGAAATGATTCTTGATTGAAAGATATGTTTGGTATGTTTCAAAGGGTGTCACTTTCATCGTCAGTTTCTACACTTTCTAATTCTTGTAATTGCATCGACAGGGACTTCATTGTCACCTATCATATACCAGTGTTGGTCGATACCAATACTATCTGGTCTTATACCAAGATACTTTAGATCAGAAAAAGAATGCTCACGAAGCATTGCTTGTAATCGATGATGAATCAATTCAGATTTAGATACTTGCATCATAATGGTAATCTCGCACGAGTTGTTTTTTTCATAAAGTTGAGACGAGTTGCATCCCACTTTAGTCTTTCCTTGAGTGATTTGGAAATGAGTTTCGTTACTGATTCTATCTCAAGATTGTTACTTTCGCAATAGTGGCAGATTGCATCAATATAATTGAATTGTTCTTCTGCAACTATCTTTTCAATTTCGATAGCAAACTTCTGAGGTGTCAGAAACTTCTTCTCAATGGCTTTCTCAAGTTCTTTATTCGGTTCCATAGAGCTCCAGTTTATCTTGAACAAACTTACTAATATATTCTCCGAGTAGTTTGATGTATTTTCCTTTGTCGTATTCTTCATAGACAACACATTCTCCGTTTTCACATGACATAATAATTACTAACTTTTTAACAGATATACCCGTCAGTTCGTAGAGCATACAACCATATGCCATTGCTTGAACGAAATAATGTTCGATCCACTCTCTGGGTTTTGGTTTTGCTGATGTTTTAAAATCAATTATAGATAACTCTCCGTTATACTCTGCGATACAGTCAACTGTTCCTGCTATACCAAGTTGTTTGCTATAGAGTGAACCTTCAAGTGAGTGTATATTATCAATGTTCTTCAATTTAGATTTGGAAATCTTAAAAAGAAAATCAGAGATAGGTTTTGTCTCTGGTAAATTATCATTCTTCAGAAAATGTTCTGTAAGTGTATGATAGTCTGTACCGCGAGTAGTTGCAGCTTTTGTAATACGATCTGCCTTTTCATTACCAACTTTTTTTCGCCAGTTAATAAAAATCTCTCGATTGAAATGACTCGTAACTGATGTGATTGATACTAATTTTAGTAATTCATCTTCATCAGGTACAGAATAATAACGAACTCCGTCAATCGTTTCTCTCGAAAGTTTTGGAAGATTCAATTCTACATGATTAAACATTACATACCCAACTGCATTTTTGCGACAAGATATTCTTTAACAAGTCCTGATCGAACTATGTCATCAATACCAAATTCAATAATATCAAATGATGGCATTGTACGAACTATCTTAAGGAAATCTACGATTCCATTTTTTTCATTGGTTTTTTGCAAATCTGTCTGAGATGCGTCACCACAGAAACAGATTTTACTGTTTTCACCAACTCTTGTTATTATACTATCTAATTCGTGAAAATTCAAGTTTTGAAACTCATCGACTATGACAATACAATTATCAAGTGTTGTTCCCCTCAAAAATGAGGTGCTCCAGAACTTTATTGTTTCCTGAGCCTTGAGATTACCATAGAGCATTTCAAAGTCTGCATCAGATGGCATCTGGAACATATATTTTACCATATTTTTGTATGGTATTTGGTATATATCTGCTTTATCCTCATGGTCTCCGGGAAGAAATCCGATTTCACGACAGGCAACCAAAGACCTTACAAGGTATATTCTCTCGTATGGTGAAGTTTCATCCATCACATCAACTAATGCATTATACAAGGTAATAAATGTCTTTCCTGTTCCTGCAGCACCATAGGCAACGATATGCTTATGTTTATAGGATTCAAATAATCTTTTTTGATTATCTGTCAGAGGTTCAACATCTATTAGATAGTCTGCATTGACGGGTTTCTTTCTTTTGAATTGTTTCGCTGTCAAACCAACCCCAATCGGTTGATCGGAGGTTCTCTTTTTTCTTGGCATTATAGTTTTTGTACTAAACGAGGATCTTTACTATTACCATGACTCTTTGCTGCTTTTGCTAATACTTCATTCCATCCGGGTGCTTTCTTTCTTAANTTATCTTTCCATTCACCAACTTCACCAACTCCGGGCATTGTTGATGGATCAGAATAATCTCTTGTCCAATCGGGATTGTCTTCTCTCCATTTATCCCAATCATGAACACTCATAGAGACTTCTTTTGTCTCTCCTGTTTCTTTGTGTACTACTGGATAGGTCGCCATAATTAAATATTAGATGTAGTTATTTAGACCCACTGAAGGGCTTCTGATACGATAGGAAACTGCTCGATAAAAACAGATCGACATGCTTCTGCAATGTCCATGTGTTCCTTCTGAGTACCATGTGCTGTTCTTAAATCAATATAATGTATCCATGAACGACAAGAACCTGTCATATAAATTCTTGTTGGAGTACACAATGGTAATACCATCCTAGCACATTCTTTTGCAACTCCCTCTTCAATCATTTGATTATACAATGCTTGAGCAGAACTGAAAAGTGTTTGCATTTGTGCTTCTAATTTTTGTTGTATGAATGGATCTAAGTCATCTATACTATTTTGACGATTCTTCTTATCTTGTCTGCGTAACTCAGGTAATTTGATCTTTCCTAATTCATTACTTTGTGCATATCTTTGTGAAAACTCTTGAAATGTAAAAGAACGATGTCTTAATATTTGTGCTGCAATTGCCCGTGTTGTTTCAATTTCAAGTGTCATTGAAGATTGTTCAAAAACAGACCAGTGATTATGTTGAATACAATAACGAAGTAATCCTGCAAATTTTTCATTATCCTGATTATTTGGATTAGAGACTCTAGCAATATATGCCATTGTCTTTTCTGCATCAGGAGAAATGCTTACTAACTTTACTGTCATTATCCGAATCCTTTTTTTAATTTACTGTCTAAATTATGCATTTCCTCTTCAACGACTCTCAATTGTTTTTTCATATCTTTAAGTTGCTCATCAGTGTAGAGATGTTCTTGAGCAATTAATCTTTTAAGTAATTTGACGAGTCTTTTGGCTCTTGCTGTATCAGTAGTAGAGGTGTCCATAAAGTTCGACATACTTATTTAGTAAAGAGGGAGGTTGGATTCCTGTGTACCAACAAATAACGGGCATTACTACAGTAAGTAAATACGTCATTGCCTGAGACCCGATTGGTTGATCGGTTCTACCCTTGCGAGCAGCAGCACCACCTGTGTCTCATCACCTTAACCAGCGGTTGCCAGTAAGTTTATTCAGTCACTCCCATGTTGC
>FUFK010045240.1_pt1 | contig 20395 bp, 23 predicted proteins | sample 1021851 | NCBI WGS metagenome assembly FUFK01 (sample SAMEA51879418, study PRJEB19060) | metagenome
AAAATGGATGATATAGATCTTGACCTTAAGTCTTTCATTACAGATTTTCTAATAGAATTAGATATAGATTTTTTGCACTAGTACCGTAAGTTAAAAAGTTTAAATCTTCATCCTTGCCTCTTTTAAAGTTTTTGATTGATGTAATATTGGATGGTAAGTTATTTGAATATTTATACCTAATTCCCTCCAAACCCTTGCTTACAGTTTGAGACAATTGACTTGTTTTTGCAAGTACAATTATGTTGTTTGGTAAATCTTTTATTTTATGTGATTCTATTTGATTCGCACTAACCAAAATACTTCCATCCTTTGCAACCAAAAACTCACAATCAGTGATGAATACAACAGAATTTAAATTGGCTTTATTTGTGTTGTACTCAAAATCAGAAATGTATTGATCAATAATGTTTTCATTAAAACATAATATGCTAGATTCGGACCAATTATTTTCCTCAATTATCTTAGAGAAGTAATCTGTTGATTCAGCTAAATTAGAGGCATAAAGAAACTTGCCGCCATTATTGCTAAAGTTAAGGGTGAACTTGTTTTCAATAAGTTCATCTTTTTTTGGAAGGTATTTATATTCTTCTTGCTCATCANCATCATTTTTTGATGCATTCTTATTAAAAAGTGAGGAAAAAAATTTTTTCAAAAAGATGATTTACTATAAAGATAAATTTATAGACTCACAAAATCAATAAAAATTATTGAGTTTATTTTTTAACAGGAATTTCCTTAAAAGGTCTTTCTCCAAAAATTCTGATTAAGTCCTCCTTAAAAATCACTTCTTTTTCAAGCAAATAATCAGCAAGTTGAATCAGTTTCTTTTTGTGTTTTTTTAGGAGAGATAAAGCCCTTTTAAATTGTGCCTCAATAATATTAGAAATTTCTTTATCAATAACTTGTGCAGTTGTATCACTGTAAGGTTTCGTGAATCCATATTCATTTTGGCCACTGGAGTCATAATAAGTCAGATTACCAATTTTATCATTCAGTCCATATACAGTTACCATTGATCGGGCTTGTTTAGTTACTTTCTCCAAATCACTCAAAGCACCAGTTGAAATTTTATTGAAAATAATTTTTTCAGCTGCCCTTCCACCAAGGGCAGCACACATTTCATCAAGAATTTGCTCAGTTCTAACTATTTGTCTTTCTTCAGGTAAGTACCAAGCAGCACCAAGAGATCTTCCTCTTGGAACGATTGTGACCTTCACCAAGGGAGCAGCGTGTTCAAGCATCCAGCTAACCGTTGCGTGACCAGCTTCATGGTAAGCAATGGTTTCTTTTTCTTTGGGTGAGATAATTTTATTTTTCTTTTCTAGCCCACCAACAATTCTGTCAACTGCATCAAGAAAATCTTGCCTGCCAACAGATTTTTTAGACTTTCTAGCTGCTATTAGCGCGGCCTCATTGCACACATTTGCGATATCAGCTCCTGAAAAACCAGGTGTCTGTTTAGCTAAGAAATCAACATCAAGATTGCTGGCCATTTTTAGTGGTTTCAGGTGTACATCAAATATTTCTTTTCGTTCTCTTACGTCAGGTAAATCCACATAAATTTGTCTATCAAACCTTCCAGCTCTCATGAGTGCTTTATCAAGAACATCAGCTCTATTTGTTGCAGCCATCACAATGACATTAGTATTTGTACCAAAACCATCCATTTCAGTTAACAACTGGTTTAACGTATTTTCTCTCTCATCATTTGATCCTGTAATATTGATTNTTTCCTCTTGCCCTACCAATTGCGTCAATTTCATCTATAAAAATTATCGATGGAGATTTATCCTTTGCTTGCTTAAAAAGATCCCTAACACGGGATGCACCAACACCAACAAACATCTCAACAAAATCAGATCCTGAAAGTGAGAAAAAAGGAACTTTCGCTTCTCCAGCAACCGCCTTTGCTAAAAGGGTCTTTCCGGTTCCAGGTAGACCGACTAATAGTGCACCTTTTGGTATTTTGCCTCCAAGTTTGGTATATTTTGTGGGGTTCTTGAGAAAATCTACAATTTCCTTAACTTCCTCTTTAGCACCCTCAAGACCNGCAACATCTTTAAAACTAACCTTAATATCGGTTTTTTGATCGAACAACTTTGCTTTCGATTTTCCTATACTAAAAATTTGTGAACCAGCACCGCCAGCTCCACCACCTGCCATTCTTCTCATGAAATAAATCCACAGACCAATCAATATTATGAGCGGTAATAAGCCTAATAAGACATCTAACCATTTGTTTTCAACAGTCCTAAATTCATATCCGATTACCAATCCACTATTTTGGGCATTTTCAAGTTTACGTTGAAAAAGTTCTAAATCACCAACTTCACATGTGTAATGAGGACCCAATGTGTTTTTTTGTCCTAGAAAATTTGACTTTGAAACTTGTCTGTGAACATCACTTACAAGTGCACCTTCGGATAATGTAATTTCAGCTAAGGTTTTATTAATGATTATGACATTAGAAATGTCACCTGAGTTTAGATACTTTTCAAATGTAGTTATGTTAATTTTCTTAACAGAGCTGAAATTGTTNGAGTTCCCGAAATAAGAAAATATTATAAATATTGAAATTATTAATCCATAAATCCAATAGTTTGAATTGTTTTGGTTATTAGGTTTGTTTTTTTTCTTCTCCATTATTGTATATTAATTATTTCTGCATCTCCCCAGAGTTTTTCTAGCTCGTATATTTCTCTAAATTCTTTTTTAAAAATATGAACAATCACATCAATATAATCCATCAAAACCCAATTTTTATTTTCTAGTCCTTCAATATTGAAGGGTTTTTCTTTTAATTCTTTACTCACAATTTTCTTAACAGAATTTGAAATTGCATTGACTTGAATATTGGATTGGCAATCACAAATAATGAAGTACTTAAAATCAACATTCTCAAGCTTTGTAAAATCTATAATATTGATGTTTTCTCCCTTGACATTTTCAATTCCCTTAATAATATTTTTAACTGTTTTATTTTTAATTTGCATTTAATTACTGCATGATGAACTTAATCAAACTTAATGCCATCGATTCAACTAATGAATACATAAAATTAAACAAATCTTTTTTTAGCCAAAATTCATTAGCGGTTTATTCTTTCAACCAGACAAATGGTAAAGGCCAGAGAGGAAAAAAGTGGATAAGTGAACCCTATAAAAATAACTGTATTTCTTTCTATTTTCGAGTTCTAAAACCATCTAAAGATATTTTATTAAAGACAAGTTTGTGGACAGCTTTAACTGTATTGGAATTTTTAAAATCTTATGATATTCCTGATTTAAAAATCAAATGGCCTAACGACATAATGTCAGGAAATAAAAAAATTGCAGGTATCTTAATTGAAACTACACTCGTCAAAAATAAAATTAATGATATTATTATTGGTATCGGTTTCAACATAAACCAAACAGATTTTGATGTTATAAAGGAAGCAACTTCAATGAAGATTTTAAAGAAAAAAATTTTTAATCTCCATATAATTTCAAATCAATTTATTGAAAAATTTTCTTTGTTTGAGGATAAAATGTTGAATCTTTCAAAGGATAAATTAATTGAGAAATTTTGCTCTTATTTATATGGCATTAGAGAAAAAAGAAAATTTGCTGTAGGGGAAAAAGTTGTTGAAGGTATCATTTTAGGAATTACTGAGAATTACATGTTGAGTGTAGAATTCAACAAACAAGTTAAACATTATGATAATGGTCAAATCAAATTAATTCTATAACTCTAGTTTTTCTATTTTTTTTGTAATGTTTGTTAGAAAATTCTCTAGAGGTTTTTTTGCCATCATCTCTATCATCATAGAAAAATTACCATTAAAAATTATTTGACAGCGACTACTTTTACTGCTAATTTCCCATAAATTTATTAGTATTTCAAATTCAAAATTATTAGAGTTGGATTTCAGTGAAAATGAATTTTTNTTAGATTTTGAGTGAGTTAATGATATTTTTGGAAAACTTCCAATTTTAATCTCAAATGNATTTTCATTCAAAATCTCAAAACTTGATACTTCATTAGAAAAAACTTCCTTGTAGTTTTTTATNTCACTAAAAAAATTAGTGAGGGATGCATTACTACAACTTATATGTCCAATCTCTTTAATAATTTCCATTTGTTATCCCCAATTTGAGGGATCCTCTTTCCAACTAAGAATGTGATCTAACTCCTCACGGTTAAAGAACTTTTTTTCTTTTGCGTAGTTTAATAGATGTGTGAAAGACGATAGTGAAAAATACTCCACCTTATTTTTTAAAAAATTATTTTTTGATAATTCGAAATCATAATTAAAAATACTCACCATACCTTGTAAATTTAGCCCCTCATTTTTCAAGGAATTACACGCTTTCAGACTGCTACTACCAGTACTTATTAAATCTTCAATTACGACAACCTTTGAGCTTTCATGAAAATATCCTTCAATCATATTTTTTCTTCCATGACCTTTTGGATTTGATCTAACATATATAAATGGTTTATTGAGCTCTTGAGCAACTAACATCCCAATTCCAATGGCACCAGTAGCAACTCCAGCTATCAATTCAGTTTCAGGAAATTTATTTGAAATAATTTCAGAAAGTTGTTTTGATATATATTTTCGAATTTCTGGGTATGATAATATTATTCTATTGTCACAATAAATTGGTGATTTCCAACCAGAGGCCCATGTAAAGGGATTTTTGTGATTAAATTTTATTGCATTAATTTGTAGTAGTAGTTCTGAAGTTTTTTTTGCAATGTCTTCATCCAAAATCACTTAACAAATGTATAAAGTTTTTATTAATAAGCTTTCAATTATTTTAACATCAAAAAATAAGTATTTGAATGAGGAAAACACCTTCTTACTGTCAAGCATCAGCCTAGATGAAATATTAAAAAAAGTAAGAAGACATAAAAAAATTTATTTATATCATCCCAAGAAATCNGANTTATTAAAGGTTTTTAAATCCAAGNTTAAGGTANTTTTTGCCTCNGGNGGCATTGTTTCAAATGAAAAGAGTNAAATTTTATTTATATACAGACGGGGTAAGTGGGATTTGCCNAAAGGAAAAGCTGAAAAGGGAGAAACAATTAGAGAAACTGCAATTCGAGAGGTCATGGAAGAAACTGGAATAGAGCACCTCAAAATTGACAAATATTTTTCAAATACCTTTCACATTGTAAGAAACAAAAGAAAATATTTCCTTAAAGAAACATCATGGTTTTTAATGTCATCAAACTTTAAAGGAAAATTGAAACCTCAAGCAAATGAAGGAATTAAATCTGTGAAGTGGAAAACTATTGAAGATATAAAAAAGATAAAGAAAAAAACTTACAATAATATTTCCATTATTTTGGGTGATTTTTTAAAACAAAATCATAAATAGATTCAGGAACCAATTTGCTGTAGTCTCCATCATTATTAATCAAATCTCTGACTATACTNCTACTAATAAATGATGTTTTNGCTGAGGTNAGTATNAAAATTGTTTCAATTCTAGACAGAAATCTATTTGTTCTTGCAATGGCTTTTTCAAATTCAAANTCACCAGTATTTCTTACTCCTCTAACGATAAATTTTGCATCTACCTTTTCACAGAAATCAATTGTTAATCCATCATAGCNCATTACTTTGATNTTNTTGTCATCTTTGACAACTTTTTCNATAAANTCTACNCTTTCCTTCAATGAAAACATGGTCTTCTTCTCACTATTTTTACCAATGCCAACAATAATTTCATCAAATAATAGTTTACTTCTCTTTAAAATATCAAAGTGTCCTAAAGTAAATGGATCGAATGTTCCAGGAAAAATGGCTCTTTTCACATTTACAAATTTAATTATTTAAAGCGTTGTTAATCATGTATGATACCAAATCTTTCAACTTTTGATTGGAAAGTTTTACTTGTTTTGGGAAAATACTTTCATCACTCATCCCTGGGATTGAATTCAATTCTAAAAAATAAGGAATATCATTAACAATTATAAAGTCTATTCTCGCAAAACCAGATAATCTAAGATTTTCATAAATAAGCTTGGCACATCTTTTCACATTATCACTAATTTTATTGGGTATTTTAGCAGGGGTTATTTCATTACTTTTTCCAAGATATTTAGCTTCATAATCAAAAAAATCGTTTTCTGTTATTATTTCAGTAATCCCAAAAACTTTGATTTCACCTTTATATTCCATNAATCCAACTGAAACCTCAATGCCATTCAATGTTTCCTCAACTAAAATTCCATTTCCTAATCCAATTAAATTTTCAAAATTTGTTTTAAGTTCTTCTTTATTTTTGACCTTGGTTACTCCAAAACTACTTCCTGAATTATTTGTTTTTACAAAAAGTGGAAACTGCATTGTACTAAAAACATTAAAATCAACTTCTTGATTATTTCTGATGAAAATTGATTTGGCACAACTTATACCTAAATTTTTTGCAAAATCAATGCATTCATTTTTGTTAAAAGTTATTCTAGCATTNTTTGAGTTAGGACCTGTGTAGGGAATATTAATTCTGTCAAAATATTTTTGAATTAGACCATCTTCACCAGGGGTTCCATGAATAATATTGAAAACCACATGAAATTGAATTTTATTTATACCAATTTTAAAGCTAAAATCATTTTTATTAATTGAATACTCGTTTCCTTCATTTGTAACCCTCCAATTATTTTTTTCGATAATTACCGAGTAGGGGTTAAATAATTTTGTATCAATATTTTTAAGAATATTATTTCCACTTTTAATTGAAATTTCAAACTCATCTGAGTAACCCCCCATTAAAACAGCTATATTTTTTTTCAATTTTTTTAATTTACTCCTCATTTTAAAGATACTTATTTATATATATTTGTTCTCATAACCTATGAAATTTTTATATAGCAGAATCTTCATAAAACAACTTTTCATTTCTGTTGTAATTTTTGCATTAATTACATTGATTTCAATTATTTTTTTATTCTTCTATACTGGTCAAACTAATTACATCAAAGTTCCTGACTTGTATGGATTAAATATTTCTGAAGTAGAAAAGATGATTGGAGAAAAAAAACTAAACTTTGAGGTTTCGGATTCTATTTTTTATGACCCTGCAATCAGTCCCAACACAGTAGTTAGTCAAACTCCCATTAAGGANAAAGAAGTTAAAAAGAATAGAAAAATATATTTGACTATTAACCCCTCTGATTTTTCAAATGTAATATTTCCAGATTTGATTCAGTTAACAAAGAGAGCTGCTATATCACAAATCAATGCTCTTGACCTAGAGATGGGAAGTGTTGAGTATGTGAATAATATTGGTAAAGATGTAGTACTGGAGGTAAAGTTTAACGACTCTATCATCAAATCAGGACAATTAATTCCAAAGAAATCCAAAATAGACTTAGTTCTTGGAAATGGAAACAAATAGCCCAAATATTCAAGATTCTTTTGACGATTTATTCGAACATTTTTCCTTTATGGCTGATGTTGGTCAAAACCCCTTGAGGGTTGATAAATTTTTGATGAATAGAATTGAAAATGCCACTCGAAATAAGATTCAGCAAGCAGCAAAGGAAGGGTTCATTATTGTTAATAATAAAGCTGTAAAACAAAATTACAAAGTCAAACCAAATGATAATGTCAAGGTTATGTTCCATCATCCACCCTATGAAAATCTAGTAATTGCAGAAAATATAGAGTTGGATTTTGTCTATGAGGATGATCACATAATTATTGTAAATAAACCACCAAATTTAGTTGTTCATCCAGGACATGGCAACTACAGTGGAACTTTATTAAATGGGCTTGTACATCATTTCGAAAATCTNCCTAAAAATNTAGATGGTAGACCTGGTCTTGTTCANAGAATTGANAAAGATACAAGCGGTTTATTAGTCGTGGCTAAAACNNCNAAAGCATTAACCAATCTTTCGCAACAATTTCTATCAAAANCNATACAAAGAAANTATGTTGCTNTGGTTTGGGGAAGCTTGAAAAATAAAAGTGGTACNGTTGATGAAACACTGGCAAGAGATAAAAAAAATAGAATGATTATGTCAGTTCCTGATGACTCAACAATTGGTAAAAGATCAATAACGCATTACAAAGTCCTTGATGANCTTGGGTATNTTTCTTTAATTGAGTGTGAATTAGAAACTGGACGAACTCACCAAATCAGAGCCCACATGAAGCACATAGGTCATCCAATATTTAATGATAACAGATACGGTGGAGATAGAATTTTGAAGGGTACAATTTTTTCAAAGTACAAGCAATTTGTAGAAAATGCATTCAAACTTCTACCTAGACAAGCCCTTCACGCCAAGACGTTGGGTTTTAATCACCCTGAAAATGGAAAAAAAATATTTTTTGAATCTGAACTTCCAAATGACTTTCTATTATGCTATGAAAAGTGGAAAAATTATTCAAAAAATATTTAATTTTAGAAAATGAAAATTATTATATCACCAGCCAAGTCTTTAGATTTTGATAGTGAACTTAATTCTAAGAATTTTTCAAACCCTAAATTTTTAGAAAAAACCTTAGCTATAAACTCGATTTTAAAGAAAAAATCACCCAGTGATTTAATGAAGTTACAATCTATTTCTGAAAAGCTTTCGGAGTTAAATTGGAAACGAAATTTAGAATTTTCTGAAAATCAAAATGATGATAATTCAAGACCTGCAATTTTTGCCTTNAATGGAGATGTTTATGATGGATTAGATGTAAAAACACTAGACGATAAGAAAATTGATTTTTTACAAAATAAACTTAGAATTATTTCTGGTTTATACGGGGTTTTAAAACCATTGGATTTGATTCAACCTTACCGACTTGAAATGGGTACAAAAATCAGTATTAATGGATCCTCAAACCTATATGAATATTGGTCAAATGATGTAACAAAATTTTTATCTGACGAATTACCTTCATCTGAATTTTTATTGAATTTGGCNAGTAATGAATACTTTTCTGCCATTGATAAATCTAAAATTAAATCAGAAATAATTTCACCTATTTTTAAAGATTTCAAAAATGGAAACCTCAAAATAATTTCTTTTTATGCAAAAAAGGCCAGAGGAATGATGGTTCGTTATATTGCTGATAATCTAATTACTAGATACGATAATTTATTGTCATTTAATTACGGAGGATATATGTTTAATGAAAATGAGACAAAAGACAGAAATCAACCTGTTTTTACCAGGTAGTTATTCTCTCAGGCTTTTTATAAACTCAGAGGTTTTGTAAATACCATTCTCAGAAATCCAATTAATATATGCAGAGCCGATAATTGCTCCTCGACTGTATTTGCCAGCATCAATGAAAGTATTTTTATTGCTAATGCCAAATCCAACTAAAAGTGGGGAGTTTAAATTCATTTCATTTATTCTTTTAAAATATCTTTTTTGGAAGGAGTTAAATGATTTTATGGCACCTGTAACATTATAACTGCTAACCATATAAATAAAGCCTTCAGAAATTTTATCTATATACTTTATTCTTTTTTCTGATGTTTGTGGTGTAATTAAAAACATGTTTAGTAATCCATAACTTTTAAAAACTTTTTGATACTTATCATTATAAATATCAACCGGAAGATCTGGAATGATTAGACCATCAATTCCTACTTCTTTGCATGACATACAAAACTTTTCAATTCCAAATTGTAATATCGGATTGAAATAGCCCATAATAATAACTGGAATATCTGTCATCTTTCTCAAATTCTTTAATTGCTCAAATAATGTAATCGTATTCATTCCATTTTTTAATGCAATAGTTGAGCTTTTTTGAATTGTTGGCCCATCAGCAAGAGGGTCACTAAAAGGAAGCCCAATTTCAATCATTTCAACCCCGGCAGAATCTAGTTCTTTAATGATTGAGAGGGTATCATTTTTTGCTGGAAAACCTGCAGTAAAATATATGGACATAATAGTTCCATCTTTTTGAAAAACTTTATTAATTCTATTCATCAGATGGTTTAATATAAATTCTTTTACCCTGAATATTGTGAATATCCCCGGGCGTATAGTTTACCTCCTTATGCAACGGTCTTTCTTCAAATTGACGTCCTAATCCAGGTGGTATTTTCATTGCATCACTAACTCGAAATTTTATATGATCTTTTAACGAATCTAGTATTAATTTATTTTCAATCGTATTTGCAAGGTTGATCAATTCCTCTGGGTCATTGTAGTGGTCGTAAAGCTCAAAACCATCAATGCCATTTTCGCCCCACATTGTAAGTCTATATCTTTCGGTTTTTATACTGTAGCCTTCAAATTTTTTTTTATGTTGAGAGGCCTTCCATCTTGTAAGTGCACTTTCCCGAACTTTAAAATTATTTTCTTTAAATATGGGTACTAAACTTTTCCCAACTACATGAGATGGGGTTTCAATTTTAGTAAGGTCTGTCAATGTTGGATATATGTCAATGAGTTCAACGGGTGAGTTAGAGACTACTCCAATTGGAACTTTTGGTCCTGAAAATATTAGCGGGACTCTTGTTGAGTTTTCAAATAAGGTTTGTTTTTGCCAATGACCATGTTCACCCAAATGATATCCATGGTCTGATGTTAAAACAATAATAGTATTTTTATCAAGTCCAGTTTTTTTTAGTTTCTTTAAAATTCTTCCAATTTGAGCATCAACAAATGTTGTTGTTGCATAATAAGCCTCCTTAATTTCCTTAGCAAGTTGGTTGTGTTCGGGGTCATTTAGTTTAATCTGGTCTTTCTTCCATCTTACTGAAGCTTGAGCTGGTTCAGGGAGGGTATTGAGATATTGTTCCGAACTGCCAGAATATGGTATTTCCATTTCATTTTGATCATACATATCAAAATATTTTTTTGGGGCAACAAATGGGGTATGAGGTCGATACATTCCAACTGCTAGAAAAAATTTTTTTCCATTTTTTGAAAATTTTTCTAATTGTTCAATGGCCTCAGAAGCACCAATACCATCTGTTTGTTCCTCATCTTTCCCATCAGCAGCTAGCCAGCTTAATGTTCCACCATATTGCCTAGGTTTAAGAGTGTTTATTTTATACTCCTCTTCCTTGTCTCGCCCGTAAGGATTGATTGTATATGTCCATGTACTAATATCATCTTGTGCCCCAGAGGTTCCTATAGTTCCAGGGTTACCATAATGATATATTTTACCTATTCTTACTGAGGTGTAGCCTCTTTGTTTAAAACGTTGACCTAGAGTAACAACATCAGGTATTGTTTGACGAATATCTACATCTAGCTTAGTATGTTTAGTTTGGTTAGAATACATTCCTGTCATCAGTGAGGTTCTAGATGGACCACATAATGGAAATTGATTGTGAGCATTTAAAAATAACACTCCATTTTCTGCTAATTTATCGATATTGGGACTCAAAACTTGAGGATGACCATATGACCCTAAGTCACAGTTTAGATCATCTGTCATAATGAATAATACATTTAGATCTTCACTGTTGTAAACTACTTTTTTATCATCACATGAGAAAAAAAATAATATTAAGCAAAATATAAGTGATGTCAGATGTCTCATAATTTGAAATATTCAATAAAAGTATCTAAGTCTTTATCGCCTCTTCCTGAGCAGTTAAATACAATTATATCATTCTTTTTGAATTTTTTTTCATCTAAAACAGCAAATGCGTGTGCAGTTTCAATAGCTGGTATAATTCCTTCCATTTGTGAAAGTAATAATCCCCATTCCATTGCTTTCTTATCTGTTACTGAGATAAATTCCCCTCTACCACTTTTATAAAGATTGGCGTGCATTGGACCAATACCTGGGTAGTCAAGGCCTGCTGAAATCGAGTAAGGTTCAGTAATTTGACCATCATTGGTTTGCATTAGCAATGTCTTTGAACCATGAATTATACCCTCTTTACCAAGAATTGATGTTGCTGCACTTTTTCCAGTTTTAACTCCTTTCCCCTCAGCTTCAACACAAATTATATTAACATCTTCATCATTAAGAAACGGGTAAAATATGCCTGCTGCATTACTACCACCCCCCACACAGGCTATTACGTAATCAGGTTTAGATTTATTTTCTAATTCATTGAGTTGATTAACAGTTTCATAGCCAATGACTGATTGAAATCTAGCAACCATATCTGGAAAAGGGTGAGGGCCAACAACGGATCCAATTATATAATGCGTATCAACTGGATTGCTAATCCAATCTCTTATTGCTTCATTTGTTGCATCCTTTAATGTTCTGCTTCCAGACTTTGCTGGCCTGACCTCTGCACCTAACATTTTCATTCTCGCAACGTTGGGGGATTGTCTTTTTATATCAACTTCTCCCATGTATATAATGCACTTAAAACCTAGTAATGCACATACAGTTGCAGTCGCAACACCATGTTGACCTGCGCCAGTTTCAGCAATGATTCTCTTTTTCCCTAATTCTTTNGCAAGAAGAATTTGACCTATTGTATTNTTAATCTTGTGCGCTCCTGTGTGACACAAATCTTCTCTTTTCAAATATACCTTACATTTGAATTTCTCAGAAAGTGATTGTGCAAAATAAAGAGGGGTCGGTCGACCAACATAATCTTTTAATAATTGATTAAATTTTTTCTTAAATGACTTTGATTTTGAAATTCTGACATAATTCAAAGTCAATTCATTTAAATTAGGATAAAGCATTTCAGGGATAAATGCTCCACCAAAGTCGCCGTAAAAACCTTTTTTATCTACATTGTAATTTATCATATTATGTTTTTTAAAAATTCTTCTATTTTTTTTATATCCTTTTTCCCAGGCGCAGATTCGAATTTGCTATTTATATCAACCCCGTAAAAAAAACTATTTTTTGATTTTAAATAACTTATTTTTTCAATGTCTTCAATATTGATGCCACCACTTAATATAAAATTTTTTTCAATTTTGGAATTCATTAAAATATCCCAATCAAATTTTTTTCCGCTTCCACCATATTTTTTTGTGAAAGTATCGAAAAGAATCAAATCACAGCAGTTGTAATATTTCCTAATTAAATCAATATTAATTTCTTTATCAATTCTAAATGCTTTTATAACCTTGCATTTCTTTTGAATTTGATTACAATAGTTTACATCTTCATCTCCATGTAATTGTACATATTTTAGCGATAGTGACTCTACAATATTTGTAACTTTCTTTATTGATTCATTTACAAAAACACCGACACTGTTTAAGTCTTTATTTAGATCAACAGGACTGTCTAAAAAATATCTTGGCGATTTCTCATAAAAAATAAAACCAAAAAAATCAATATTNAGTTGACTTAGACTCAATAAGTCTGTTTTATTATTTAATCCACAAACTTTAATCTTCACCTTTTATTTGATTTATCAGTTTACTCAATTCATCACCTGGATCACTCTCCCTCATAAATAATTCCCCAATTAAAAATCCATCATAACCAAACTCAATTAATCTTTTTAATTCTTCAGAATTATACAAACCACTTTCGGAAATTTTGACAAATGAATCAGGTATTTCTTTACCAATATCGATACTGTTTTCTATGTTAACTGAAAAATCTTTTANATTTCTATTATTAACTCCAATTATATCAACACTATCAATACACACCTTCTCTAGTTCATCCTTTGAATGAATTTCAACCAAAACATCTAAGTCTTGNTGTTTAGCGAGATGTGAAAATTTAATAATTTCATTTTTGTTTAAGCAGGTTGCAATTAATAATATTGCGTCAGCTCCCAAATATTTTGATTCAAATATTTGATATTCATCAACTATAAAATCCTTCCTTAATATTGGTAGATTGGTCAGTTTTCGGGCTAGAATTAAATCATTTTCTGAGCCAGAAAAAAAATTTTTTTCAGTCAGAATTGAAATTGCAGTTGCTCCATTTTTTTCATATCCCGTTATTATTTTCTCGCTAGGGGTTTTAAAATTTATTTCTTTTTTTGAGGGTGATTTTCTCTTGTGTTCAGCAATAATTGAAATTTCACCCTCCTTAATTTTTTGTGAAAGTGAATGAGTTTGCCTGTTGAAATTTTCAGAAGATTTAATTTCATCAAGACATCTAACCTTTTTTTTCTGAATGATTTCCTCTCTTTTAATTGCTACTATTTTCGACAGTATATTCATTTACTTAAAGACTGAATTTTTTTTAAACAATTTAGTGCGCTTCCTGAATCTATTGATTGTTTTGCAATAGATAAACATTCATCAATTGTTTTGTTTGTTATTGTTTGTATTGCAATTGCAGAATTTGCGAGTACAACATCAGTTTGACTTTTAGTTGCCTCGTTTTCAAGTATTTTTATAAAAATGGATGCTGAGTCTTTAATTGATTCGCCGCCCTTTATTTCATCAGGATTAATTTTATTAAACCCAAAATAATCCGGTGAATTTATTGTAGAATCATTTCTTGAAATTTTCATAAAATCATTAGTTAATGAAATCTCATCATATCCGTCTAATGAATACAGTATGGAATAATTTTTTTTGGAGTTTTCAAAAACATATCCATATAACCTCGAAATTTCAAGGTTGTAAACTCCACATAGTTGATTTTTGGGTTGTAAAGGATTAACTAATGGACCCAATATGTTAAAGAATGTTTTAAATTCTAATTCTTTTCTAACACCTGCAACATTTTTCATCGCAGGATGAAAAAGTGGTGCGTGCAAATAGCAAAAATTTCCTTTATCCAAACATTTTTTTAAGTAATCATTATCATTTGACAACTTGACACCCAGTTGTTGCAAAACATCACTAGATCCGCAACTAGATGAAACTCCATAATTACCATGTTTTGTAACTTTATATCCTGCACCTGCCACTACAAAAGAGGAAATAGTAGATATATTAAATGTATTTTTTCCATCTCCCCCAGTTCCACATAAATCGATTGTTTCAAAATCTGAGCTTAAATTTATTTTGACACACAAGTCTAATAAGGCATCCCGAAAACCTTCAATCTCTTGAACAGATGGGTTCCTCATCTTAAACACTGTTAAGAACGATGCAACTTGACTGTGATTGTATTTATTTGAGGAGATTTCTTTAAGAACTTTTTTTGATTCCTCGTATTCCAAATAATTATGATCAAATAACTTTTCTAATATCTTTTTCATTATAATTCTAACCAGTTTTTTAAAATATCTTTTCCGAACTCTGTCAATATAGATTCAGGATGAAATTGTACCCCCCAAACTTTATGATCCTTATGTCTTAAAGCCATTATATTTCCATCAATATCATGAGCTAAAACTTCTAAATTTTTATTTAATTTTTCAACAACCCAAGAGTGATATCTCCCTACTTTAATTTTTTTTGGAATACCACTAAACAATTTATCCTCTGAAATTATTTCAATTTCTGTTGCAATACCATGAAAAACATTGTCTAAATTCTTAAGTTTTCCTCCAAAAACTTCTCCAATTGCTTGGTGGCCTAGGCAAACTCCCATAATACTCTTTGTTGAATAAAACCTTTTAATTAATTCTTTGGTTTGACCAGCTTCATCTGGAATACCCGGTCCTGGAGAAATTAATATTTTATCAAAGTTTTCTATGAAATCCATTGAAAATTCATCATTTCTTACAACAGATACATCAAAATCAAGGTCTTCCATGTAGTGAACCAAGTTATACGTAAAAGAGTCGTAATTGTCGATAACTAATACTTTATTCTTCATATTTCTCTGCTTGCTCTATTGATTTTTTCAAAGCNCTAACCTTATTATTAACCTCATTNAATTCNTTTATTTTTGATGATTTGGATACAATNCCAGCTCCAGCTTGAAAAAATAATTTTTTGTTTTTGCTTAAAAAAGATCTAATAATTATTGCATGATTATAACTATAATCAAAACCGATAAAACCAATTGCTCCGCCATAAAATGACCTTTTTGAACCTTCATATTTTTCTATAAGTTGCATTGCCATGTGCTTAGGGGCACCAGTGAGTGTTCCAGCGGGGAAGGTTTCACCAATTATTTTATTGTTGTCATATTTTAGTTTTCCTGTGACTTTGGAAACTAAGTGAATTACATGGGAATAAAATTGTATTTCTCTGTCCTTCTCCACTGCAACATTAGTACATGATCTGCTAAGGTCATTCCTTGCAAGATCAACTAGCATCATGTGCTCACTATTTTCTTTATTGTCCTTAAATAGTTTTATTGCTTTTATTTTATCTTCTGCATCATTTCCAGTTCTTTTAAAAGTTCCAGCAATGGGATGTATTTCAGCTTGATTTTTATTAATAACTAGCTGTGCTTCTGGTGAACTTCCGAATATTTTAAAACTTCCATAATCAAAGTAAAATAAATAGGGTGATGGGTTAATNGACCTTAAATGTCTNTANACCATAAACTCATCTCCACTGAAACCTTGATAAAATTTTCTAGATAAAACTATTTGAAAAACATCACCCCTCATACAATGTTTAATGCCCTTCTCAACCATTTTTTTATAGACTTCATCATTAACATTTGATTCTAATTTGCCTTTTGTTTTAAACTTGTAATGATTTGTTTTTTTAGACCTTATTAGATTTATTATTTTATCAATTGTATTAGTATCAGTATTGTATGAAATGACGTGTGCTTCATTATTAAATGTGTTAATCACAATAATATTTTCGTAAAGCCGGTAATTCATTACTGGAATTTCATCACCCTCATATGAATTTTTAAATTCTATTTTTTCAAAATACTCAACCGAGCTGTAGCTTTGATATCCAAATATTGCCTTCGTTATGAACTTATTACTGGAATCTATTTCACATTTCAAATCAAATTTTTGCATAAATAATTTTAATTCAGAGAGTAAGTCACAATTTTTATCAATAGATTTTTTTTGCCGTTTGTTTTTTGGAAATGATGTTGTAATAACATTATTTTTTACATTGAATTCAGCTATAGGATTGCAACATATATAGGCGTAGCTATTGTCTTTTGCCCCATAATCACTACTTTCTAAAAGAATTGAGTTAGGATAATAATCACGAATTTTTAAATAGATGCTGACAGGTGTATCAGTATCCACAATTAATTTTTTGATATTTGCATTAAATCTGTACATAAAAAAAAAAGACTTGCCACATTGACAAGTCCACAATTAAAAATTAAAAAAAATCAATGCTNCGCTAGTTTTAACTAACTTGCCACCAGATATTTTTTAATAAAATTTTCACACAACTAATATAGTTATTTTTCATTTATTTTCATATTAAAATTTATTTTTATAAAATTACAAGNTCAANAGAAAGATGNATAACAATTTAGATACTNAAACATGGAAAAAAAGGTTANNTGACGATTCTAATGCAATTTGTTTGGANGTTAGAACANAAAATGAACACACTGAATCTCACATTCCAAATTCCCTNAACATTGATATTTATGACCCNCCCAGTTTTATGAAAAAAATTAATGATTTAGATCGTACAAAATCATATTNTATTTATTGTAAATCAGGTAAAAGAAGTCAAATGGCATGTGAAATTATGCATCAATATGGATTTAATAAATTATTTAATCTTAATGGCGGGATAGAGGACTGGATTAAAGAAGGGAATGAAACAATCAAATAAGCTAAGATATTTCTTTGAGAAGTACGGTTTTAGGGTTTGCTCTAGACTTGCAGAATTTATGGGAATCAAATCCAAAGATGTTAGACTTTTTTTTATTTACAGCAGTTTTTTTAGTCTTGGTTTTGGATTTCTAGTTTATCTTGTACTTGCTTTTTGGATGAAATTAAAAGATATGTTATATTCGAAAAGAACTTCAGTATTTGATCTCTAAATAACTAATTATGAATTACATGATTGCCCAACTTCTTAACTTAATTAATTATTCAATTTTATCACAAGAAAAGGGATTGGATCAACGTATTGACGAGGCATTTCAACCTGTCTCAGATATTTTTAGCGGAGTAGTATTTTTTCCAATTGGAGATTATCCTTTTGTGATTTATCTGTTAGTTGGTAGTGCGTTATTTTTCACCTTAGTTTTTCTTTTCCCCAATATTAGATACTTTGCTACAGCAATCAATGTAGTCAGAGGAAAATACGACAATTTAGAAAAAACAGAATCAGACAGCAAAGATGGTGAGGTATCTCACTTCCAAGCACTTGCTACTGCTGTATCAGGCACTGTTGGAAATGGAAATATTGCAGGTGTTGCTTTAGCTATAGCACTTGGCGGTCCAGGAGCAACCTTTTGGATGATAGTATGTGGTTTAATTGGTATGTCAACAAAATTTGTTGAATGTACTCTAGGTGTTCACTACCGTGATGTTGACAAGGATGGAGTAGTTTATGGTGGACCAATGTATTATTTAACTAAAGGATTAAAAGAGAGAGGTTTTGAAAAATTGGGTAAAGTTGCAGCTGTAATCTTTGCAATTTGTTGTATTGGTGGATCTTTTGGTGGTGGTAATGCCGCCCAATCCAATCAAGCTGCAATTGTATTAAAGGATCTATTAGGTTATGATTCTACTTTTGCAGGAGCTATGATTGGTTTAATCCTAGCAATTTTAGTTGGAATTATTATAATTGGCGGTATTAAAAGAATTGCTTCAGTTACTGAAAAAGTAGTACCATTTATGGCTCTTCTTTACATTNTAGCTTGTTTGTATATAATNGGATCTAACTTTANTTTTATTGATGATGCCTTTNAATTAATAATAACGGAAGCATTTAATCCTACTGCAATCGGAGTTGGTGGAACAATTAGCGTTTTAATGATTGGTTTCCAAAGAGCTGCATTTTCAAATGAAGCTGGTGCGGGATCTGCTTCAATAGCACATTCTGCCGTGAAAACAAAGTATGCTGCTTCCGAGGGATTGGTAGCCTTATTGGAGCCCTTTATTGATACTGTGGTTATTTGNACAATGACNGCATTGGTAATAATTATTTTTAATTTTTCNGGAGCATTCATGTATGGGGGTGAAGGTGGAGTAATGATTGATGGTGTTTTNTATGAGGGAGCAGGAATTACTGCCAAAGCATTTGATCAGTATATCCCCGGTTCGGAGTATTTTTTAACAACCGCGGTGGTGTTATTTGCTGTTTCAACAATGATTTCATGGTCATATTACGGAATACAATCATGGAAATATCTTTTTGGAAAAGGCAAAGTAGCCGATATGGTTTATAAACTTATGTTTTTAGCTTTCATAGTTATTGGTTCTGCTGCAAGCATGAATTCAATTTGGGCCTTCTCCGACGCAATGATTTTTGCAATGGTATTCCCTAATATGATTGGACTTTATTTCCTATTCCCGGTTGTTAGAGAACAATTAAATAAATATTTAAAAGTAATTAAAGAAGCTAAAGTTTAATTTGGCATTCAATTTGTAAAATTTGTGATATGAGNATTAGTACTAAAACAAGAAGTCAAAGTTCAATTAGTTTAATTCGTGAAAGTGCAAGAGACTTTGCATTGCAATACATTAAACCATANGTGATGGATTGGGATGAAAGTCAACATTTCCCCAAAGAAGTTTTACAAAAAGCTGGTGAGTATGGTTTCATGGGTATTTTAGTGCCAGAGGAATTTGGAGGATCAGGACTCGGTTATCATGAATATGTAGCTATCATAGATGAGATTTCTAGGGTTGATCCTTCAATCGGTCTATCAATAGCTGCTCATAACTCCTTGTGCACTAATCATATATTTAAGTTTGGCTCTAGGAAACAACATAACAAATACTTAGAGTTACTTGCTTCCGGTAAAATGATAGGCGCTTGGGCACTAACTGAGCCNAATACTGGATCTGATTCTGGTAAAATGGCATCAACGGCTGTAAAAAAAGGAAATAAATGGATTTTAAATGGTACTAAAAATTTTATAACTCATGGTAAATCNGGTGATTTAGCCGTTGCTATTTTNAGAACAGGACCTGTTGGTGAGAAAAATAATTCGACAGCTTTTATTATCGAAAGAGGGAATATTGGCCTAAGCTCTGGCAAAAAAGAAAATAAACTAGGAATGAGAGCTTCAGAAACAGCTGAAATGATTTTTTCAGACTGTATCATTGATGACTCCAACAGACTTGGAGAGGTTGGAGATGGATTTAAACAATCAATGAAAATTTTGGATGGAGGAAGAATTTCGATTGCTGCCTTGTCCTTAGGAATTGCTAATGGCGCCTACAAAGCAGCATTAAAATATTCACAAGAAAGAGTTCAATTTGGAAAATCTATTAGCTCTTTTCAGGCCATATCATTTAAATTAGCTGAAATGGCTACAGAAATACAAGCCTCAGAGCTTTTGACTGAAAAAGCTTGTGATGCAATTATGGCCTCCGAACCTGTAACCAAGTTAAGTGCGATGTGCAAACTCCATTCATCAGAACTTTGCGTTAAGGTTGCAAATGATTCTGTTCAAATTTTTGGTGGTTACGGATACATTAAAGATTTTCCTGTTGAAAAATTTTTAAGGGACTCC
>FUFK010038111.1_pt1 | contig 20392 bp, 15 predicted proteins | sample 1021851 | NCBI WGS metagenome assembly FUFK01 (sample SAMEA51879418, study PRJEB19060) | metagenome
TGTTGCCAGATACTTTTGATATTGTGTTTACTTTTACATTAGCCATTAGATAACGACCATTGTACCATTATTCGTAATTGTTCCTGTGATTGTTATAGGTCCTGCTAATACAGCACCTGTACTTGCTGGAACAGAATATGTTGNAGCTTGTGTTTGGTGATGTTGAAATATACCACCTGCTGTTGAAAGTACGACACCTGCTTGATTCCAGTCAGCCATATCTGTATTGTCTAACTCGTAGTGTATTCCATTAGCAACACCATCTGATAATGTAAAGTCACTATCACCAACAATAAGTGCATTAGCTGAACCAGATGCTATTTGGTCAGGATTAACTTTGTAAACTGTACCATCTGTTACATCTTCTAATATTAAAAAGTCATTGGAGGTATCTACAGTTATACCANTACCATCTGTTAAGTTAGATGGGTCAACTGTAAGAGATACTGCACCAGTTGCTGCACCTCCAGCTAAACCGGAGTTTGCATTTGTATTTACTGCTGATATATCACCAGTTTCTGCAGCAGCAGCAATAGTAATTGCACCATCTGCATTTGTAATAGTAATGTTAGAACCTGCTGTGAGTGTTCCTACTGCTGGACCAGATGTACCACCAATAAGTAGTTCACCATTTCCATCCATTTGTGCAGCNGCTAANGTATCTGTTCCNNTATCTTGTGNAATAATTACAGANTTNTCNNCAAAAGNTGTNGCNCCTGTACCACCACTAGCTACTGCTAATGTTGNAGANANTCCTGCTGCTGTTCCAGANGTNTTTTGAGTACCTGCTGTATTTACACCAGGNAANTNTATATNNNCTGTNCCATCAAAAGATACACCACCAATATTTCTTGCNGTTTCTAANGCTGTTGCAGTAGNTGCATTANCAGTTGTAGAACCAGATGTTCCAGANACATTANCAGTTACATTGGCNGTAATTGTTGAAGGNANACCTATNGTAACTGTNTCTGTAGCACTTACTGCTACNTCTACTTCATTAGAAGTACCACTAAATGTTATTGTATTACCATCACTAATTGTTTGTGATGTAGAACCATCTGATATTGTAAANCTNTTCATATTACCAACACCAGTACCTGACAAGAATGCACTTCTAGTTTGTTTCTTTAATCCACTAGCTGTGTCATCATAAATAATAATTAAGTCATTGTTGTCAGCAGTTCCCTCGTTACTTAGGTTAGGAATATCTATAGCAAAAGTATTAGCAGATAAACTTAATCCTGAACCTGCAACATTACCACTTGTGTTTATAGATATAACTGAATCTCCACCCATACCAGAGTGTGATGAGCAGTAATAATAAAGATTGTCAGCAGTAGCAGCATCAACGACTATTTGTGTGTATCCACCTGCTGAACCTGCTGAACCTGCAACTGTAACTCCTGTTGTATATGCAGAACCAGAGTTGTGTGTACCATTTTTTGTAGTAGATAATCTAAGTGGGTGTCCAGAGTTAGAAGCATCTGATTGGTCAAACCTATAAGTAACTCCTGGTACAAGTTGTACATTAGCTGTAAGCTCTCCATCTAAATAATATCTATTGCCAGAACCAGGATTAGCTACAGTTACTGCAAACTCTACTATTGCTGTGTTGTTTTCAAAATTTATAACTTTATTAGTTAGTGTTTGCGAATCATCTAAATCTACAAGAGTTGCATCTGATACAGCAGTATTCAACTGTGCAAGTGTTGATGTGAGTGTATTGTTAGCTAAATTTATACCTTTGTTTGTAAGTGTCTGTGAGCCAGATAAAGTTGCTACTGTGCTATCTATTGCAAAACTAACTTTGTCTGTACTAGCAGTTGTATCTATACCAGTTCCACCTTCTAAATCTAATGTTGCTGAATCTAAATCAATAGATATTGGTCCACCACTATCTGCTGTAACATCTAAATCTTCTGCTGTAAGTTGCGTATCTACATAAGCCTTAATTGATTGCTGTGTTGCTAGATGTGTTGCAGAGTTAGATGACATATTATCCTCATCTTTTACAGCATTACCTGCAACTATCTGTGTTCCTGCTTCGTTAAAGTTTGCATCTATTCTGTCATTCAAATCTTCAAAATGTTGTGCCATAGGTACATAACGAATTGTTGAACCTGATGCGTGTGATAAACCTGAACTTGCAGCAGAACCTTTAAGATGTCTATTAGATGCACCACCATCACCTAATGTAATAGTTTTAGTTCCTATATTTACAGCAGAAACTAATACATACTCTCTGTTTGTAGCTGAATCTGGTTCTATAACTAAATAGCATGGAGCTTCAATATTATTACTAGCTGAATCTGTAACTGCTGTTAATGTAACAGTTGTTCCTGAAGCACCCAATGTAGTTGATAATGTCGTTTCAAACGCATTTAATAACTTAGTTTCTTGTGCTGTCATTCTATCCTAATCTCTCTACTCCTAATAGTCCTGTACCTAGTGTTGTACTTGCAGAAGATACAGTAAATATTTTGCTTCCTCTAAATCTTACCAAACAAAATACTGTAACACTTCCTCTAGGAGAAATTTCTTCTACAGGAGCTGATACATTTTCTATTATACCTCGTAATAAAGTATCTGGTCTGAATATCTCTAATTGAACATTCTTACCTTCTTTATTTCTTAATGCCTGATATATTAAATCTCCTTGACCAGCAACTCTAAGTCTTTTTCTATTAGGTCTTTCTACCTGGTCAGATATGTTTACAGGTATATCTACTACTAAATCTTCTACTAACTGGAAACCTCTGACAGCAAAAGCTAATGCTTCTGGTGATTGTGATTGGTCATCTGTAGTTATATCTAATTTTGCAGCTAACCATCTACCAGTTACATTTTCCATAATCTGCTCATCACCACCAGTACCACCACCAATGTTTACTTGTTCTGTCCAAGTAGAAGAAGTTGGATTATTTATATCTTGTGGAACTACTGATGTAGATAGTTTTATAGCACCAGCAGTTACAGAGTTAGTTGTTACTTTTGCACCAACCCATTGTTTCTTTTCTGATGTAAAGAAATCAGCTAACGCAGATATTAAATAACCAGAAGTAACATAATTAGAAGTTTCTCTGTACACACCCTTACCACTAACAGTAGCAAACAAAGTATCAGAAAATACTGCTATGCCTTCTACTATCCCACTTTCTCCAAACTCTAAATCTCTAGCTATACCACCTGTTGGTAAATAATATCGCCACAGATTTGTTTTACTTGCTGTGTCTATAACACCTGTAAATATGCTATCTCTAGTAGATACAATTTTATATGGTGCTTGATTAAGTGTTGTTGTACCATCACCCCATTGTTTTATTAACTGTGCATTTACTAGTACATACAGACTATTAGCATTTGTTATCTCTGCTACATACAATCTTCCTATCTTGCCACTAGCTGTGTTCTGATATGTACCATAAAATATTAAACCTTGTGCTGCATCAATAGCGTTAGGTACTTCACCTTCTATAAATGTTTGACCTTTTAGTGTAAGTGTTGATGATTCATCTGCAAAAGAATATATATAACCATCATCTGCACAAGCTAATACTACTGCACCACCATCAGCTACATCTGTCCAAGAACTACCACTAGGTAATGCTTTCATTGTTGGAGGATTAGAACCACTTGTTACTTCGTGTAACTCACCATTAGTAGCACTAGCAACTAATCTACCTTTCATAGACCACAACTTATCAAATGTTTTGTGTGTATTGTGAGTTGCATAACTTCCTGCACTATTTCTTACATAAATATCACCATTAGCTACAAAATATAATTTACTGCCAAGCACAGCCATACCTGTAATATTGTTACCTGCACTAGGTGTACCATCAGTAGATACATCACCTGTTAGTGGTGTTGCTATTTTCTTTAATACTGCACCATCAGCAAAGAATATCTCTCCACCTAACTCTTGCATATAGCCATTAGTACCTAAAGTGTCACCATTAGTTGGTTCTTCTGTAGAATGCAACAACGATAACTTATACTCTTTACCTGGTTCTTTGTTACTAAATACATCTACGCCACTACTATCCCAATATCTTTGAAAAGCATTTTCTGGTGCATTCCTTTGATGTGCTTTATCTAATCCTGAACCACCAGAAAAATCTATTCTTGAATATGTTTGACCAAACTCCTGTTGGAAGTCCTCTGGTGTTTCTGATGTAGCTATTGCTTGTGCCTGTAGTGGAGCAGTATTTATATTCATCTGCCTACCAGGACCTACAGCAAATCTTAGAAATAAATCATCTAGGTTTGCTTCGTACCCTAATGCTTGTGGGTTAGATGTGTTAGCTGATGAAGGTAATACAGCCATTATGCACTATAGTTTATGTTCATTATTGATACAGGAGCAGGATATAAAGAACGCAAGTTCCCTCTAGCTTCATCTATCAACAACGACCTAAGTCTAAGTAGTGCATTTCTAAGTCTTTCTCCTGAACCTACTGGATAACTTTCAGCAGCTAGTTTTTCTGTTATAAATTCTTGTGTAGAAGCATCTACATCTGTTGCACCCATGATGTCAGCTACAGCTCCAACCATAACTATTTGTTCATACTCTGCTGGGATTAAACATACTGTTTCTAAATCTGATGTTTCATCTGTTGGTCTAACAAATTTTCTTTTAACAACTAAGTGTACTGTTTTACCATTAGATGTGTTGTAAAACTGTACTGCTGTGTTTGTACTTGATGGTGGAAAATCTCTAAGTAATTGTATACCAGCAGATGTGTATTGGTCACCTGTAGCATTTTGTACATAAGATGTAAGTACCTCTACAGTTGATGCAGGTACTTCTTGATATGTGCTGTTAGATGTAACATTTGTTGTAGTGACATTGTATAAGCTAGGATATAACCTTACTATATTGTCTGACACAGCATCAAATACTGATTTACGAGGAAATGTAGGATTTATAAACATATTTGTTTTATCCCCATGTGATGCTGCAGTTGTTCCAGAATATGCTCTTGAAACAGTTAATGTTCTAGTAGATGAAACAATATTTGTAACTAACATTAACTCTTGGTTTATTTCTATTATTGCTCCACCATCTAATAAATTTTCTTCTTCTGAACTTAATAAACCATCTTCGTAAATAAGTGTGGTTGTTGTGTTATCTATTGCTCCATCTAAACGAGAAAACGCAGATAAATCATCTGGTTTGTTTAAAAAATCTCTATATATTCTATCTACAAGTGTGCTTACTGCTGCCATATATACCTATATTACTAGAGGGAGAAGAATTTATCTCCCTCTAATAAATATACTATCTAACTACTTATTAGGAAGTTGATAGTGATGTAATTTTGCCATGGAATTGTTCTGGTCCATATTCTAGTCCAACTTCTCCATAGATTTGGAACTTATAAGCTGCTCCAGTTTGTGCAAGTGGTTCAGCGAAAAAGTGTCCTTTTCCAGGAATGTCTAAGAATACAGGCTTACAATACGCAAGGTCAACGCAAATTATATCTTCAGCAGGTAAGTGTCTGCTATAGACAATTCCTACTTCACCAAAGTCAGTTTCTATAGTTTGTATATTTACGCCACCATAGTTTCTATCTCTTGGTGCAAGTGACAATGCACTTGAATAAATTGAAGATAGTTTTTGCTTTTGGAAAGCNTTAGCCATAATTACAGGTTGCTCAAATGGAGCTCCTGAATCTGCCATANCTTTCATCAAAGCATTTACTTTTGCTTGGTCAAGAGCTGCATTACCACCTGCTACTTCGTTAGTTGTAATAGCTGTAAGCATACCTCTTGTTTTTCTAGCTGTTGCTACATCTGTGTCTGCAACATAAGTACCTCTTAGGAAAGAGAACTCAATATCTCTGGCTGCTCTTTTCATAGCCATATCTAATTGGAAAGACAATTCATCTTGAACTGGCTGATTTCCTAATATAGATTCACCTGAAAGGTTGCCTGTTGCTGCTTGTTTTGTGTAGGAAACATGTACACCATATTGCATNATTTGAGTAACNTTTGTTACTTCNCTTCTGCTTCTCTCTGCGAAAGTTGCATCTGCACCTTCAGCGACAACTGTTTGTGCTGCTGTTGCATTATCAACTGTTTGCCAGGTGAACTGTTTAGAGGTAACTGATTTACCTCCAGTCATTCCACCAATAGCAGAAAGGAAAGGTGTGTCATTTGGAGTTATATTGAATAACTCACCTACGAAATTGGGAAGGTCATACGAATCTCCCAATCCTGATACTGCACCCATTTTAAATCTCCTTTACTTTTTTTTAGTTAGTGCTCTTAATTTTTCTGCTTTGAGATTAGAACTTGTTTGCCAATCACCATCAGCTTGTGCTTGATTTATTTGGTCATCTACGCCTACAGGTTCTACAGGAACTGATGCTTCTATAACAGTATCTAAACTATCTTGACCAGAAACAACTCTTTGTCTTTGTAGTTCTTCTTGTGTTGGTTCTGCTGGAGTTTCACCCCAACCATAGTCAGCAGCAAATTGCTTTATAGCCTCTACTTCTAACTCACCTTTATACAAGTCTTTTAATGCTTTACCTTCACCAGAGTTTGGGTCAAATCCTGCATCTGTGATGGCGTTATCCATCTTTACAGACTTAAACTCTTTCTCTACTGATTCAAGTTCTTTAATACGCTCACGCATTTGCTTGATAGCATTATTATCTTCTTGTACTTCTTCTACTGTATTTTCTACTTCGTTTTCCATTTTTTCTCCTACTCCAAGTGTTGCTATAAACTGCATCACCCTTGGGATAATGATGCGATAGGCGACAAAATTAAATTTAAGAATAACTAGAATTGTCAGCCACTTCTGGGCTATTCAGATACTAGGCGAATTGTANTACNCAGNTTACACGCCAGATATAANCTGGAGAGTGCAGAGTCAATTTNTATTCGCAGACTACCACTATGCGACAATTTNATTATACCACTANATATAGTATGTCAAGTTTATTCTTCTACTAAACCTAGTACCCTACGACCTCTTCTAGCAGCACCTGTTAATGGTGTAAATCTAGTGGCTTCTTCTGCTTCTAAAACTCTAAGCTCTTCTAATTCTTCAGGTGTCCTAAATACTGCAGCTTCTGTAAACTCTTCTACTCCAAATACATCTTCTTCTGCAACATCTCTACCACCTCTAGCTTGAAGCTCTTGTATTCTAGGAACTTCTATCTGTGCTGCTTGGAACACCTCTCTAGCTTGTTGCTGTGTTACTCCAAATCTTTGTAGTCTTTCTATCTGTGGTTGTGATATTTCTATACCTCTAGCCTCTGCTTCACCACCTATTTGAGCTTGTGTAATCTGTCCAGAAAGTATTGCATCACCTAATGTTGGGTCAACAGCAGCAGCAAATATAGATTCATTAGATAAATCAATACCAAAATTTGTAGCATAATATTCTTTTACTTCTGGTATGTTTTGTTCAATACCACTATATACAGTATTTAATCTTGATTTAAACTCTGTTGGACTTACATCACCTTCTACTAACTGTCCAAAGTTATCTGCAAATACATCAGGATTTATACCAAATGTTCTTAGCGAATCTTTGTATGATTCTAAAACAGAGCCATATTCTGCCTCTGATAACCTTACAGAACCATCTGCTCTTTGATTACCAGGAAAATAGTTAGTATAACTTTCATCTTGTCTTACTGCACCTAATGCTAGGTTTACATTTTTATCAAAATCTATGTACTTCTCTATAAACAAATCAACTAGACCCTCTGGTAAAAATGGGTATAATGCTTGTACTTCTGCTCTAAAATCTGCCATTACTGTATTCTAACTCCTTGCCCAAATACCTTCAAAGCATCTAAAGCCTCATTAACAACCTTATCTACGCCCATATCTAAACCTTTTTGTGTAAGATACTTACTAGCTTTTGTAGCATCATTTAGTTTCAATACTTCTTGGAAGTATTCACTTGTAGTATCTACTTGCTGACCCCATTGATTAGTTGTAAAGTTTTCCCATGGTGCAGCAAACTCTTCATAAGTAACATCTTCTGCATAGTTTGGAAACAAACTTTTCTTTTGTGCTGTAAGTTTTGTAATTAGTTCTTGTTCGTAATCAGGGTCATTTCTTAATTTACCTGCTTCTTCTGCNANTANNTTAGCTTGTACATCTCCAAANACAGGACCTAAATATCTCTTATANAACTGTGTNACTCTATCTTCACCAGCTCTTGTAGTGTCATANTCAANAGCATCTCCACTAATAAAATCTTGTAAATCTGTATCTAGTGTTCCTACTTTTGATGGGTCAGCTACTAAAGCTATCTGGTCCTCTGTGTAAGTATCAGACCATTGTCCTGTTGTAAATTTATTAGAAACCCAGTTAATTAGATTATCTGGTGGATTAGAAACACCAGCTTGTATCATAGCGTTTCTTATTGCAATCTTATCATCTTGTATTTTAGATTGTGCATCTGCAGGTAGTTCTTCTATAGACTTACCTTGTGATAATAACAACCAATCTCTCTCATCTTGTGTATGTGTTCTCCACCAATTAGTTGTTTTCCATTCTGCTTCTGTAACAGTTCTACCTTCTAATGTAGATTCTGCTAACAAGAACACCATCTCTTCATCAGCTAACCAAGGTCTTAGTTCTGCTTCTTTATCTAAGTAATCTATAAAACCTTCCCAAGGTGTCATACCTTGACTAATTAATCTTGGGTCATACAACTCTGCTACATTACCAAAGTCTATTGCACCTAACTGATTAAACTCTGCTGTAGTCAATGACTTAAATTGTTGTTGGTCAAAATCTANTGGAAACAATCCTCGTATATCTTGCTCTGTAGCTTCATAACTTATAGGTATATTTGTGTCAGGTATTGTATATAAAATATAATACAAATCACCAACCTTTGTTATTTCACCACCTGAAGGTATGCCCTGTGCATAAGTATTTGCTGATGTCTGTGATGCTACTGCTGAACCACTNACAGAAGTACCATCACCTTCACCATCATCATCACCATCAGGACCACTTAAATNTAANGAANCTAAATNTGTNTCAGGTGTCNACTAATACATCACCTTNTTCTGATTTTTGTTTATATTNTTCTTGTGCAATTTGTAANGTGCTATCTGGTATTACACCTGCATTACCTATCTGTTGCCANTAACTACCATTAAATGGTCCTCCTGGTCTTTGNGCAGTATANAAATCTAACTCTAACTGTGAGTTTACAAAGACTTTGTTTTTTTCAATATCCTCTAATATAACTCTGTTAAAGTTAGGGTCTGCNTGAAATACATANTNAGCCATTACATTCTCCCTAAACTAGCAAATAACTTAACGAATATATCATTAATCTGTTGTTTNCTAGGTGACATAGGTCTATTNTCTATTTCTNTAGCTCTAAATGCTTCTTGTTGCCTTTGTCTTAAAAAGTTTTCTTGTTGCATTGGTTGTGGCTCTACAGTAGGTTCTTCTACCTCTGGTGTTTCTACAACTTCTTCTACTGTTTCTTCTTCCATCTCTACCTCATCTTTAGGTTGTAAGGATTGCATATATGCTTCCATAGCATTTGTAGCCATATCCCAATCTTCTTGCTCTCTGTTTTCTGGCTTGTTACCACCATTATAAGCAGACCAAGCCTCCCAACCAGTAGGACTGTCATCTCTTCGTTTTCTATCAGTCCATATCTGAAAAGCTGCCTCTGCATTATTCAAAGGGTCTTTCAACCATTCTACAGCATCTTTACGCGAATTAACACCTCTTTGCTTAAACCATTTACGCATAGGATTCTCTTCACCTTTTAAATCCCAATGTGCTGATAAATCAACTTGAAATAAACCTACACCAGGACCTTTATCGTTTTGTAGTTTGTCTGGCTGACCTTTAGATTCTAGTAAAACAATTCTTACTGCTTCAGGTATAACCTCATCTGGAAACCCTGCTTTCTTTGCAAATCCAGCAATATCACCAGGACTTAGTCCACCTTCTACATCATAAGGATTTTCAGCCACCAATGCTCCTNAGCCCAGCAACGCTAGACTTAATAATGTTGGCAACATTTCTTGTTTGTTCCCTTCGTTGGTTGAAATCCATTTCAGGTTTAAATAGTTCTCTTACTTTAGCTTGAAACCTCTCATTAGCATCAAAAGCAGATTGTTGTGCTACTGCAGGTGAAGTTTCTACTACTTGGTCTACAAATGTTTGTGTTTGAGGGTCAAAAACTCTTTTCTTAGCATAACCTGGTTGAAGAGTATCTGTAAGTGCATCAATGCCTTCTTGAAATTCTTTTTCTTTCAAACCAGCAAATATTGATGTAAGTATATCTATTTCTGATTGTGTAGGTGTTCTACCTATTTCTTGTTTTACAGTATTTATAACATCATTCGTTAATGTAACAAAATCTGGCTCTTGAAACTCTGGTAAATCAGATGGGTCATAAAGTGGACTAACTATTATTTCATCTAATAAATTACTCCAATCAGAACCTATCCTGTTAGCTTCACCCATAAGATTGTACATAGCTGTATATGTTGATGATTGTATAAGTCCTGGTCTATATTCATCAGACTTTAAATAACCAGCAGCTTGTAATTTTTTTTGTAATTTTTTAATATCGTTTTTGTTTGTTATATTATTTAAAACAACTCTTTCATCACCAGGAAAATAAATATCTGATAATGAAACACCTCTACCTGTTAAATATTCAACAGTTGGAATACTTACATTATCTTCACTAACAAAATAAAACTGATTCATTCCTATTGGTGCAGGATAATCTCCCTTACCTTTTAAATCTGAATATATATCTATAAGGTTTTTAACATCTTGTATACCCTCAATACCTTCAGGTGTAGATGTATCGAACCTATTTAATGCTTCATTAGCAGTTTCTTCAATAGTTTCTTCTAATTGTTCCTGTGCAGGATTATTCTTTTCTATGTGACCTGGTTCGTGTGGCATTTATTTAACTACTTTCATTTATTCTTCTCTATTATATTGTATCTCTTTTCTAAGCAAGTCATCATATAATACCAAAAATTCTGGTACTTCTGCTGACAATATTTTTGCAAAATCTCTTAGTATTTCTCTACCAAACTGTGCGACTTCTTTATCTGCATTTCTTAATCTGCCCTTTGCATACTCTCTACTGTCTGCTGGTATTCTTCCTGCATCTTCTGATATTAGAGTAAGTACCATATCTCTTGCTTCCATATATTGATTTATTGCAGTCCAAACAGGAGCTATATCTTCTAGTGCTTTATCTTTTGCCATATTTTCTAGCTCTAATATATTTGCATCAATATCTGTGCTGTAGGGCTGTAATATGTTTCTATCTAAAATTACAGCTAAGTTTTCTTGTACATAAGGGTCACCAAAAGGAAGCATTTGATTTAACTCTACTTTTACTTTATCTCTAATCATATTTGCTTCTAAGCTGTAATCACCATCTAGTGGTTCTACTAAATTCTTTTTAATTAAACTATATAAATACTTTTGAGATTCAACTAAAAATATTGCAGGGTCTATAGCTTGTAATTTATCAAGTAAATCAAAGAATTGTATTTCATCAAATGTTTTTTCATCTTGTATATTAGGTGTAAGATACACACCAGTTAGAGGATATTTTTCTAATATGCTTGGATATTCTTTAGCAAACTTTACCTCACCCTCAAACTGTGGTTCTTTAGCTCCTCTTGATTTGTATTTACCTTTTGTTAATGTAGTTGCTGCTAATAAATCTTCTAAACTATTTTTATCTAATCCTAAGTTTCTAACAAATGTATAAAAAGCAATTTCTTCACCTTCATCACCATATAATTTTTCTGCTTCTTGTTCTAAGTTAGAATAATAAGCTGCAAGTACTCCAAGCTGCACCATAGTCTTTCTATCTTTTACATCTAGCTTTCCTAATTTATCTGTATCTAATACAGCCTCTAATAATTCTTTTGCATTTTCTGGTGTAAAAGCCTGTTGATAAATAATTCTAGGTGATGCTGGAGCCATAAACTGTGCAAAAGCTCTAAGTAATATTCTATTTCTTGTTAACTTATATGCTTTTTCCTGAAACTGTTTAAACTGTTCAACTGTTTCTAATGGTTGATTTTCTGATAAAGCTAACACTCTAATACTTTCATTCATTTGTGCAGCAAAATATTCTGAATTAAATCCATCTATTTCTTGATTTGTTAAAGCTGTAATAGCTTTAGTCATGTAAGCAGGTAAGAAAGTTCTTATAAATGTTTCACCTGTTCCTAGTTCACCAATATCTTCTACTGGCAAACCAAATGGAAAGAATATTCTAACTAACTCTTCATTGTCAAATGATGCTAAGTTTTTTATAACACCTGCTGATATACCTACTATTGGACCAACACCAGGCAACAATGATGTAGATATTAAGTTAAAACCTGCAAGAGGAGCAACTAATTTTGAATCAACATCTCTATCTTCTGATTCTCCTGGAACTAAAATTCTTGATACTGCTTCGCTTTGTGGATAAACAAAGTAATCTTCTCCTGTCCTAAAATCTTTATAAAAAATACCTTGCCTTCTACCAGCTTGTGTAGCATTAGAAAATTGTCTAATTGTAGAATATGATTTTTGTGCTAATCCTCTACCCCATGATGTAGCGACTTCTTTATATGCCTCAAAGAAAGGAAACATAAACCTAAAAGCATCTGCTACTAAACCTTTTTGTGAAAGGTTATAAAGTATTTTATTGTGTTGATTTAAAGAATATTCCATAGCATCTTGACTAGCCTCTTCTAAAGTATATTTTTTAAATCCACCACCTTTTATAGATTTTACATTTTTAAGGTCTTGTACTAATTCGTTAGGAAGTTTGTCCATTCTAGCTAATAATTTTTTCTGACCTGCAGCATCTATTTGAGGTAGTATTTCTTTTATTCTTCTGTAATAAAATTGTTTGAAAGAAGGTATACGATTTAGCCTTGCTTCTGGTAATTGTCCTAAATAGTACCACAAGAAAGAGCCACCTCTTTTCTGTCTTGTTAAAAATTCATCTGCAGTTCCTTTTGCTAAATAATCAGGAGCACCAATAATACCTGGTCTATTTTCAGATGTTCTAAGCATATTTTTTATATTGTCAGATATTTTTTGTCTTGCACCTGATTCAAACCTATCCCATTTTAATAAATCTACATCATCTAATCTACCTGTAGCTAAACCTTGTAATAATTTATTGTCATATCCTACTGTTTCATTTATGTATTTAGCATAAGCATCTACTAAATCATCTGCTCCTTCTCTAGTTGCTAACAATGTTTTGTTGACATTACCTGGTTCATAAAGTCTAAGTTGACTTAATCTTATATCTTGCAAATCACCTTTCCAATAAGCATCTTTTACAGCATCTAGTGGTTTACCATTTGCAAGAGCTTCTGATATAGCTTTTGCTAAATCCTCTTTAGCTAAATTGTTATATTGTATTTGTATTGCATCAGCAAATCTTTGCACAGTATCTGCATTATCCATTAACTCATCNGATAGTGTAAGCGTTACATAGTTTTCCTGCATATAAGCATTTTTATTACTTGGACCAAATACTTTGTTTTGATAGTTACCTGTAGCTTTTTCAATAGCTTCGTGTGCTGTCATTTTGCTTTTACGAAGTCCTTTAATAAATTTATCCCCCATAACATCTTCATCAAGAACTTTAAAACCTACTTTTGCAAATTTACTAGCTAAAGATTTTGGCATAGATAAAAAGTATGATAAATAACTTAATGGATTGTTAGGTAAAGCATCTAATCCATATAACCACATTCTTGGTTGTCCTTCTGCTATTAATCGTAAAGGATATGCAATACGAGTTACTAATTGCATTCTTGTCCAAACTTTTTGTGTTGACCATAAAAACTCACCAGTACTCCAGTAAAGTTCAGGTACTGTTTTAAACATATCATTCTGTGCAATACCAGACTTGTTCAGTATCTTACCTATAACTGTGTCACCATTAATAGCACCTTTGATACCAACATCTAATTTATTATTTAATATTTTTCCTACTGTACTTGCTTGATTTCTTAATTGCCTAATATTTATAAAATCTACTGTTAAATNTGTTAGTTGATGTGGAAAAGCAATATCTGCTTGTACTGCATCTCCTAGAATATGCTGTTTAGCAGCTAATTTAGTTTGTATAGGTTTTATTGCTCCTTGTTTTCTAAATGTTGTTTGGTCTATTGTGTACCTTACGCCATCTGTAACGAAACCCCTAAAAGATGTTTGATAATCCATAAATGCTTTTTTCACATCTTTGTTTGCTTTAAACTCATCTAAATTATCAGCTATAGCTTTATAATATTCTTCATGAAAAACTACTTTAGCTTCTCCTAATTTACCTTTATTAATCAAGCTAGACACCTTAAAAGTTAAATCATTTAAAACTTTAGGGTCTAATTTTGCAGCAGCACCATAGTTAAGCATGTCTGACACTACGCCATTTATGTCCTCTAAATTTCTAGTTTGAGCTGGTAATACTCTTCCTGAACCAAATACACCATAAACATTATTCTTCTTTGCATTTCTACTTATATAATTCCAAAAAGTTTTGTATTGTGGGTCACTTAACCAATCATTAATTACTTTTGTATTTCCTAGTTTAGATGCACTACTATCAGGTCCAGTTTTCATACTCCTTTGAAACACAGTTTTAGCTTGTCTGTATGTTTGAGCTTCTGTCATTTTTGTTGCAAAATCAGCATCTTTAGTAGCATCAAACAATCTTACAAACTTAGTAGGTGAATCATCAGCTACTATTGTTCTTAAAGTTGCTTCCATATCTGGTGATTTAGTAAATCTTTCTATTAAAAGATTAGCTTCTTTTGTGTTGCCTTCTTTTAATAATTTTTGTACATTATTAGATACTTGCCTACCTCTTGATGCTAGTTTTTCTGGACTGTCAGGTAGCTTTAATGCTTTAAATGCTTTTCTTGCTTTACTTGCAACTAAAAATGGGTCTGTTACAGCTACAAATGCAGCATCTACAACACCTGCTAAAACATTAACTTTGTTTTCATCTGTATCAACTCCTAGCAAATTAGATACATACTTGCCTGTAGTAATAGATTGGTCATTGTATTGTAAACTTGTTCTTCTTATTTTTTCTGATTCTTCAAATGCTTCACCTAATGGTAAAAATCCTTTGCCATTATATTCTTCATAAAACTCATTTAAACCTTCTATACCTATTCTTTTATATAATTCAGGAATATTACGAAATGGTGAATCAGGGTCTAAACCTTCTTTTTTAGCTAATTCTTGAAATGTATATTCAAGTGTACTAGGTCCAGCATCTTGTCTATATTGTGTTATTTGATTTTGAAATGGCTGTGACCTTAAATTTATATCTTTACCAAATAATTTACGAGCAAGTAGTTCTGTAATTGCATTAGCTGTTCCTGTATTGTATCTATTGAGTAAAGATGGAGCAACAAAAAAACTTGCTGCTAATCCTCCAAGTTCAGCTTTTTTTTCTGCAAATCTTTGTCCATCTGCTTCAAAACCAACCTCTAATATTTTTTCTAAATCACCTGCAAGTTGTATGTTTGCTCTCATTTGTGATGCAGCTTGATGGGTAGTGCTGTGTTCAAAGATATTAAAACCTAAATTTATAGCTTTCATTAATGGAGATAAAGTTCTTTTACCTGCATCTTTTACTTTAGTAATAAAACTTTGTGGAACTCTTGCATAATCTGTATCTTGTGCAGCAGCAGTTTTATATACCTGTTGTGCTAATTCTTTGACTGCATCATTATCTGCGTTAGTAGCAGACAAACTTGCTATAACGCCTGGAGGTAAAATGTGATACGCTTGATAAATACTTTTAGTTCTATCATAAACACCTGTTGTTATGTAACTATCTCTAAATGTTTGTTGTGCTTTTTCTAACTGTTCTTTTCTGTCTGTAGAATCTTTTAAAGAATCATAATTATCAACAAATAAAAAATTTGACATTATATCTCATCTAAATCTATTTCTTCTGTAACNGCATCTAATAAATCAACTAAATCTGTTGTAGGAAACTTAGTAGCTAATGCAATTATCATTTGGTCATTTATTTGTTGTGGTGTTAATTGAGCACCCATTCTACCAGGACCTAATGCAGCACCATCTGTAATTGGTTGACTTGGTGCTTGTGTTTGTGCAAATACATCTACAGGACTAAATCTTCTAGCAGGTGCTTTAGGTGTTTCTTCTTTTGGTAGAGGAGCAGCTTTCTGCTGTTCTGTTAAGGCTTGTTGTTGTCCATACTCCATACCAGGTATTCTTCTAACAGCTTGTGTATTGTCATTAAAGTTTCTAGCTGGTGGTGGTACATTAGTATTTCTAGCTGTAACACCTTTGTTAGAATTACTCCTCGTAGCCATCTTGATTCTCCTCATCATCATAAAACATAAATGTAGAACTTATAATCATGTAACCAAAAGGAAAAGCTAATGGAGGCATTTGGTCATAAAATACTTTACCTTCATCTTTAGCTTGAAATATAATAGCATCACCTTTCTCATCAATGTCACCAAGTGAGTTGTGTACTATATCTGCAAAATCTTTATTTATAGACATTATCCACCAATCCCTTGTAAGAACTGTTGTATGCCTGGTGGAGGACCTTGTGGTGGTAAGGTACCTCCTCCAAGCAATTCCTGTTCAGCGACTGGTATTTCAGGTTCTTCTGCAGTAAAGAACTTATCCAATATGTTTTGCATATTATCTGGATTCTTTCTTATCTGCACAACAGCCATAGTTGCCTTTGTATCGCCTTGTTGTGCTTGTGCCAATAATGTATCAAATAAAACTTTGTCTGCTTTTTCTTTTGTAATTCTGCTATTTACTGAAGATAGGTTATCAAGACCATCTAAGTTTTCTTGTAGTGTCTGTGTGTCTATAATACCTGCTTGTAGTAATTGCAGCCCTGTTACAATCTTTTGTGGCTCATCATATCCAGCCATAGCACCATACACCCTTCTAGTTTTGAATGCACCTTGTATATCTTTTGCTGGGTCATACTTTTCACTAAAAAACTGATTGTTGTAATAACCAGATAGTTCCTTAGATTTACCACCATACATCTTTTGGTCCCACTCTAATCTCTTACTGTCAATCATCTCTATAGCATCAGCCATAACTGTGTGATACTCTCTAATCATAAGTGACATAGATGCACCTAGTTCTTCTAATCCTCTACCAGTAGCAAAGCTAAGTGGTGATTGTGAATCATCTGTTATAGGATATGCACCACCAACACGAAGTTGTCTTTCTATTCTGTCTATCTGTTGGAAAATCTGATAAGGAACATTTGATGCAGGTTTACTTACTTGTGTACCTGGAGCTAGATAGTTTACAGCGAACCTACCTTTACGATACTGTCCTGATTCTATCTCACCAGATATGTTTGTTTCTGTAAATACTGCATCTTCCATAGCTATTATTGACATCACATTTATTTTTGCCATAGAAGCCATAAGACCTATAATTTGGTCATACTGTCCTTGCATTCTGTCAAAAGCAAATTTCTTTGCAATAACAAAAGCAGGTCCACTATCTAGTGGGTTAGGTATGAAGTCAAGAATAGTTCCAGAAGTCATGTGGAAAATGTATGTACCTTCTTCATTGTAATACTCTGCTACAAGGTCACCTTCGCCATTTGAGTTAGCCCATGAGCCATTGTAAGAATCTGTATAAGCAGAAGCATANGCATTACCTACACCTAGTGTGTTTACTTGGTAAGCATCTTTGCTATTTATCTTGTCTGCAGANTTAGGGTACGCTCTTGACAAAGCATCTTTAGGTACTCTTCTAATGATTGCCATTTCTTTTGGTTGTTGGTCTGCACCAAAGTANCCAGGNAAACAGTTGTAAGGGTCACGCAGTTCTGCACAAGGATATGGNGTACCATCAGGTCCTTTCTTTTCTCTAATAACCCATACAGCAAAACCATAACCAGGTAGCCATCTACCNACTTGTGGCATTTGTAAATCTAATTTTTGTGTGTCATCATACGAAGTTACGATACGAGCTATCTTATCTGCTTTAGCTCTAGCTCTGTCAGAATCTTTATTGTTAGGTACATCTACTTTTAAGTTTGGAATACGACCTATCTTTTGTGACAAGTGTTCTAAACCTGACATCATCAAGTTAGGTACAGGTATTTGAAAATCTTGGAAACCTTTTATTTGGTCACCTAGTAAAGCTAGTAAACCATCAGGTCCACCATTCATAATTGCACGAATACGACCTCTAGTAGAATATGCACTCTGATTATCAAAGTGCAACTGTGTAATCTGATATTGTAATTCTTCAGGTGTCATTCTATCCCCAAGGGCTTTCGTTCATATCGCTTATATTCCATTCTCCAAAACTAGGTTTATAATCTAATCCTACCTCAGCTAATCGTTCTTTTCCTAATCTTCTAATAACTTTTAGTGGAAACCAACTAGCCATTACGACATCTGATTTATAACTTTTCGCCTTACTTGCCTTACTAGCAGCAGATGAAAAATAAATTAGTTGCCTACGATATATATTACTCTTAGTTTCGCTTTCTGTATCACCATAAGGCAGATTTATTAGCTTTTGTTCAAATAACTGTTGCATACTTCCTACACCATAAATTGGGTCATATTTGTTCTTTTGTGTCTGATGACCTTCTAAATACACACCAAATCTACTACAGTAATCTTTTATTTCTTTATCTTGCCTAATTGCTTTCTGAAAACCATTTTCTTCAATAACCCAATGTGCAAGTCCATACTTCTCATACCATTTCTGTATTGACTTCTTAGCTTGTATAACACCACCACCTTGTTCGTTTTCTATATCTACAAGATACAACTGACCTGTTTCTGGATTAGCTGCCCATAATACACAAGCCTGAAAACCTGTAGATGCAGGGTCTAATCCTGCAATCAAATGTGTACCTGCAGGTATGTGACCTATTGTTCTATTAACATCTCTACATTGGTCTATATCTTCAGAGTTAAACATTGTTATACCTTCTACAAATGCTTTGTTAAGATATACCATCTCAAAAATAGCTCTACCACCTGTAGTATCTGCATTATTCTTCTGTGACATAAGCCATTTAAAAGTACGCTTACTTGCCCATAACATACAGTCTTGATGGTCCTCTATATCACCTTCTGGCAATACACACTCTGAACTATGTGCCTCTTCTACGATTGTGTCAAACTCTGGGTTTTCTAGTAAAAAATTATATAAATCTTCAGGGTGCTGTCTTGACCCAATCACAACTACAGCAGTATGTTCCTCTTTACGAGATGACAAAGTAGTTGTCCACCATTGTCTAGTTTGTTCTCTAGCACTAGGTTGTATTGTTGTGCCATGGTCCTCAATGTCATCTGCAATAATTAAATCACAGTCACGAGAAAGTATCTTACCACCTTTACCTACAGCTACCATTGTTGGTGATTTTATACCAGTAACAGTTCTAGTAGCTACTGTAAACTGTGATGATGACCAAGACTTACCTGACCTAATCTTTGGTTGGAACTTAACACCTGGTCCATTCATCTCTTCGTTCAATGCTTCGTTGTTTTCTAAATGGTCCATAACAGAACCTACAGCATTCTTTGCAATATCTTCATTACCACCAACCCACATAATTCTTATGTTTGGATTTTTACATATCTGCCATACAGCAAAATGTGTAAGCAAATCTGTCTTACCATGTCTAGGTGGACTTAGTATCATTTGTTGCTTACCATTTTCTATAGCATCAACAATATTGTTTATCCAGTTCTCGTGAAAGTCTGCTGTTTCATATAGGTCACCTGTTTCTGTTTTAAAATACCTATCTCTAAAATCTTTAAAATCTTGTAATGATTTCTTTGTTTCCTCTGCTATCTCCCAGTCTTGTTGTGCTTCAAGTATTGCTTTATCTTCTCTATACGCTGCATACATCTCTGTAACAGTTACACGACCAATATCCATAAGGTCAGCAACTTGTTGATGTGTAAATACTTTATCTTCTATTTTTTGTGCATATAGCGTAACAAAGTCTTTATAGTGTTGTCCTCTGTTTGTAGATGACTTACCAGAAGGTTCTGGTTTTTTCTTCTTTTTATTTTTTATGTAGTGGTATCTCTTTTTACATTTATCAGTACAGTAAGGGCTACGCTCTCTTCTCTGCCTTCTACAAGATTCACCAACTAGCTCATTGATTTTACATCTAGGTCTAGCCATTATTTCTTTTTCTTTTTATCTGAAACNCTNGACTTCTGTACTTTCTTTATNTNTACTTTNTTACCNNNTTTATAAGCTGCAGCAGTAGCTAATATCTCTCTAGCTCTTTTTTTTGCTTCTTCTTCTGATAGACCTTTTAAATATTTAGCAGGTACTCCATGCTTATAAGGTTGTTTTCTTCTACTCACTTTTTCTT
>FUFK010041471.1_pt1 | contig 20388 bp, 25 predicted proteins | sample 1021851 | NCBI WGS metagenome assembly FUFK01 (sample SAMEA51879418, study PRJEB19060) | metagenome
AGGACTTCTCTTAAACTTAAAATGTACAGAGTTGAGAACAAAGTTATGAAAGGCATGCCAGACGTTCATTACATAAAAGACGGAAAGTCAGGTTGGGTTGAATTAAAATATCTCCCTGAGTGGCCAAAAACAAGGATGTCTATTGGTTTAATGAAAAACCAATCTTTCTGGCTAAAGGAATACGACGAGCAAAATGGCAGGTGCTGGGTTATGATAAGGATCGGCAGAGACTATATCGCTCTTGTTGACGGGAAAGACGCACCCAAACTTTATGAACGCCCATCAAAGAAAGATTTTTTAGACATTGTTCATTGGTCTAAAAAAGGGAATATGAAAAGCTCTGATTGGAATGAGCTTGTTTCAGTTATCACTGGGTAGCAGCTTGTTGAACTTTTTCTGCTGCAGATGGTGAGATTGTTTGTGTGATCTCGCTTATGGTTGGTGAAGTTTGTAAAAACTCACCTGTCTCAATCGCAGCAGCACTAGCACCACCTCTTTGCATAAGATTGACTATCTGAGTCACTTTAAGTGCCAATGCCTCACGAGCAGAAGTATCTGTTAATGCTCTTCTTAAAAGTTCTGCGTCCTCGCTTACAACCATCCTAGCAACTTGTTCCAGCTGGGATTGATTTAAACCCTCTGCTCTTGATCCTAAGAAGCCTCTCAACAACCTTACACCACCCATCAAGTCGCCACTTATCAAAGCTGATGCATCGGCTAGGCCTTGCGCTGTGCCTATCCTTTTTACACCTTCTGATGTTATGGCTGTTGGTGAGCCTCCGAGAACCCTGCCTTCAGTTTTTATTGCTTGAGCAGCAAGTTTAAGTTTATCAAATGCAGCCTCAGCAGCATCCCCAGGATATATCTTTTCAAGTATCAGGCGTTCTTTCCTGTTAAGGTCAGAGAAGTTTTTAAACATTGTGACTTGAGCACCTGTTGTTCCTTTTGCCCTTATGGCAGAAGCAGCACCAGCCCTGAATGCTGCAACAGCTTGCATGTCACCTTTGGCTACCAGATCTTCAAAGAACACTTCAGCATCATCAGCCGACTTGCCGAATATCCTCTTGCCATCTTCAAATGCATCTTTGGCTGAAGATATCTTTGCCCAGTTTGCTCTGGTTGCTGCTAGTTCTGGGGAAGCCTCATCAATAACACCACGCAACTTGCGCTCAAGGTCGCCAACAGCAGTTCCCAAAGAACCTTCGCCTTTTTTAAACGATGCTGTTGCTTTATCTGTTAATGCTCTGCGAACAATCTCAGCAGTCTCAAGGTCAACATCATCTAAAAGCTCAACTGTTCCGTCTGTAACTTTGAACAAAGGTGGCTTGCCTTTTGCATTTAAAAGGGTGTTGACTTGATTTCTTAAAAACTTTTGATTTTGTAAAACTTCTTGAACAGCTAGGTTAAGGCTGTTTGATTTAATGTCTGCGGTCTCAGCAAAAATTTTATTGTATGCAGCACCTTCTGCTTTTTTGAGTTGGTCAATGCTTTGATCAAAAAACTTTGATACGTTGCCTGAAACCATATCCGGTGCGAGGTCAGCTTGTAAAGTTGCCTTTGCGTCCGCAGGTAATTCATCAGCCCTGCGAGAAACTGTATCCGCTATAACTTGACCACCGGAGCCAGCTTTTGCATAAATAGCTCTGACTGCATTTGCAGCTTGGTCAGACATATCTGGGATTATCTCTCCAGCAGCAACACGAGTTACAATGTCATCTGGTGTTAAGCCAGACTCATTAGCAATGCGCATAATTTCATCTTCAACAGGTTTTGATAATTTACCTGATACGAATCGTTCGCCTCGCTTCAAAGGTGATGCCAAAGTGCTCACAACTTTTTGACCAACACTTACTAGCTTTTGACCTGCTGGGCCAGCAACTGCACCGCCACCTGTAGCCAAAGCCAATCCAGCAGGATCATCTGTCAGGCGTTCACCCAAGTCTCCTTCTGAAGCACCGATAGCTGAAGTTAATCCTTGAGTAGCACCCATGGCTGCAAGTCGGGCAGTTGTCGCAGGGATAGATGCACCACCAGTGAATGGCGCAGCAACGATTCCTGGAAGAACTGCACCACCAATCTCATATTTTAGAGAGCCTTCTTTTTCACGAGCTTCCTCAAGGATTGATCTCTCGTCCATAAGAGCTTCTTCGAAAGTTTCGTCACCTAGTGCTCTGAATGCTGCAGCAATCTCATCAGAAAAATTAAAAAGAGCACCTTGAGATACCAAACGAGCCTTTTCACTCAAAGTTAAATCTGTGCCTTCAGGATCAACAACATCTTGCTCTGTTACTTGAATCCCGTGTTTCTTTCTTATCTCGTCAATGGTCGCCATGATTATTGTTCCTTGCGATCAATCTCTGCACTAATTAATTCAAGCTGCCTTTCAGTATATCTTGTTCCTGCGTTCGGAGCGGCAAGCATTGCTTTTAACTCATCAACACTCATGGATGTCAGCGAGTCCTCAAAATAAAGGTCTTGGCCTCGTAAAGTTTGCTGCATGCGCTGAGTGTAATATCCTTTTGGATTAAGTATTTTGAAAGTCTCTTCGCCTCGTTTGAATGTAAGGTACGGAACAGCATCTGGATACATAACATTAAAAGCATCCCCAGCAGAATTAATCATGCCTCTTGTGGCAGTTTCACGCAAAGCTCTTTTTGATTGTATGACTTCATTTGAATCGCCAGCTTGCGGGAAGTATTGAACCAAAGCATCAGCATATTCTTTTGGACCGATTGCTGCACCTGATTCTTGTCTAAGTTGTGCTGCAACCCAGTTTGATGCCGCAGCGTGAAACTTTTGAGCCTCTGGGGAAAGGCCAATAGCACCAAAACCGAGTATCTCCAAAGCCCTGATCTTCTTAATGTCGGCGATGTTTACAACATAGCCACCATCCAACGCATCTCTGACAGCTCCTTCGTTTTGTAGCATTCTTGCTCCAAAGGTCGCAGAGTTCTGCTGATTCTGATCAAACTTTTGCCTTCTAGAAGAAATAACTTTTTCCGCATCAAAACCTTCAGGAACTGGCAAGCCAGTTTTGCTTAAATCTATTCCTGGAATCCTTATGGTCTTTTCAACACCATCTTCAATTATAGTTTTTTCAGTTCCTGATACCAGCATCTGAAATTTAGCACTGTATTCTGCTTTTACATTTGGACTCGCATTTCCACTTCTGATTGCATCTGCATTTTCTATTAAGAAATTAAGGTTGCGTTCTTGGAGTGCACCAGATGATGGTTTGTCCGCCAACGACAAAGATCCTCTTGGAACTTTTGCGAAATCAGACGGTGTTAAAGATTGAATAGTTCCTTGTTGGAAATCTGTTCCCAGTATTTCATTAACTGCACCAGCATCGTTAATTGTATATCTTGCTGCCTTGCCTGTTGATGTGTCAGCTTTGTAAGGAACTAAATTTTTCTTTGCATCTGGAGTGAGTTCAGCAAACTCTCTCGGTGTATAATAAACAATCTCATTTGGCTTATCTTTTATTGAGTAAGCATTTGCCTTGGCTGGTGCTTTTGTTAGGGTGGTTGTCAGCGTTGCTGCCAAAGTTCCTTTGGCTTTTTCATCAGCTCGCTGTTGCTTTCTTTCTTCCATTAAATATGCAGCTGGAGTTGCTGCTGCGGCACCTGCGGCACCTAACAAGGTTGCTCCTGGCTTGCTAGACTCTTCAGCCAGCTTTGAAAAATACATTAACGAAAGCAGGGCAGGACTCAAAGGCTCTCTGTCTTGATAAACTTGATTGGCAATGGTCAATGCTTGCTGATATGCAGGAAGTGTATTTAAAACNCCACCGCTGACTTGAGACATGTCTGTTGCAGANNCACCCACAGGATTAAGCTGGCCAACAGAGGCAGCATTCATGCTGTCAACATTTTGATTCATCTGATTGGCTAGTATATCATCAAATGGCCTAGTATGAGGAACTGNTNNACCTAATGCATCTTTAATNTGCGGCATTTAACGACCCCTCCCCAAATAATAAGCACTGGCTAGAGANCCAAGNCCACCAAGCGTCTGACCATAAACACTCGGGCTTTGAACATACTGAGTGCCTTCTTCTAGGCCAATGGTGCGAGTCTCATATGGAACTCCTTGAAGTGCACCTTGAGCAAAATTTATCATTTGAAATGGGAACTCACGTTGCTCAACATAATCTGCATAAGCCATATCAAGAGCCATCTGATCAAGTTGCCTTTGAGCTTCACCTGCTGTTAATAGGCCTGATGCTGCTTGTTCTGTTAATCCTTGAACCAAAGGTGCATAGCTTTGAAGTTCTTCAGCTGCTCTTACTCTTGCAGCTTCTTCCGTCTCAAACTGAGATCTCATTCTGTCTTCAGCTGCAAAGCGAGCCTCTCTGTCAGCATCAAAACGCTGACCAGCAAAAGTAAGACCCTGAGCTGCAGCCTGTGCCCTTAGATCACCTGTTGTTCTTGCTCCCTCAGCTACTGTTTGAGCTTCTCTAAGCCCGAGCCTAGAGCCACCAAAAGCACCCATCCTTGCAGCTTCTGATGCGTCTTGTATTAATCCTCTGTCAGTATCTTGTTGGGCTTGCCTGACTGCTGCATCTGTGGCACGCTGATAAATATCTAAAAATGGTTGAGCTGAGTCTAAAGTAAACTCATCTCCGACAAGCTCATCTCTAGTAGCACCTGTGTAGCCTTGACCGAGCTGATCAGCCATGGCTTTTGCGTCATCTATGTAAGTTTGATATGTGTCTTCACCTTGCCTTAAAAGCTCTAATCCAGCCAACTCATCCGGTGTTAGCTTTGACATCTCACCTGTGTTCGGGTCAGTATATGTAGCTATACGTTCACCTTGATAAACTGAGGGAACTCACTTGAAGCCATCTCTGCAGCTTGTTCATAAAGTTGACGACCAGCAGCTGATACCCACTCAGGTATCTGAGTTCCTGTCAGAACACTTTTGGCATCTGGTAAATTTTCTACGGTTGTCGTACAAATACCACCCATTTATTTCTCCACATACACAGAGCCAGCTTTGATCATGCCTAGTCTCTCAAAAAATTTATCTTTGCGATCTAGATCCCCCGAAAAAATATGTCCGAGCCTGACTGATAGCTTACCCTCTTTTGCAATTTTAATAAAGTTCCTTGATAAAAGTGATGCAGCTTTTGACTTCCTGTGAGTAGGTGAAACATAAAACCAAAGATCAGAAAGATATTTTTCGTCTGACCACCAATCATTTACAACCATGCCACCTATAGAGCCAACTATAACATTATCATTATGAGCTATTAAAATAACTCCCCTGTGAAGAGCTTCATTTATTTTATTTACGAGCTTCTCAGTATTTACAGCACTAAGTTTCATTTCTGCATTGCTGTGCATCTCTATTAACATAGCTGTAACTGCTGACACGTCAAATAAATTTGCCCTCCTTACATCCATTACATTGAGCTCAGAGCACCCATATTATTAGACTTTTGCTCTGGCATGCTTTCTTCCCCAGCAACCTGATCAATAATTTGTTTCAGCTCTGGCAGAAGTTTCATAAGTACAGCAGCAACAGCAGGTGTTATCGCATCATCTAATTTTTTCAGCTCATCAGCAGACATGTTAGCAAGACGAGCCAACAATACAGCTGCAATATCTTCGTCTGCTTGCATCATCATTTGACGCTGTTCAGCTGGCATTACTGCCAGTGGGTCCATGCTTGCACCTTTATCATCCATATGTCCTGGCATTTAAACCTCCTTGTGTTTGTATAAAGTTGACCAGTCTGTTTCTTTACAAAAATATCCAGCAACCCAGCAANTTGGCTCTAAAATTTTCCTGTAAATTTTTCCTAAATAATCAGGCTTGTCTCTCTCACCGTATATGTAAGCAATCTCGTTCGCACGATGCCCAGCAACGTGTTTCCAAAATTTAACGAACCTGCCTTTGCGCATCTGACGAACAACATGCACTGCCCAAAGGTGATAACCATTAACATGTTGTGGTGTCAAATAATCTCTGGTAAATTTATAATCTAAAACGACTTGTCTGCGAGTCATTAAATTTTGACGCATAAGCTCGTTGCATATTACACGCCCACCAATGACGCTCCCGACAACACTACCTATCACACCACCAACAACAGGGATCGGGATAAGTGCCTGACCTATGTAAGCTCCGATGGCTGAAGCACCTGCACTTTTTGCAGCCTCCAAAGGTTTCATGCCTGTGGCCATATTCACACCGAAAGCAACCAACCCATTAACACCAGCAGTTTTAAGACCCTCAGCACCAAGACGACTTTGAACACCTTGAAAGTATGATGGCTTGGCAACTGCATCTGCCACAATGCCTGTTCCTGCTGATTGAGTGCCTGCTTTTACAGCCTCTGCTGAATCAACTGTGACACCTTGAAAGTTTGCTTTTGACAATGTCTCTGGTTTATAAACACCAAGCTGATTTAAATTTCCAGAGTCATTAAGAGCATTCCAAGCATCTAGGTTGCCTGTGGCTTCTGCTAGGCNTTTNCCNCCAGCCAGCTCAGGNGCGAATAATTTTCCACCACTCATAGCACCTGNATCTATAAGTTTGCTTGTNNTTCCAGCCAACTCAGAAACTTGNCNAGNTGGAAGNGCATCGAAGCTGAATGTGTTAAGTCCACCTTTAAGAGCTGCCTTGACCTGTTGACATTGTTGCAGAAAGATATGGATCACCCATGCCTTTAACAACATTAGTTCCGACAGCTTGCGCTATGGGTGTAACTGTTCCCCTCACTATCTCTTCAGTTGTAGGCAAACCAAGCTGTGAGGGATCTTCAGGTCTTTGGTCCATAATTTTATCATACTCTTCGAGCATAGAGTTATCAAAATCATCTTGAGGATCATAAGTCCTAGTCCCTGTTTGAATAGTTCTTACCCACTCAAAAACAGGCATTGCTGAAGTTCCGTATAAATTTTGAAGAGCTCCTGCGGCAAGCATTGGGTCTACAGACTCTTGCTGATAAACACCATAAGTGAATGTTGGCTTCTCTTCTTCGTCTAAAAGATTCAAGCCTCCTAAATTATGATCAGGCATTTGTAACCTCCAAATAACTTGCTGTGACGTGCAACCTATCTGCTGTTGCCGCTGTCACCTTTAATATCTCTGATTCTGCTACGACCAGAGGGTTAGTTAAAAGTTCAACTGTTGCATTTGCTCCAACAGCTTTAGTTTTAAAAAGGCTGAATACAGCACTGGCAGAGTTTGTAAGAGTAACAGTTATTGTATCTCCACTGCCTGAGTCATCCGAAACAAGCAAAGATTTAAATATAGCAGTCGTTGCTGTCGGTGCTGTGTAAAGAGTTGTTACATCAGTTGATGTCAAATCTACTTTTGAGTTTTTATATAAATTAGCCAACGAACCAACCTTTCGCCTCAACTCTGTCTTCAGCTTGTTTTGTTGAAGCACTTTGAGAGAAGTCAGTTTGAGTTTGCTGAGACTCTAAATTTTTTACAAGATTTTGCTGAAAAGTTATAATCTCATTCATCTTATTATAATAATCCTCAACAGGGAGTGGTGCTCCTATGTTCTTTGGTGGTAGGGGCAAACGTATCATCTTATGCCATCTTCCCTAGTATTAATTCTAAAATCACCTAACTGCCAATCATCTGTTGACCCAGAACTTGAAAACTTTACAGCTACTTGACGACCTCTGGCTCTTGTTGATACCTTACCTGTATTTTGTGTAATAGTAAATGGACCTTTGGTTGTTTCTGGATCTTGTGGATATTTACGAGTCTTGAGCTCAACTGATAAAGTTGTATCTGCTGTCATCTTTGCATCTGGCACTATCTTGTCAACCATGTATAAGTTGCTACCAGAGTCAGATATCTCTAGGTCGCTTGTTTCTATAAAACAAGACATGTTGCCACCATCGTCTGATGTTCCTGTCTCGTGATTGTAAAGTTCCCCTGTTGAGTCAAAAGCAAAAGGGACAAGCCTATGACCAGCTGAATCATTCCAAACATTTCTGTCAAGAGTGCCTATCGTCCAAGAATTATCTGNATAATTATAACTAACATAGCTGTCAGGCTCTGGGTTATTATTCCCTGCAGGATTATCAGTGCTTACATAAAACCAAGTCACTTCATTAAATTTTTTGTTGTGGCCTGCATAAGTTTTATCTATAAACTCTTGCTGCAGTCGGTCAAAAACAAAATATTGAACCGAGCATGGCAACTCAGTTACATTGCCATTGTAAACGAAAAAGTTACTTTTGCCAATCCAATATATGCTCCCATCAACATTTGCAGCACCATTTATAGCAACTCCACCACAGTTAACAGCCAAAAGCCTGAATGAAAATGTAAAAGGTGGGCCAACAAAGCTCATAGCATATGCTGCTTCGTCTGTCTGAATAAAAGTTTCATCTCTNGTTGGNANCATNTGGATTATTTTAGTNCCGACNTCTAGCCTTTGATCTCCNGCAGTGTTNTCNANNCTNGGTGTAAAATCTACAAAATTTTCTTGATCTGAAAANCTTACAAGCATAGGNTCAAANTNAGTNGTNCCNACTGCTGTCGCACCNCCAACTATAAAATGTCTGTCTGGAAAAGATATGCTNGTNGNTCTNNTTATTGTNGGNATGTCTGATGNACCTGATTCAGTTGAAGCTANNACAGCTCTTGNTGTTTCACCATCTGANANCTCCCANTAATAAATCGCACCNTTNCGAACATTGGCTATAAGATCCTCACCCCAAAGGTTAAGATTCCACTGAGTCGCATCTAGAGAAGTTCCGATGCCAACTGAGCTTGCACTTCTGGCAGTTCCCCAAGTTCCTTGCCCCCAAGTTCCTACGCCCCAGCCAAGCCCAGGAGTTGAGCTGGCTGCACCTAAACCAGCATCAATGCCAATCAAATATTTAAAATCTATAGAAGTCCCACCACCAGCAGCAACGGTGCTAGTAGCCGCATCAGGAACAGTTATGTCAAATGTGTTGGTTCCGACATTAGATATTTGATAACCAGCTTTGCGGTTAAGGGTGTTTGCAGCAACTCCACCTACAGCAGCAGCATCTTCAATAATTAAAAAATCACCATCTTTTGCACCGTGCCCAGCATCTGTGCAAGTTATTGTTGTGCTTCCGTTTGTTGTTGCTAGAGGGTTTGTCAAATTGGTNGTAGTTTTTCTAAGTGGAGTTACATCATAAGCAACATCTTGTTTAAATACATAAAGGTGACTTGATGTTCCCAAAGCCAGTCTGTCTTCGCCATCTGAGTTTGCTCTCCAACTTATAAGAGCTTTTGGAGTTCCTTGAACCTTTATGGCTGTGTTAGTATCCGGAGAGCCAGATGCATCTACACCATAGTAAACTTCTTTTTCCCAGCCACCTATTTTTTCAGCATAACCATTGGTAAACCTAACCAAGTTTCCATCTACAAAAAATGGACCATTCTTTGAAGCAGAATATTCTGTTATGTCTTTAACTATTCCTGACTTGAATCTAAGAAGTTTCAGCGGCATTAAACACTCCTCATCCTCTTAACCAATCTTTCAGCCCTGTTAGTGACTTGATTATACCAGCGAGAGTCAACCATCTCGTCTGCAGCCTGTTGCCAATCACGAGCATCAATGCCAGCTTTCATGCCTTTAAATTTTGATAATCTAGGATAGCCCATGTTAAACATCATGTTTGCAATAATTCTTTGCACTTCTTCAGGTAGGGTGTAAAAGTCTTCGTACAATTTTTCACAGTCGGAAAGCACTGTGTGTACATCTTTATTAAAGCACTCTGACACTCTATCTTCTGATACAGGAGTTCCGACTTCTTCTCCGCTCTCAGGATCAGAGTCAAGAATAAGATGGCCGATGCCGAAAGTAGGCAAGTTAAGATGATCAAGATAGATTTCGTACTTGCACCCTTCATCAATCTCTATTTCTTTTTTAAACTCCTCAATGTTCATTTTGTAAGACCTTTTTGTTTTTCATAAGTTCTCAAACCACCAAGGCCAAGCATGCCAAGTAAAACAGTCATAAGAGTATCCATGTCAAAAGCCGGATATTGCGGTGGCGTAAAACCAAAGTAAGCTGTCACCACATCAGCCACAGGAATAACAAGAAAATGAGTAAAGAGAGCAAGTCCACACGTCCATCCAACGAAAGGCCTCCATCCAGCTACGAATATGTTTTTTGATTTGGCTTCTTCGGCATTAATGGCGATTTGACCTTTTGCCAGTTCTTGTGCATGACGTTCGGCCATTGTCGCGATCTCATGCGCCAACTCATTCTTCTTATCTTTGTCCTCAACAAATTTACCAATCAGCTCTGTGGCTGGACCAATCAATGCTTGTAACATTATTCTATAAACTCCAATATTTCGCCATTAAGCACCATTACTTTAAACTGCTTGCATGACCACTTTTCATCAAAATTATTTGTGTGACCAACATTGCGTTTTATCTTTCTTCTTACAGCCAAACACTCCGACAAAGACTTATATGGCGTGTACTCAGTTTTTTCACCGCCCATCATTAACAATAATACAAATGTAACTTCAACCACCGTTCCTTATCTTCTCTAAATTTTCTTCTATAGTTGTAATTCTTTTTTCATAAAATTCTAATGTCAGCTTTTGTTGTTGATCATAAGGTGCTTTGCCATCTTCTATTTGAGACTGTAGTTTTTCAAACTCAAGAGCAAGGTGCTCGATTAACATAAACTGTTCAGAGTCGGCTGGTAGGCTGCCCATTTCACCTCTAGGCCATTTGATACGGAACTCTGTATTGTGTTCAACATCAGACTCCATCATCGTTATGTTTGTCTCTATTTGATTAAGCCTTTCTATTATTCCGAAGTATGCCCATGTTGCCAATGAAGCTGCAGCAACCATGCTTACAATGTTTCGCAGTGGCAATGCAACTTCTGTATTTTCGTTCAGTCTTGCTGGCATTTATTTCTCTGAGTTTAACCAAACTGCCAAACTCCCTGTCATTGCACCTGTGACAACAGATATCAGACTTGCTTGCTGTGTTGTAAGATCGGGTTGTGATAGTGCCCACTCAATACAGCGTATGTAAACACCAGTCATACAAAGCATCATAAACCGTGGCAGTATCTTTAGTTCTAATAGCTTTCTTGCTACATCTTCTGCACTCATTAATCAAACATCCCTTTCAACCATGCCACCCAAGCGACTAGCCCTGCTACCATTGCAGCAATCAGCAGACCTGCTGCACCCAACCCTATTGCTTCTGCAAGCTCTGCTCTTCTGCGTCTGGCCAACTCTTCTCTCACTCTTCGTTCTTTTCTAGCATCTGCCTGAAACTTTTGCCAGTCCCTCCAAAGTCCTGGACGCCCACAATATATCATAAATTGCTTTAACTCTTGTTCTTTTTGCCTTATGCTTTCTAAAGCCATAAACTCTTCTAAATCAGATGACCGGACTCCTGACTTCTTTTTCTTGTTGCCTTTGCGTTGCAGCTCCTCTTTGGCTATCACAAAGTCTGATATAGCTTTTCCTGCTTTGGCTATATCCCCAGTGTTTTGAACAGCCTTTTTAATTATCGTAAAGGCTGCATTGGCAGCCGCCAACTCAGCTAGCAAATTTTAAACTCCTTAAAACCAAGATCACAAAACAAACGTATTAACTTATGGGCAGAGAAATTTTTAACAAGCCGGTCCCAACCCATCTCTGCCCTCTTATATCTCATCAGGCCAATCATTTATTGGTGCATTGCCAGTAACATTGCCATCACTGTCTACAGGTGCATCAAACAAAGCCATGAAAGCAGCATGATCTGCCGCATTTGTTATGGCTGTTTCTATTGTTCCAGACTTAGTGCGGACAGCTGCACGATATGTAGTCACGCTCGATGGGATTGTTGATGAACTATCTTCAGCTTTGCGTGTGACGTACCAATCAGTNGGTGCTAGCTTTTCTGCTGCTCGTNCTTTAATTATNCCTTTCCAATAGTTCTTGAGGCCAAGTGTTACTACCTGTTNGCCATCTGCATCCANAACAGCTTTNCCATCCTCGTCNACAGCGTTNACGTCTGTGAGGGATTTTGGTATAAGAGTTCCGTCTGTTTNCCTTCCACTATAAAAACGATTGTCAAATGGTGCCTCAGATGCAGGTGGGTCTGACCATGTTATTCCAGCAGCAGACTTTTCACTATCTGTCATCCTTATCCAAGCTGAAGAATATTGAGTCCCGTCTGTCCCTATNAAACCTTTCCCCTCTTTTAAATTTGAACCGTTATATTTCCAAGGCATAATTATCTCCTATCGAGCATTAGAATATTTAAATGGTTGTTCTGCAATCGCCCAGAAAAAGTAATTTGCTCCTGATGCGTTTCTATTGCTTGTCCCAGCATTTCTTAATTTAAAACCGTTTGAAAGAATGTCTAAAACATTAGAACCAACAGCTTCATCATCACCCAAATCAGGATATAAAAACTTTGAAACTTCGTTATAAGGATCTCTTGTAGTGTCAAACATAATCCAATTGGCATCAGCGTCAGCACGCTTTATCATAAGAAAAGCTGGCCTGAATCCTGTGTAAACAAACGTGCCATCTAGAGACCCATTGCCTTCATATCTTCCTATCTTTTGATAGCCATCAACATCGTGGAAGCAATAAGCTATTATATTATTTGTTGTGCTTGTCACGTTTTGTGTAAATACATCTTCAGTTGGATCGGTATTACCCCATACACTTGAAGTAACTTGATCGTCATCTGTATCCCATCTTAGTCTTTTAGCATTACCAAGTGCGTGCCTTGCATAAACACTCCAAGCACTTCCGGCTCGTTGCACTGCTACAATATAGTCTGGTGCTTTGCTAAGGCCATGACCAACTGTAGCCGTAGAGCCAGTTGCCTGATAAGCTACAATGCTAAACCCAGCTTTGGTATTTGCAGATACAGAAGATTGAATTGCCCCATCATTGTTAGTATTGGCAGTGCCGCCACCTAGCCAGTTCCATGCGACATAGTTGTGACTTCCAGAATTGAATGCCGCATGGTTGCCAACTGTAAAACCATCTGAATCAAAAGATTGCACATATTGTGCATTTGTTGTTTCTGCAGCATTATTGTTAGAACTTAATCGTTTTGTCGACCCACGAACTGAATCTTGCAATGCGTGAGATGCTGCATTGTAGTCATACCCTTTAAGCCATACCCAATCAGGTTGAAATCCTACTCCTGTTATTGCGTGACCACTTGAACCATTACCAGCATACAGCACTGTGTTAAAATGATCTGCTGGCTCTTCATCCTGTGCAGGGTCTATGGCAGGATCTGCAAAGTTGGCTGAACAAAGAGCTAAAAAGCCAGATGGGGGAGTATAATAAAAGTCACCTACGCCATTGCTATCTGAATTGCCCTGCGCTGTCTTTGTGCCCGCAAATGAACCGTCTTGACCAAAGTTAAATAGAAAACTTATTGTTGTGGAAGAGTTACTTCCATCAGACACCGCTGGAAGAATATGATTGCCAGAAAACGTGTACGAAATAGCTCCTTGTGAAGAATTGTTTTTATAAAATGTAATTTGATTATCATCTAAATTTAAGGCAACGCCAATAATATCGTTGTCAGTATAACTTGCGCCATAAGATGAATTTACCGTGCCATTTATATAGCTACTCCCATTACTATAATAAGCAATGCTGTCTACACCGCTTTGCCCTAAAAGATACCCTACTGCACTGCCGCTGTTTGTTGAATCGTATGTGTAATCAACTACGCCAATAAGAGGCCCAGCAGCAACACTGACAGGGACTACTTCCCAATACCATTTTCCTGTCTCGTGACCCATTGAACCAACAGTTGACGAATACCCACTGGCCTCGGTTACAGTTTTTAAATTTCCTTCTGACTGAGTTCCTCTTGAACTTAATGAGTTAATGGTACACCAATTATTCGTAGGGCTGTCTGAAACTTGATCTGTTGAGGCAAGATTAGTAACACTAAAATCATTGCCATTACCACTAGTGTCGTCACCTAAAGAAGAGCTGTCTTTAAATTGTAATCTGAAACCGTTGTTTCCAAATGTTAGGCTAGATGTATTTATTGGTACCCAAATGCCTGCTTTCGTTTCTCCGAATGATGTAGGCGTTAAGGCTTGCCCATCAACAAACGTCATTTCTGCTATATATCCATCATTATCATAGGAACTTGAGTATACAGTAGTGCCTATTCTATGTTCAACCGCTGTATTGATCCTTGATGCCGCACCAGAGCTTGGGTATGACGAATAATCAAGAGCTGTTACTCTTGCACCATTTATATAAATTATCTGTCGATCTGAACTTGTTGAGTTGTCACTATCAAACACAGTCATGCAATGATACCAAGCTGAAGGATCTCTCAAGAGCTGTGTGGTCTGTACCCTATAATCATAGCTTGATGAGGTTCTTTTATTAAAATAAATTTGCTCATAGCCAGTCGTGCCTATACCAATAAGATCTTCACTTCCAGCACTTCCACCAACATCTAAAAATCTCACTCCGGTTCCACATGACTTTACCCAAAGAGACAACGTCCACTTATTGGAATCTGTGGGGGTGCCAAACGTCCTTGATAAATAACCAACATCACCATCACCAAAACGCAAAGAATTGTCTATGGTGTGCGGATAAAACCCTGTGCTTGTTTCACCTGCGCCAGCAGCTTGTATAATAGACATTAAGTTAAAGCTCCTGTCGCTGAAACTAGTATTGTATTATTTCCTGATGCAGCTGTTACATAATAATTTAAATAATATGTTCCACTTGCTGCCAAGGCAGATAATGTCGTTGCGTTTATGGCAACATCTGCGTGAGCATTGACTGTGTGATTGCTAGCGTTAACAAATTTAATGCAACCTGATTGGCCTGCAGACTTATTTGTGAAAGTTATTGTAACTGTTCCTGCTGTGGTGGTCGTAAAATTATTGGCTGTTGCTAAATCATACGTCGCATCATTCTCAGTTGTTATAGTGCTCCCGACAGCCCTGCCAACAACTGTTATGTCATCATTAATAGTGAGCACAGTCGTTCCTGTCGCTATTGAAGCAACAGTTGCATCTGCATCGTTTTTGATTGTTACATCAGTTGATGAGCCTTGACCTGTAAGAATTAATCCTTCAGAAGCAGTATAACCTATAGCTGCATTGTCACCAGCAGAAGTGTCGCCATCGGGTTCAAAAGTTTCAGCAGTTGCCACCCCGACTATGTCAACATTGGTTGTCCCTGTTGGAACGACCAAAACATCTGCGTCAGCGTCATTTTTTAAAGTTACATCATTTGTAGAGCCTTGGCCTGTCAGAATTAAACCTTCGCTGGCTGTGTAACCTATTGCTGCATTATCACCTGCTGAGGTATCACCATCAGGCTCAAAAGTTTCAGCTGTCGCGACACCTACGATATTAACATTGGTTGTTCCTGTTGGTATTCCTACAACTTCTGCATCTGCGTCATTTTTAATAGTAACATCATTTGATGAACCTTGACCTGTTAGGATTAAACCTTCAGAAGCTGTAAACCCTACTGCGGCTGTATTTCCTGCAGCTGTATCACCAGACGGAGACAAAGTTCCTGCTACTGATAAATTTGTTAATGCGTCGACTACTGCAGCCCCAGAACCAGCCCCATCAAGATAAACAACAGAAACTTTTCCGTTTGGTATAGTTACATTTGATCCTGAACCTTGACTGATTATAATATTGTATGGGCCACTTGAGCCACTATCAGTTGTTGCATTTTCTATAAAATGAACTCTGCTTATTGTATTTGGTCCGATTGTTATTGTGCAATCTGAATCCAAAGCACCAGTGTATTTTATGTACATTGATCTTGCAGGATCAGTTGAACCGTCTGCAACAGTGCTTGTGTGAGTGTCTGCGTTTGTTGTTATAGCTTCTGTGCCATAACTTAGAGCTTCACCAATTAACTCAAGATTGGTATTGGTTGTTGTTCCCCAAGTACCCGACCCATCGCCAGTACCCAGCTCATTTAATCTTAGATCGTTTACATAGGTGCTTGTCATTTAATCAATCCTTATAATTGCACTTGCTCCAGCAGCAGGGAAAACTATTTGAAAAGTTCCTGAAGAAACTGTAAAATCGCCGCCAAAATTTAAAACAGCTATAGCCTTATCACCATTCGTACTATTATAAATTAAAGCACCTCTGGCTGTAAAAGAGGCACTAGTCCAAGTTGGATCATCGCAATCAAAAAAAGCTGTCGTNCCAGTAGTTGAAACTGTTGTGCTTGTGAGGGTTTCACCACCAGCCGAGTAACCTGTTCCACTTACTTCNTTGCTAGTGCTGTATGCTGTTGTGGTTGCATCTAAACTTGCGCTACTTGTAAACAGAGCTATTTTTAAAGTATCTGATGCCAGATCGTGTTGTTCATCCATAAGCTCTGCTTTGAATGATGTACACATCGCTTGTGTTATTGCCATTAAATGCCTCCATTATATTCGGCTGTGTAATTTCTTCCCATCTCCTGTTGGAACAATGCAACAGCTTCATCAAACTGGGCTTTGTATAAACTTAGCGTTTCTTCAGCCTTAAGAAAAGCAGAACTTTCATAAAGTGTTGCAGCCAACAAAACATTTTCAGCATTATCACCGACCCAAGTGTTTGTATTTCCTGAGGATAATCCTGTTTCTGGTGCTATTATATCTGCTTGATAAGTTAAAGTTGCAGAAGGTGTCGGTGCTAATGTAACAGTTATTCCTGCTGTTGCAGCTGATTTAGTACTATAAAACTCTGGAGTTCCTGTAAGTGTTGCGTTTGGCCAATAATCACGAAGATAAGAATCAATCCTGTGATCTAAAAAAGAAACAGAGCTTGATGCTGTGACTGAAAAGTTCCTTATCATTCTAGCTGAGGGGATGACATAATCTGCAGTTCCGATAACCAAAGATCCTGTTGCTGTTGATCTAAAGCAAGGCAAACTTGGCAGCCTTTGAAAAATCATTTCTTCAGCTTGAGCGATTATAGTATTGATTGATGAATCAAACTCTGTCGAGTCATCTTCCATAAAATTTTTAATGTTTGTTACTAAAGTTGAATAGTTCATTTAATTACCCCATGTTCCATCGCCCCATGCACCGAGACCCCAACCACTCAGAGTTATTGAAACAGTGCCAACTGCACCAGTTCCTGCAACGCCTGTCATCGTTGGTGGGCTTCCAACAACAGCCTGATTNCCTAGTGCACCAGTTCCTGCTAGGCCTGTAATATTTGACTTGGCTACGCCTGTATAATTTATTGCGGAAGGTGTATTTCCTTGACCGCCCATGCCGCTATGTATCTGGCAATAGTAATATAGTGTCGGTGCGCTAGAGGCAACAACAATCTGGGTATAAGCACCTGATGTTCCTGGGGTGCCACTAGTTGTTACGCCTGTTGTATACTCAGAACCACCTCCATGAGTTCCGTCTGATGTNGTGCTTAACCTTAATGGGTGGCCATCATTGCTGCTATCTGATTGATCAAAGCGATAAGTGTTGCCTTCATAAAGTGTAAGTGTGGCTTGCTGCACACCATCTNTAAAGTATTTATTACCACTACCAGTGCTCACTACAGTAACTGCAAGAGTTACTATTCCTGCGGCAGAACCTGCAACAAAGCCGACTGCTGATACGCCTGTTTGTGTTATTGACTGATTAATCGTTAAAGTGTAACCTGAACCGATCGTACCAGTTCCCGCAACACCTGTAACTTGTGCAGCCATAACTAGTCTGGCTTCAACTTGACCGACTGCACCTTTTCCTGCTACGCCGATAGGTGGCCTTTTCCTAGGATCATTTAAAAATGGATCGTAGTTATATCCAACATAAAATTTTACATTTTCAGGTGTGTTGTCAGGTCTTGGGTTTAACAGTGCTGTTGCATCTGTAACATTTTTGGCTGGTGTCAGCTGAGGATGTTTAGGCTCGTACTCTTCTTTTTCAACTCTCAGGCCATCCCAAGTAGTCATAAGGTCGGTGTATTTTACTTTGAATCCCGACCTATCACTTATCGCCTTTGATTTTTTTCCTGTTGCATATCTTGCCATTAAACCAAATTCAACGCTGTGGGTTGAACCCTCAAGCTGACACCATCATTATCTGATGCTGCTGCAAAACTGAAAGCTCTCTCGTAAAGCTCATTTAAGAGTTGAAATCGGTCAGTTGCGTATTTAACAGAAAGTTTGCTTGCCAAGCCTGCACATATACACTCGCTCCAAGTATAAGGAAAATCACCATCTTGGTTTGATGCTGTTATATCCTCAAGCTGATTCAAGCTCCAATAGTTTAAAACATATGTTCCTATATCTGGTGATTGCCAAACATAAATTTTTGATATGTTGTTTGAGCCTGTTTGTAGACCTTTGTCAAGCATATATTGACTTGGCTTGCCTGATGATGTTTTATTCGGTATCTGATTATATTCAGATATAGTTATCCTGTTGACCATCTGATCAGATCTCGTTGCATCCGCAGAATTAAATATAACGACGTCCATGAGGTCAATGACGCCTGCAGGAAGGTTGTATGTAACAGTCCCTGCAGACAAATTAAGTGTTGCGGTGCTGACAGCCCAATAATTTATCCCTCTGTTTGCCCATTCAGAGAATAAAAGGTTTAGGCTTCTCCGAGCTGAGACAGCATGATCCCCAGTCCTCGTTTGAGGATCAATGCCACAACGCTCAAATGCTTCGGTTATTATTTCCTCAACATCTGGCCTGAATGCTACTGTCCCTGAAGTCGCCATTAATACTTCTTCTTCGCTCTTATGACAACTTGATAAGCATCACCAGCAGCCCCAGCACCAGTGGTTGTGAATTTTATATCACCTGTTCCATTGGTGCCATAAACAGAGCTTGTTGGCAAGCCTCCGAACTTTTCAAAGTCTTGATATCCAGACTGACCTTCATCCAGATGCAAAATTGTCACATCTGTATCTGCATCAGCAAGAACCTGAACAGTCATGGCTTTGATAACCCACCAGCACTCAAGTATCCTTACACCTGTGCAAGAATCACCGTTTGCATTCTTCTCAAGAGCAGAAACATCTATTTTTGTGACACCACTCTCATCACCTGTATCAACATACTGGTATTGAAAAGCAAAAACGACTTCCTGAGTGCTTTCGGATATTTTGGTAGTGGTTGTTATATCCGCCATACCTCACTCCTATGATGCATCTGATGAGCTTGATATTCCTATAAACTTCATCACTACTGTTGTATCAGCTCCTGGATCGCCAGAGACTACAATCTCAACTTCATCTGCAGTTTCTGTGGCTGCTGTGGTTGCACCACCAGACATGCCCAAAACCCCATTGCAAGGGAAGAAGCCTTTAAAACCAGTTGAGTTGACTGCAGCTGATATGCCATCAACAAACCCGTCTGTGTCAGCATCTGTGCCAATATCAACAAGGTTGACAGCATTAGAAGCTGCACCAGTTACAGCGATCATGACACCCATTGGGATAAAGTTTGAAGGAATGCCGATAGATGACTCTTTTCCTGTTGTTGCACCATTAGCAACCGTTACAGTTGCAGTGTAAACAGAAAGTGTCATTGTNTTTGTTGGTGCGTCTCTGTCACCAATTATATTTTTAAAACCGTTTTGAGACCGTACTGGTCCGGTGAAAGTACTATTAGCCATTTTGATCTCCTGTCTTGGCTAGTGTCGACTTCTTGATAAAGTCGTCAGGATTCAGTTAAGGGGAGGAGTTCTCTCCTCCCCCATATTTTTATGCAGCACCTTCTGTGCCAAAGATTCCACGCCAGTCAGTGAAGCCAAAGCTGTAACGCTCACGAACTTTGTAGCGAACATTACCAGTTTCAAAATCACCCTCGACACCTTTTTTCAGAGGTGAACGCTGGAACATCTTGAGTCCATCAGGAACATCCGTCTGGATGAAGAACTGATCAGAGTCAGTCAGACGACGCATAATGTGATAGCCTTGTGGCAGATAACCACCGTTGCGAATCGCATTGATGTCATTGTCAGCTGTTCCTGTTCTCAGTTGTGACTCAAGAAGACGCTCTGCTGTAAATGTATATGCTGTTGGGATAATCAACTTTGTTCCCTGTGCAGCGATACGCAGACCACGGTCATCTTTCATGTCAGCAATCTGAATCAGGATTGACTCAAGAGAAGTCTCTGACAAATCAGCAGCAGTAGCAAGTTTGTTGCTCTGGTTGCCGTTTTGCGTTGGGTGTGATGCACTCAGAAGAGGAACACCGTCACCACCGTTGGTGCTGGTTGCATTATTCAAAACATTTGCAGCTTTAATCTCTTTTGTAGTAGACATTGAGCGTGCAAGTGCTTTTGTATAACGTGCAGCGATTGATCCATAAAGACCATCTTCTTCAGCCTCCTCAGTGATTGAGAATGCCAAAGCGATTGTCTCATGCTGATAACGAGCTGTCCACTGCTGAGAAGCTGAATCGTAAGCAATCGACGCACC
>FUFK010046825.1_pt1 | contig 20385 bp, 25 predicted proteins | sample 1021851 | NCBI WGS metagenome assembly FUFK01 (sample SAMEA51879418, study PRJEB19060) | metagenome
TATAATACAGATGAAGCTAGAAACAAAGCTGAAGTAAGGGTTAATGAAATAAAATCTGAATTACGTACACGTTATGAAGCTTTTAATAGACACGCTCAAGATTTAAACTCTTTAGCTAAAGCCGCTATATCACTTCAAAAAGACGCAAGAACAACTTTAAAAAGCGATAGTGATGTTAGGACATTAGGTAATTTAATGAGTAAAAAATACGGTTGGGTTGATCAAACTGTTTACAGCTTAACAAACGCTACAATCGACTTATTACAAGGTATAGCTACAGCTGTTGAAGCTACAGCATATTTTGTTTTACCTACAGGTTTTTTAGCTGATTACTTAGTAGAAAAAACAACACATCCTACTGTAAAAGCTTTTGCTAACGTTGCTAAATCAGCTGGTGTTATTGGTAGCGGTAGATTTGACAATGATGCAGATACAACTAATATAACTCAACACTTACATCAGTCTCTTGACGCTTGGCAAAAAAAATGGGGCGATACAATAGAAGAACCACCTAAGTATGATGATATAGATTCTTTATCTGATTTTGGTGAATGGTTTGGTGTTATGTTAGCAGGGCAAATACCGCAGCTAGCTTTAATGGTTGCAACCGGTGGACAATCAGCTTGGTTACAAACAGCTATATTAGCAGGAAGTGCAGGTGGACAGAAGTTCATGGGCATGGAAGAAGACAAGGAGTTGTTTCTAAAAACTGGTGGTTTATATGGTCAAGACTATGACTTTTTACAAATGTACTTAAGTAGTAGCGCTGTAGGTATCGCTGAAGGTTTATCTGAAAGAATTACATTTGGTCAATTAAAAGGCGTTGCTAAAGCTTTAAAAGGTAATAAAGCTGCAAGCGCTGGTTTTGCANANCANTTNTATAATGTAGCTATAAAACAANGTGGTTTNAGAAGAGGTNGTGTTGATTTACTTGAAGAAGGTANTTCAGAAGCTATGGCTACTNTTAGTGAAAACTTTATAGATTATTTAAANNNAGGTGAAGCNGGTATATTTGATAATGTAGAAGAGTCTTTTGTAAGTGGTTTNNTAATATCTTCTNNAATAAAAACTCCTTTAGTNTTTAACGAAATGTANAAACCGTTTCAAAGCCCAAANACTAANGCTCAAATAGATGCTAAACAAGATNGAATAGATAGCTTATTAAANAATNTAATATCTTTAGGTAGACCTGGTAGAGAAAAAGAGTTTGATGCTGCTAAAGCAGANATGGAAAAACTAGTAGTAGANCAAAAAGCTTTATTAGAACAAGATATTAGAAGAGTTGANNNGTTAACANACTCTGAAAAGACAGAGCTTTTAGATATACGTAAAAGACAAAGACAGGTTGAACTTGAAATTAAAGAAACACTACAAAGAGAAGATTTAGATATAGTTGAAAAAGATGCTCTTGTAAGAGAGCTAAACAATGAAATTATTCAAACGAATAAGACTAAGCAAGATATATTAGGTAGACATGATATTACAGAAGTTGATAATAGATATAGAAGAGCTATGCGTAGCGTTAGAGCTAGAGCTAAAGAGTTTGAGCTTGAATCTGGCTTACAAGTTAACATAACAGAAGGTAATAGTGAGAAAATGTTTGATTTTTTAGCTAACTCTGAGGGTTACGTTGTTAATAGAAACGAAAATGGTGATGTTGAAAGCGTAACGATATCTAAAGAAGTAAAACAGCGTTTGATAGATGATAAAGAAAGTATACTAGCAGATCCTAACGCTTCAAAAGAATTAAAAAAAGATGCAAGACGGGATTTAAAAATATTAAAATCTGGTGTACAAGCACAATTAGATTTAAAAGGCCCTGATATTACGAATCTTTTAGCTGGTAAAAATAACTTTGGAGTACATATACCTAAGTATGTAAACGGTAAGTTTGTTGGACATGATATATTTATAAATAAAGGCACGGTTCATGATAAAGGTAAGTTTAGTACTGGTGCTCACGAGTTATTACATGGTATACTATTTGAAACACTACAAAGAGATGTAGACGTTCAAGACGCTTTAACAAGTACTTTTATATCAACTTTAAAAAGTAAAGGAGTTAAAGTACCACAAGCTTTAATGGACACTATAGAATCATATTCTAAACAACAAGGTAGAGCTGAAGAAATAATGACTTTAGTATCAGAAGCGGTTTTAGATGGTGAAATTAAATTACCTAAAACAGCCTTAGGTGGTGTTAAAAACTTTTTTAGAAGATGGTCAATGAATAAAGTTGACGGTAGAGATATAAGTTTTGACACTGATCAAGACGTTATTAACTTTATAAAAGACTATGCTTATAGTATAAAAAATAATAGACAAAACAGAGCTATTACACGTATGTTTAATAAGGGAGTAAAAGGTGATTTAATTAAAAAACAACAAGAGCTTCGTGATGAAAGAAATAAAAACAAAGAAAAACCTGCTGAAGCTGCTTTCTCTAAAAACGTTGATGAGTTATTAAGTGATAAACCAGACTTACTACAAGAGATAGACGGTTTTGTAAAAAATCCTGATGGCACGCAAAGATATAAAACTAAAAAAGAGTTTCAAGACTCTAGTAACTTTGTTGACGCTTGGAACTTAATAACAAATAGTAACAAGTTAGACGGTTTAATAAAAGCTGGTATTATAGCAGAAGGTATTAACACACCTCAAGCTATAGGTGAGTTTACTAGAAAAGTAAAAGATAAACTAGGCGAAAGACTTTTAGCTAATTTTGATCCTGCTAAAAATAATAGTTTGTTTGGTTGGTTAACAGGTGTATCTGGTGGTGCTGGTAAATCTATTATATACAGAGCAAAAGGTGATGTAATGGTAGAATACAAAAGAGAAGTGCAAACAACGTCTGCAGACGCAGGTGTTACCGCAGAGGTTGGTGCTGTAGATCCTCAGTTAGAAGCTTTAGAAAACGAAGTTATAATAGCTGGTACAAATATAAGTGTTAATAAAAATCAAACAGATATTATATTTTTAGAAAGTGTAAACGCTGCTAAGACTAAAAAAGCTGTTGATAATATTATAGAAAAAGCTGGTGTTAATTTAGAAAAATTAACTTATAGTGGTACGAAAAAACTATTAGTACAACATGATGGTGGCAAACCTAAATCAAAACGTAAACCAACAGGACCTTTATATTCAGCTTTACAAAGCGTATCAAATTTATTTGGCGTTGATGCATCTCGTATAGTTAAAGAACAAGATTTAACTGGTTCACAAAGAACTATGGCTCGTGAGTTTATTAAAAACAATGCTAGACAATTAATTGACATGTTACCTGAAGGTGAAAACAGAAGTGGTGATGCTACGGGTGTTGCTAATACTGTTCTTGGTAATTTTTATATTAAAGGTGAAAGAATAACTATGCGTGAGAGTGGTACTGGTAAAGGTAAACCTTCTCAAACAAAAAGAGATAATATTACAACTAAAGAGTTTATAGACTTCTTTAATAAACAAGGTACTAAATCAGATGGTGCTATAAGAGCTTTAATAGTTCAAGCCGCTACTATATCAGCTAATCAGTCTATAAGACAAACAGCTATACAAAACGAAACAGATCCTATAAATAAAATAGCTTTAGTAGGTGATGGTAAATCACTAGCTATGTTTAGTAAAAACGTACCTTCATTACAAGCAGAAAACTTACAGGTAATAGGTGGTATAACAAGAACATTAAGTCCAAATGCTTCTATTAAATTTTGGGATCAAATATATAATTTTGCAACACAAAATATATTACCTACAGATTTAGACAGCATTAAAATAGCTTTACAAAATACCTATACAGATTCTGAAATATTATCTAACGTAACGCCTATTGCTAAGACAATACAAAGCTTTGTTAAAACTTATAAGCCAGACGTTGTAAATGATCCTGTTGAGTTAAGCGCTAAATTAGTTAGTAGCAACTTAGCNGCTGAAGTACANGTTAAAGAGTNTTCTAANAGNACTATGGATAACGCNGAAGCGTNTAGANTTGAANAAAGAAGAAATGAACTTAAAGCNGTTAACATAGGTTTTGCTAATAGTATATATGATCCTAATAATCCGGAAGAGTCTATAGCTAAAATATTAATGTTAAAAGATCATTTAGGTAATGCTTCTAGNANTNNNTATNCTANCAAAGTTAAAGTAAGCAAATATTTAAAGGTAATGTAGATTTTATACCTGAGTTAATAGAAAAAATACCTGACGTTGAAAANGTAAACACAACAGTTAGCGCTAAAGGAGGTGTAACAATTAATTCNATAACTCTTAAAAATGGTAAAGTAATTAAACCTAGTAAAATAANATCTGCTCAAACNTCTNTAAANGNNTATCAAGATATNCAGAATAATAATCTTGACACAAGAGATGNAAATGAAAATTTAGCTCAAGACTTNTTAAACGATTANGTAGCNTATACTTCTNAACTATTTAAAGAAGGTAAAATAGATAACNTNCATTTANNNATGATTANNTCAGGTTTATTATCTGGTATGAACACTATGTTAGCNNGAGCTGGTAAANTGCAATANATGTCTGATAANGCTAANGCTGAAATAGAAAGAGCNTTAAAAGCTAAAAAATTATCTAAAATAGATTTAAAAGCAATANAAGANGGTGAGTATGATAACGANTTATCATCTGAAGCAAGAGANGCTCTTATAANACAAATAAAAAGCAANNTAGAAGCTNAAGTTAGATATGAGCATATGCCATCNAGAGTTTTAATTATAAANNCTATGTACGANGCNCANATTAACNGNAACGGTATAAGTAACGTAAGAGATTATTTAAAAGAATATAAAGTACAAGTTATAACTCAANANTTTGANAAAGTNNTTGNNGATGNNAAACTTGGTAATGCTTTANTAGAAGGTACTNACATAAATACNGAAGATGTNGGTATAATGAGAAACTACAANGANAGAACTATAGATGATNCTAGAGTTGAGTCTATAAGAGATATTAGAACTAATGAAGTTNTTNTACCGTCAGAAGCTCATGTAAAAACAAATCAAATGCTAGATAAAACTCGTAAGCAACAAGCTTATATGAGTAANGCTGTTGATAACTCTAGAGCTATAGATGAAAATACAGNTTCAAGAGGTATGAGTACTTTTGATTTTGATGAAACATTAATTATTGAAGGAGAAAACTTTGTTACAGCAACAAGTCCCGATGGTGATGTTGTTCAAGTTAGTAGTGGTAAATGGCCTGTTCAAGGACCTAAACTTACAGAGCAAGGTTATAAATTTAATTTTGATGATTTTGTTAAAGTAAGAGGTGGTAAAGAAGGTCCTTTATTACAAAAAATGAAAAATCAAATTAAAAAGTTTGGTGTTGANAATGTTTTTGTATTAACAGCTAGACCACANGCTTCAGATACAGCTATACAAGGTTGGTTNAAATCAAANGGTATTAACTTGCCTTTAAAAAATATAACTGGTTTAGCAAACAGNACAGGTGAAGCAAAAGCTCTTTGGATGCTTGANAAGTTTTCTGAAGGTTATAATGATATGTATTTTGTTGATGANGCTTTATCAAATGTTGATGCTGTTAAAAATGTGTTAGAACAATTAGATATTAAATCAAAAGTTGTACAAGCAAGAATACAGTTTAGTAAAAACATACAACCTACATTTACTAGCATACTAGATTCAAACGTTGATGGCGAGCTAGATATTAATAGAATAATAGAACAAAGTACAGGTGTTAAAGCAGAGGCACAGTTTTCTGATGCACAAGCTAAAATACGTGGTAGTAAAAAAGGTAAGTTTAGTTTCTTTGTACCGCCGTCAGCTGAAGATTTTAAAGGTTTAATATATAGATTTTTAAGTAAAGGTAGAGACGGTGAAAGACAGTTAGCGTTTTTCAAAAAGGCTTTATTTGATCCTTTTAATAGAGCTTATCAACGTATGAACGCTACTAGACAGCAACTAGAAAACGGTTATAGAGCTTTACTTAAACAATTTTCTAATGTTAAGAAAAACTTAAATAATGATATAGGTAACGGTTTTACTTTAGATCAAGCTATTAGAGCTTATTTATTTGATAAAGCTGGTTTTAATGTACCTGGTGTATCAAAAAGAGATTTAAACTTTATAAAGAAACACGTTGAGGGTGATTCTGATATTTTAGCTTTTGCTAATTCTTTTTCTGCTTTAGTAAATCAACCCGATGGTTATTTAGAACCAACTGAGTTTTGGTTAGCAGAAACAACAGCTAGTGATATAAATAAAATTAATGTTGAAATAAGTAGAGACGAAGCTTTACAAGAGTTTAAACAAAACAGGGCTAAAATGTTTGGTGAGTGGCAAGGTAATAGATTAGTTGGTCCTGTTATGAATAAAATAGAAGCTATATACGGTACTAGGTTTAGAGAAGCTTTAGAAGATATTTTGTATCGTATGGAGTATGGTAAAAGAAGAGAGTCTGGTAGTAATCGTCTTGTTAACGCGTTTAACAATTGGGCTAATCAGTCTGTTGGTGCTATCATGTTCTTTAACATGAGATCTGCTTTATTACAAACAATATCCGCTGTAAACTATTTAAACTGGTCTGATAACAACCCGTTAAAAGCTGGAGCTGCTTTAGCTAATTTTCCACAGTTTATAAAAGACTTTACAATGATATTTAATTCTGATATGTTAAAGCAAAGAAGAGGCGGTCAACAACGTGGTATTAATGAAGCTGAACTAGCAGAAACTTTATCTGGCTCTAAAAACAGAGTAAAACAAATGCTTCATTACTTGTTAACAAAAGGTTTTTTACCTACACAAATAGCTGATAGTTTTGCTATAGCTTCTGGTGGAGCTTTGATGTACAGAAATAGAGTTAAGAGCTATTTAAAACAAGGCTTAACTCAAAGCCAAGCTGAACAACGTGCTTTTCAAGACTTTCAAGAAATAACAGAAGAAGGTCAGCAGTCTGCAAGACCTGATATGATTAGTCAACAGCAAGCTTCACCGCTTGGTAGATATATATTAGCTTTTAAAAATACACCCATGCAGTATGCTAGGTTAATGAAAAAAGCTATATTAGATTTAGGTGCAGGTAGAGGTGATTTTAAAACTAACATTAGTAAAATAATATATTACGGTGGTATACAAAACTTAATATTTAACGGATTACAAGCAGCTCTTGGCTCGTTAGTAGGTGATGATGACGATGAAGAAGATAAAACAAGAAAAAAAGAAAGAGTTGTAAACGGTATGATAGACTCAGTTCTTGGTGGTTTAGGTTTTGCTGGTAACGTAACTGTTACAGTAAAAAATTCTTTACTAGAATATTTAAGACAAAGAGAAAGAGGTTGGAATGCTGATCACACATACACTATGTTACAAATAGCTAGTTTATCTCCTACAATAGGTAGTAAGTTAAGAAGAATTTATACTGGCATACAAACAGAAAAATTTAATAGAGATGTTATAAAAGAAATGGGTGTATTTAATATTGATAACCCTGCCTATGGAGCCATAGCAAATGTAATATCTGGTGTTACAAATTTACCACTTGACAGGTTAATTAAAAAAATAGATAATATAGATGCTGCTTTAACAGAAAACATTACACCTATAGAAAAATTAGCTTTAATTATGGGTTGGAATACTTGGGACTTAGGTATAGAAGATCAAGATATAATAGCTGTTGAAAACGAAATAAAAGAAAAGAAAGACGCTGAAAGAAAAGAAAAACAAAAACAAAAAAGAGAAGAGCAAAAAATAAAGAAACAAGAAGAAAATTTAAAATTAGAAGAAGAAAATAGAAAAAAAGAAGACGATAGATGTATTGCTATAAATAGAGAAGGTAATAGATGTAAAAATAAAGCTGTGGCTAATGGTTATTGTACAATACATGCTAAAGTAGAACAAGGTGATAAAGAAGTTAGATGCAAAAAAATAAAATCTGATGGTAAAAGATGTAAGATGATGACTAAAGCTAAAAGCGGTTTGTGCTATTACCACGATTAAAAAAAGTTAAAAACAAGTGATACTATAAATAATACAAGTAAGTAAAATGCAAGAAATAAAAGACACACTACAAGTAGGTGTAGCAAACATAAGCGCCATAGGATTAAGCATGGCACAGGTAAATGAAATATTAACTTTCGTGTCTCTTGTGTTAGCAATACTTTTTACTATATATAAGTTTGCAAAGTTCGATAAATAAAGTATTTATGAAAAAGATATTATTACTAATACTATTATTTCTATAATGGCTTACGTACAAAAAAATAATCCTTTTCCTGTTACTAGTTGTGGAAGAAGAAGAACTTTTATGACTACTGGTAATCCTATAAAAATATTTTCACCTATGAAAAAGGCTGATCCGCCTAGAACTATAGGTAAAGGCAAAAACTTTAACCCTGTTAGAAAAGGTGGTGGTGAAGGTGGTGCTGCTGGTGGTGGTATGACTGAAAAAGGTGTTAGAGCTTATAGAAGAAATAATCCTGGTAGTAAATTACAAACAGCTGTTACGGAAAAAAATCCTTCAAAGAAAAACGCTGCAAGACGTAAATCGTTTTGTGCTAGATCAAGAAGCTGGAAAAGTGAAAGAGGTTTAGCAGCAAGAAGAAGATGGAGATGCTAGGTATGAAAGACATGACAATAAGTATAGGAAATATAATTTGGATAATGGGTATTATCTTTAGTATGGGTATGGCATATAGTCAAATAGCACAACTAGGAGAAGATATAAAGATATTAGAGAATAGGCTTGAAAAGAAAATAAAAATTATTAATGAAAACGAAGACCGTATAGTAGAGCTTGAAAAAGACTTAGCTAAACTAGAAGGTTGTAAAAAATAAAGCTAATGGAAGATATTTTAAANTTANTNGAAANTTANGGNTTNTCNNTAGTNTTATTACTNGGNNNTNTATATGCTTTATATAGATTTTTCTTTTTTAGTATACATGAAGTTAAAAATACTTTTTCTAAACATCATGAAAAAAATGCCTCTAATATGGAAGAAATAAAAAAGAAGATAGATATAATTTTAGAGTATATAAGAAAAAAATAATGGCTAAGTTTTTAGACAAAGATTTTAATATACAAAAGTATTTAGATAAAAAGCCACCTAGTGATAATTCAAATACTACTAAAAACGAAATAATAGAACTAACAAAAATACCTGTTAGAGAAAAGTTTATAAAAGAAAAAGATAATATTAAAACAGCTTTTGGTAAAATTGTTAATGAAGATAAACTAGTACAACAACTAATTAACGAGTCAGCGCCTATTATTATGAAAATAAAAAAACATCATAATAGACCAAGACCAAAAGTGTTAGCTAAAAAAATGGGTATAAAAATGAAAGACATTGAGATGGACTCAATGAAAACACCTGCTTACCCGTCAGGTCACTCTGTTCAGGGTTTTTTAGTTGCAATGGTATTAGGTGATAAATATCCTAATAAAAAAGATCAACTTAAAAAACTAGGTAGAGATATATCTTACAGTAGGAGAGCTGCAAGAGCACATTATAAATCTGACTCTTTGTTTGGAGAAAAGATAGGTAAAGATATGTATAACTATATAAAAAATAAATCATGAGAAATGCACCGTTAAGGGCTTTTGTATCACCTAATAAATTAGATACAGATAAATCACCTGCTAAATTAAAGCTTACACCAAGTTGTAAAGCTGCAGCAAAAAGAAAATTTGATGTGTATCCTAGTGCTTATGCTAACGCTTGGGCGTCAAGAACACAGAAAGCTGGTAAGTGCTAATGCCTTTCAAGCAATTAAATAATCCATTTAAAAAAGGTACTAAAGGTGGCGGTACTAGAAAAGTATGTTTACCTAAAGCTAAAATAGCTAGCATGAGTAGTGCCGAAAGACAAAAAGTTATTAATGCTAAAAGAGCTGCAGCGGCACAAGGTAAATATAAAAGATCTAGTAAAAGTAACGTTACNGGTACTAGTAGTGGTGGTAATTTAAAAACTTGGTTNAAGCAAGACTGGAGACAAGTTGCTAATCCAAGTAAAAAATGTGGAGAAAAATAATATGGCATTTAAACTAAAAAACGAACAACTAAAACAAATAGTAAAGCAATTAAAAAAAGCTAGTAACTCTCATGCCGCGCAAGCTAAGAAAATTGATAGCATGCTAAAAGACTCACCGTTAGATAAACGTATGGGTAAGTTTCAAGAGTCTGATGCTCCGGATGCTAAAGGTAAGTTTAGAGATTTAGCTGCTCCCGCTTTAGCTAGTTGGATGATTAAGTCTCGTAAAGGTAATTTATCTAAAATAATAAGTAGTTTAAACCAGCAAGTTGTATTTAGAAGAAACAAAGATCCTAAGTACGCTGCTAAAATGAAAAGAACTATGGATATAGTTAGAAAAAGATTAGGCAAAGATGAAAAAAATAAGTGATCATATAAGCTATAAAGAAGCTACACATAGTAGAACAGCTTTACGTCTTGACATTAAAAATAAACCAAACAAACAACAATTAAATAATATGGTAAAATTAGCAGAAGAAGTGTTTGAACCACTTCGTATATATGCTAATGGTCCTATAAAAATTAATAGTTTTTTCAGATCACCTAAGTTAAACGAAGCTATTGGTGGTAGTACTAAATCACAGCATTGTCATGGGCAAGCTGTAGACATTGATGACACNTACGGTTATTTAACTAACGCTGAAATGTTTAATCATATAAAAGANTATTTAGATTTTGATCAAATGATATGGGAGTTTGGTGATGATGATAACCCTGACTGGGTTCATGTTAGTTATGTTTCACCTAGTAAAAATAGAAATAGATGTTTAAAAGCCTACAAAGAATATGGAAAAACAAAATACGCTGTTATATAAAAATAAAAGACAAAGAGCTAGCGCGTATAATTTAGATCTTAGTCCGTTAGTATATGTACTAATAATGACTACTATATATTTAATAGCTATATAATGTGNCCTTGTCCTATATGTATAATCATTGGCACTTTAGCTGCTATAGGTATAATAAAAAATAAAAGCTAACCATTGCTTATAAACAAAATGGTAAACAAAGTAAATAATTAATTAATTAAAAATATAGAAAATGGCAACAACGACAGCAACGATAACGTTGACAAGCACTGATTTGCTGACAGATTCATTATCACTGTCGGCGACTGCTACACTACACAAAGCTGGTACAACAACAGGTTTGGATAGTATTCAATATGAAAGATTAGAAGTACCAACTGGTGATGTTTATGATATAATAGACGCTACATCAGGAGGTGCTAATAAAGCAAATAAAATTTATATTTCAAACAAAGCGACTGATAATACTCTTTATGTAGATGTTTACATAGCATCATTAAACATAGGTAGATTATACGCTGGTGACTGGGCATTTTTTCCTTTAGAAGCTGCAGCTGCAACTCAAGATGTAGGTGTAGAAGCTATAGGTGGAGCTCAAGTAATTGAGTTTGCTTTATTTCACGAAGGTAAAACATTAGTAGCATCATAGTATTAATAAATAAAGATAATAAACATGGCAACAACAACTGCACAAATAACAATTACTAGTTCAGACATAGCTGATAACGCAGTATCTATTTCTAATACTGCTACACTTACTACAGCTGGAACAGCAACTGGTTTAACAGAAACTACAGGTTTAGCTAGAAGAAAAATGTCTAGCTCAACGCTTACAGATCTTATAACTGTAGCTAATATAGCAGGCTTTTCAGCTGCTAAATCTGCTAAAGTATATATAAGAAACACTGGTACATTAACTGATAAGTATGCTATCATTGGTATTGGAGATTCAAGTGGAACACCTACTACTATAGGTAGACTATATGGTGGAGACTGGATGTTCTTTCCTTATGATGGTAACTCTGGTGAAGATGTTACTATAGATATGAGTGACGCGACTGCNACTGTTATAGAGTACGCTGTATTTTTTGAATAAGATATAGTTATAAAAAAATAAAAGGGAGCTTATTGCTCCCTTTTTTTTTTAAAATACTACTGCTTCATTTTTCTGTCGTTGAACTTCAAGTCTAATTTCTTGAGCTAGGTTTTTTATTACCTGCATTTGTTTTCGAAGTCTAGTACCTGCTGAGTTATTACCATCAACAAATTTCTCTGCGTTTCTTTCTATAGTCTCAAACTCACTGTTCATTTCTTGTAACAGTTTAATTATTTCATTTTCATTCATTACATTAAATTTAATTGTTAATACTAAAATTTAAAACCAACACCTAAAGTTAGGTTAGTTGTTTTCATGTTTGTATCATACACTAATCTTGGATCAATGTATATACCTCTATGAAACGTAAACATCTTACCAACACCTATTGTTAATAAATCTACATCTAAATTAGGAGCTGCTACATATCCAAATAATCCTTTCCAGAAATATCTAACGTGTGCGTCTAGCTTCATCTCTGTAGATGAGTCTGGTTGGGATACATTACATCCAACCATAAAGTTATCTGTAATAGCATAACCAACTGTTGGCGCTATAGACCACTCTGTCCAGGCTGTGTTAGCAATATTACCAGCACCAACGTACCAGTCACCTCTTTCTGTTACACAACAGGTTTGAGCGTTAACATTTACAACACATGATATTGCAATAGCAATACTCATAAAAACATTTTTCATAATAATTATTTTAGTTATAAGCTTGTTATTTCACAAGATCCACCGGCACAAGCTAATTCACCTGATAGATCTGTATCATCAAAATCTTCAATTACTTTAGTTAAATCAATATCATTTAAAGTTTTACTCATTTCATCAAACTTCTTTTTAGTTATATCTTCAAAAGGAGCTTGAGTATAAGTACCACCGTGATAAGGTAATACTGATAAACCATTGTAACTGTTTCTGTTTTCCCACATCCAATTACCTGCTTCTTCCCAATCATTTTCTTTTAAACTTATTGTAGCTGAAACATTATGGGTATTACTACCTTTATTGTGTCCTGTTTTAACCCATGTTTTAGCTACGTGTTTAACTCTTTCTAATAAATCAAAAGCTGATTCAGTTCTTACTATAGAACCTTTTGGTGCTGCTTGTGGTATTTCAATAACCGCAGTATCATGAGGTCTAAAGTATTCATCTTCTACTAATTGTTTATGGTTTTTAATTAAGTAATTATATATAGCTTCATTTTTACCTACACGAAGTCTACGTATATAATACTTGTTGTGCCATGCGTGTATACCTGATGATGTGCCTAGTACTAAACTAGTTGTACCAGCAGGTTTAACGCATGTTGTTCTAGCCGCAGCATTTATACCTATAGCTTTAGCTACGGTTTTATTAATTAACTTAACTTGCTTTGCAGCTTCTTCCATATCTAATTTAAGTACTTTGCCACTAGCTATACCCGTCATTGATACACCAATTAAAGCATCACGTTCAGTGGTCTCTTGCCATATTTCTCTAAGGTAATGAAACTCTGTATATCCAGCTTGTAACGTACCAATAAACGCAGCAGCTGAAACTCTATCATTTAGTTCTTGTTGTGTTTCAACATCTGATACATTTACTTCACATAAGTTACAAAACTGAAAAGGTCTTAATGCTATTTCACAGCAAGGGTTTGTGCCCCAGTCTTTATCATTATTAAAATAAATACCAGGCTCACCGCTACCTGACAACTCAATACGTTTCCATAAGTCTATAAAAAAATCTTTAGTTATTTTATGTCTCATCAATACAGCTGAGTTGTTAGCTCTACCTCTTTGAGGATTTATTTCCCACCAGTTTCCTGATTTACAGGAAACCATTTCATCATCTTTNGCGCTAAATAGCGATATAAGAGCTGCTCTTCTGATTCCTCCCGCAAGTACAGCATCCGCAATGTGGCAGATAATATCGTGGACTTCAATACTTTTAAGTTTTTCTCCATCTTGTTTTGCATCTAATATTCCTTTAATTTTTACAATACATTCTTTTAATGGCTGTGGACCTGGAGCTTTACCGCCAGAGGTCACGAGCCTTGCACCCTTTGGCCTAATATCAGAATAATCAAACTTTATCTTAGATGATCTCTTAGAGCCTAAATAAGACTTGATTAATACTTTTATTGCATCAGACCAACCTTCAATGCTATCACCTATAACAAAACGTCTATTACGTTTAGTGTGTGGTTGTATAATTTCAGGTAGTTTTTTTATGCTATGTAGCTGTACAGAATAACCTACACCACAACCTGATAATAACAAAAACATAACTTCACTGAAAGCATCTATGTGATCAATAGGTAAGTAGGCACAGTTGTATAATCTGTTTGGTGATATTTCAATTGGCTTACCACCGAACTGTAAGCTACGCATTGATGGTAAAACTTTTTTATCGTACACATATTTATAATAATCATTTATCTCTGGTTCTAAATCAGGATATTTACGTATGTGCATTTGTTTATTACGATCAACTAACTCTTGCCAAGTTTCTCTACGTTTTGCCTCTGGCATATACTTAGCATATTTCATATGCACAGTAATATCTGATAGTATTTTATTATTTAAACTACTCATTGTTCTAAAGTTAAACAGATGTCAACAAAAGGTACGTATAGCACATGATTAGTTTTTTTTGCCTCAGCATAAGTTCTGAAACCTAACAAAACACCTGGATAAAACCCTAGGCTTATTTCATAATTTTTAATTTTCATTTTTTCTTTTTTTAATTATTAACTCTATAACTTTATCACACTCTTTTTGATTCTGAGGTTTATATAGAGTTACATGTTTCATCTTATGGTTAACATAATTTTTAAACATTTTCCACCTTAATGGGAAGCTTTCGTTAGCTCTACCTTTACATTCAATAACATAATCGTGACCTATAAAATCTGGTGTATATTTAATTGGTAATATTTTTTTATTACCTCTATTTATTAATTCACCTTTACCGTTGCTTTGTCTTTCGTATGTTTCGTTNTTNAACATAAAATCTTCTTGTAGTATAAACGTACAACCTTCATATTCAGTTTGTATTTTAGCTTTCTTTAATGCTTGATACATGTAACGCTCTAAACCAGACGCAAATGTGATACCGTTAAAAACAACTTTTTTACTTCTAACAGGACCGCGTTTGCGTTTAAACTTTTTCTTCATCGTGTTTAAATCTATCTACCATAGCCTCTTCAGACATATCTTGTAGCTCATCTCTTGCGGCTTGTATATATAATATTGCATCCATAAGCTCTTCTTGTATATCGTTTAAATAACCTTGTAGGTTTTTCATTTTAAGTCTACGTTCGTCATCTAATGTATTGTTATACTTTTCATAACCAACATCAGAACGTTTAACAAATTTATCTACAACGTTTCTAACGACTGGATCTCTAAATTTATATTCTCTTTTCATATTAATCTTTTTTAAATGTTCCGTTATTCATGTGGCCTGTACGATCTTTGATTTCGTTGTAAGCACGTTCAATACAAGACTCTATAGTTGTACCTTGTAGCTCAGCTAAGTTTGTTAATACAACTACAGCATCACCAATACCATCTTCAACATCGCTGTCATTATCTTTTAATATAGCCCTACATATCTCACCAACTTCTTCAACAAGTTTTACTACTTGTGTTTTTCTATCGCCGTGCGCATACAAACCTCTTTTATCAGCCCACTCTCTAATTAAATCAAAGTATTGAGTTTGTAGTTTAGGTCTGTTATATATGTTATAACCATTTTGTTTATATTTATTAGTTGTACCACCTGTTGGCATTAAAGCACCTGTCACGGTGTCTTCATACAATTTAGTTTGGTTTGGATCATTGTTATCAAACCATCTAGCAAAAGCTCTATTGTATACATATGATCTATTGTTATCATATTGTGATGGTTTAACGTTTTGCATAACCCACTCTATTGATTTAGCTGTTAATACAACTTCACCAAAGTTAGTTTTCCATTTCATACCTACATTATCTGTAAGCCTGCCTTTTAATTTATGTACAGGACATGGAAACGTAGTTGTCATATCAGTTACGTTTATTTTCATTTTATTACATTTTAATTGTTTATATAATCTTTCATCTACTTTATATCCATAATATTTTTGAAGTTGCAACTCTTTTTCTGATATTAAGTCTATGTCTTCTGTAGACATTATAACCTCATACTCATCAGGATAACAACCTTGTTGACGTTCAACTCTTTCTTCAAGGTTTGTTGTTACACCTATTTTTTCACCCGGTATATGGTATAAATAATACATCATATTTTATCATTGTATAGATGCATATTATGTGCAAAGTGATAATATACACCTGGTTCAATATCTAGTTTAAAAGCAANTAAAGCTTGTAGCTTTGAAAAACAATATTGATCNTTACAAAAACCATACCACAAATCATTGCTACGCATTGTTACACACATATCAAGCTTACCGTGTAATATTGTAAACTGTANAGCNTATGTACATGGTGTATCGTTATANTACTTATCGTGTTCTTTNCAGTCATATATTGATATAGCAGCTTGCCTTGTGTTTGGCTGTGTCTTTAGCAAGTTAACTACCCAGTCTATTTGATCGTTACGTTTCCATTGCCAACCATAGTTAGAGTTAACATCACCATCCGTATTAGCCATACGTTTCCATATTTCAGGTATTTTACCGTATAGTCTACCCAGCTCAGATATATTTCTGTTGCCAGATAAATACCACTGCCATTCAGCTTCAGCATAGTTTTGTTTCCAGTTACGTTCTTTGTTTATTATTCTATTGTCTTGTGAGTCTGTTATATAAAACCCAACGTTAAACAAAGCTTTTGTGTTATCAAACTCTACACCGTGCTGTATAATAGTATCNTGCATAAACTCATAAGCTTCATTTGCATTTCTAAATACTTTATTATATATTGTGTTCATGTTAATATTATCTTATTTGTTTCGTATTTACATTGTATTTATCATAATAATACTTATAATATTCGTAAACTTTATCTAATGCGTCTGCATCATATCTTTTTGGATCAANATGTAAAGTTCCGTTTATACGTATTTCTATTTGCCAAAGATTAAATTCATTATCAAAGTCTGGTGTAATACCTATATGTATNTTATTNTTTATACACCAACCTACNACNTTCATTTGATCTTCGTCCCAAGCTTTTATTGGAGCTTGTTTTCTTGGTAGCTTATTCCAACGTCTCATTTATCCCAAGGCATTGGTTCATCTTCATCTATAAGCTTTTCGTTAGATACAAAGCTACCAGATCTTGGCTCCCAAGTAAAATAAGCTTCAGCTCCGTTTTCACCTAAGTTTTGAAACTTAACTTTAAGCACTTTTACTTTAGTAGTTTTTTCTTCATAATCTCTGTGTACTAATAAACCGTGATAACTAGCATCATACCACTCACCGCCACCTTTAATATTATACATAGTTGGCTCTTCAATTTTACCGTCTTGACCTTTGTACATTTTAGTCGGATGTGCTACAATAAAAGTTAACACATCATACTTTTTACAAAAAGCTTCGATCTTAGCTAGGTAATCCATTGTGTAACGGTTTACGTCATCTGAGTTAGCATCGACATCTCTAATCTTATTAAACGGATCAAGAACTAAACATTTAATACCTTTACGTTTAACAAGCTCAGCGCCTTTACGTAATACAGACTCTAAGCTGTATTTATCCATATCAATGAAGAAATAATTATCATTAACGTGATCAGTTACTTGTTGCCATTTATTACCTCCAATATCACTAACAGCTGGCATATCTTGCCAGTGTTTACGCATTAGTTTGTGAGCGTGGAGATATACCGGTTGGTTCTCTGGACTAGCGTACGCAGTTTTCCAACCGTACAAATTATTATAACCAACAACCATTTGATCAACAAAGTCAGACTTACCAGAACTAGGGATACCAGTGACAGTAATAAACTGCCCAGTGTAAGTAGAAAAAATCTTATCAAAGTTTTCAATACCGATTTGGTACCCTGGTTTGAAGCCGTTTTTAACAAAGTCTCTAAGTTCATCTTCTACATCTTTTAATGTTGATACATTTTCTAGTGGTACAGGCCTTGCATTTTTTATTGTATCGCATAACTCTTGTTTACCATATTTAAGTAAAAAATCGTTTGCATCTTTTTCGCCATTAAAATCTACAAGGTAACATACCTCAGCGCCTAGCCTACGTACAAGCTCTTGCTTTAACATTTGACCAGGATCATCAGCATCAACAGCTAGTATTATCTTTTGTTTATCATCGAAGTAATCAATGCAATTATCAAGATAATCTAAATTATTATTATTTAATGTAGCACCATTAGGTACTGATATTACGTTTGGTATACCAGCTTCATGTAGTGCTAACACATCTATTTCGCCTTCTGTTATAACACACCAGTCATAACCTACAATACTATTAATATTGTAAAATACTTTTTCAGCACCTTTAAATAGCTTAAAGTTTTTTCTACCATCACGGTATTTAATGTTAATGAGCTGATCACCCATTGTNTANTTAAACTGAATAGTATTTTCTTGTTTACCTGTTTGTGGCATAAACTCTAAACCTTCAGTAACATTTAAATCACTGAGTGTTTGTTTAGATATACCACGTTTAGCAAACCACTCTTCAACCTTCGTACTTACCTCGTTAAAGTCAGTAGACTTAGTAGGTCTAACATAAACCTTCTCGCTTGCACCTTTACGTTGATAAGTATGAAGTTGAAAAGTAGTGTTACAATTGTGACAGGTACCGAGACCACGTTCCCAGTCGTAAGAAGCACACTGTGCATTACGATTTTTAGGTTGTCTAGTGTGAGAGCATAACGGACACGTGCCTTGTGTCTTGCCTTCTTTTAAACTATATTGATTAAACTTGTCAATCATAAATCCATTGATCTCTACTGTCTGCATAATTAAAACGGTAAATCATCAGCAGGAGCTGTAGCTTGCGCAGGCGCAGGCATATCAGTTCTTGGTGCTGGTTCAACATTTGTTCCATTAGTCCAAACAACCTTAACATTACCAAGGTAAGTCTTAGCCATTTTTGCATCTCTCTCTTCTTTTGTTTGTTCTACAACTACTGGGCCTTGATTACCGAACTGATCTAGCTCGTCATTAAGAGTAATTGTAATTGGTAGGTATTTACCTTTTTTACCTACATAGATTTTATCTTTAGGTATTTCGTTGAGGTTAATACTTGCTTTTATTATACTTGCCATATTATAAATTTATAAGGTTTTGCTTATGAAATACTGTTTAGGATCAAAGTCCTTAGTCTTATAGAACAAGTCATAAGCTTCACTTGCTCTACGTACTTTATCTTCTCCGCGTTCATAAAATTCTGGTGAACAGTCAAACACACCAAGTTGTTGCGTAGTTTTGTCAATGACTATGAATAACATTTCATAACCNAACAACTTACTGTATATGTATGCTTGTGAGTCATAGTTAAATTTACTAGCTGACCATTTAAACTTCTCAATATCAGCTGTTGTTTTTAAGTCAATAATTAGTTTCTCTTCATGATTAACTATATCTGCTTTACCTTTCCACTTATTACCAAATAACTCTGTAACCATTGGAACTTCATAATCTACAGGCGCATTAAATAATGTTGAGCCTTGTATAAGGTCTTTACATATATCATTTGACATTAGTTTTTCTCTCATTAATTCTATTTCATCAACTTCTTTTTGCAATAAACAAAGCTCACCGCCACTTACGTCTTTATATTCTTTTGTATTTCTCGTAGTTGACTTAACAACTTTGTACTTGTTTAGTTTATTTGGTTCTAGTATACAAGTATGAAAATAACCGCCTATTAAAAACGCAGGTGATGGTTTGCTAGGTTCAAAAGCNNTTANCGGATCTTTTANTAATTTACCTATATGTGAGTTAGATAAAAATTGATTACCAAAATNACCNTAATAGTCTTCATCATTACGAAGCTTTTGTAGTATCTTTTCTTTGTTCATTTAAATAATTTTCTTGATCGGTAGTAAGTTTGTATTTTGTTTTTATAGTTTCAATATCACCACCTGATTTAACATATTCAACAGCTTTAGTAAATTGATTTCTAGTAATCTCAGACTTTGCTGCTTGTTTAATTTTAGCAACAGCTTTAGACTTACCGTGATCATTAGTACCGTCTGCGTCTTGCGTGTCATCAATTAAGAATAAATTACCAAGCGCATACTTTTTACCGTATGATGATGCAGCACCGAACTGTTGAGCGGTTTGCATACCTTTTTGATTTAAGTCTACACCGACTATTGCAGTAGCGTTTATGCTATCTACACCGTCTGTTATTGTTGCTGTTGATTTTATTGTTGGAACAGGATCAGTATACATTAAATCTTCATTTATAGTAACTGTTACATTGTGTTCCATTAAGAAAGGCTTTATAGCCTCTAAGATGTCTTCTGCTTTACGAAAATAGTATTTACCAAAGCTATTGTATGAAGACTTTTTTGC
>FUFK010041798.1_pt1 | contig 20378 bp, 23 predicted proteins | sample 1021851 | NCBI WGS metagenome assembly FUFK01 (sample SAMEA51879418, study PRJEB19060) | metagenome
ATAAAAGGTAAAAACATAGCAGTTCTAGGTTTAGCTTTCAAACCAGACACAGATGACATCCGTGAAAGTAGAAGTGAAATTGTTATCAAAGATTTGATTGAGAAAGGAGCAAATGTAACGGCCCATGATCCAGAAGGAATGGCTAATTTTAAAGAAATCGTAGACATTCCAATGACTGCAACTCCAGAGTTAGCAACTGAAAAGGCTGATTGTGTAATTTTAATGACCGAATGGGAAGAGTACCAAAATTTAGATTTAGAGTTACTTTTGAGACGAATGGCCGGAAACGTGTTAATCGATGGAAGAAGGGCATTAAATTCAAATGAAGCTGAACGTATAGGTTTTGACTACAAAACTATAGGCTTGGGCTAAACAAATTATTTTATAACCCCTTCAGGTGAAGCATCACCCCGATACGGTCCGAGAACTGCTTTCGGGAGATTATGGTAAAAAATGAGTAAAGGAACTGCTGCACAAGGTAAACGCCAGAGACAGACTCACTTAATCTGCAGAAGATGTGGTCGTCACGCTTATCACATGCGCAAGAAGAGATGTGCTGCATGTGGGTTCGGGGCAAGTTCGAAAACTCGTGAATACAAGTGGTCTAAGACTCATTAGTTATATTTTAACTGAAAAGACTAAATCCCCCCTTTCATATGTTTAATTGATAATTAAATGTGCGGCATTCTTGGAATTTTAGCTAATAAAGGTCCAATAAGCAATCTTTTGTATGATGGATTGTTAGTTTTGCAGCACCGTGGACAAGATGCCGCAGGTATTGTTGTATGTGATGAGGACAAGCTACACCTAAGAAAAGATAATGGTTTAGTCAATGATGTATTCCAAAAAGAGCATATCCATAACTTAAGAGGAAAATCTGGAATTGCACATGTCAGATATCCAACTGCAGGTACTGCATCTGCTGCAGAAGCACAACCACTTTACGTTAATCACCCATATGGAATTTCGCTTGCACACAATGGAAATTTAACAAACGCTGAAGAGCTTACTAACGAACTTTACAAGGAAAATTTGAGACATATAAATACTAACTCTGACTCTGAAATTTTACTGAATATACTTGCTAACGAACTAGAAAATAATCGGAAAGATACTAGCGAGCCTCCAAACCTGAAGCCTAAAGATTTATTCAAAGCCGTCGAAGGCCTACACAACCGATGTTCTGGAGGATATGCCGTTGTTGGAATGATTGCAGGCTATGGACTTTTTGCTTTTAGAGATCCTAATGGGATTAGACCTTTAGTCTATGGTAAAAATGATTCTGAGGAAAATTTTTCATGGGGAATCTCTTCAGAAAGTGTTGCTCTTACTTCACTAGGCTTTGATGACGTGACTGATTTGGCGCCTGGAGAAGCTATGTTTATTGATAATAACGGAAAGATGTCTAAGAAACAATGCTGCAATAATACGAAATTGTCTCCCTGTATCTTTGAGTATGTTTATTTTGCTAGACCTGACTCGGTAATTGATGGGGTGTCTGTACATCAAGCTAGGTTAAACATGGGTACATTATTGGCCAAAAAAATTCTGAAAGAGTGGCCTGAACATGATATTGACGTAGTTATACCAGTTCCAGACAGCGGAAGAATTTCTGCAATACAATTAGCGAAAGAATTGGATATTGATTATCGTGAGGGATTAGTAAAAAACCGATATATTGGAAGAACATTTATCATGCCAGGGCAATCAATTCGAAGAGACTCTGTTAGAAAAAAATTGAATACTGTTGAACATGAATTTGCAGGGAAAAAAGTTCTCCTCGTAGATGACTCTATCGTTAGAGGTAACACTTCAAGAAAAATTGTGGAAATGGCAAGGCTGTCCGGGGCCAAAAAAGTATATTTTGCATCTGCAGCACCTCCTGTAAGATTTCCTAATGTTTATGGAATTGATATGGCTGCATCCAGTGAATTTATAGCAAACAAAAATACAATTGAAGAAATAGCCAAAAATATGGGAGCTGATAGATTATTTTACCAAGATCTAGAGGATTTAGTAGAAAGCGTGAAAGTTGAAGCTACTGGGCCTCAAGAATTCGACACTTCCTGCTTTAACGGATTTTATGTGACTGAAAATGTCTCATCTGAATACTTAGAAAAAATAGAAAGAATTCGAAGTGACTCTTCAAAACAACACGGCAGTGTAAGCGAAGAACCTATAGGAATACATAATCAAGGTTAGTTCCAAATAAAAAAAGTTTCATTGCCAAAACGTAGTGCTTCAACTGTTTTACCATTCCAATTGGGTGGAGAAACAGCCTCAACGGTTTGATGCGTGAAAGGATCTAAAAGTAAAAATTGATCTTCTCTTGAACTTATTATTTGAACGTTAAGAGAGTCGTCTAAAATGTTAGGGTTTCTAAGAGTATCTATTTCCACCATTTTCTTTGTATATGGCGATTCCATCAATTTTAGCTTTGCTTTCCTTCTATCTAACCTCGTAACCTGATAAACTTTTTCTTTAATTAAAAGAAAGTCTCCCACTAAAAAACTTGGTAGACGTACTCCAAAAGTGTGTCTCAATAGGTCTCTGCCGTCTTTACGTCCGACTAAACTATTAGTCTCATTAACGTGTCCTCCAAACTGAATCATTAACTCTCTAGCCAAAGCTCTTGCTCTCTCTGTGGATGACAATTGAAAATCAAAACCACCTTTTACAGGTCCATTTTCAGTAGAAAAAAATTCAGCTGGGGAAGAATCGATATCTTTGAAAACTTTTTCAACTGCAGCATCTAAAACCGACTTTTGCTTAGTCCTAATCTGTAAAATAGCTTCATAGTAACCTCCTGCATGCCTTGAACATGTTTGGCATACTTGATACTTAATCTCAACAACCTGCTCCAAATCTGATTCAAGAGGAAGTCCGCCATAATTTGCTCTTGTTTTAGCCAGAACTCGATATTTGCTTGGATCTAATTGCTTCATCGTCAAATCAGTTTTTTGTTGAGATAAATTATCATGCCAAATAATTGAACTTTCAAAGAAATGCCCTACTGCTGATTCAACACTGTCGAATTCAAGCCAAGTTCCTGGTATTTTCAAGGAATAACAAGACTTGCAGTCTACCATTCTTAATACTTCTGGAAGACGCGAAATTACTACAGTTTCACGAACGCATTTATGGCAAATTTGGGAAATGAGGGGAGGTTCAGCCCCGCACTTAAGGCATATATCCATTAATCATCTAAAGGAGGGGGATTTTGTTTTTTATGCTTCGAAAGGCTTTTGTTCGGCATTACTTAATAAAAAGTATGAAATCGTTTAAACCTAATGAAAAAATTAAGGATAATGCATACATCGGAAGTATTGAAAAATACAATGAAATATATGATTATTCTATAAAAAATCCTGAAGGTTTTTGGGCTGAACAAGCCGAACGAATTTCTTGGTTTAAAAAATGGGGAAAAGTATGGAATTGGGATTTTAACAAAGCTGAAATCAGTTGGTTTGAGGGTGCTAAATTGAACGCATGCTACAATTGTGTTGATAGACATGTAGAAAGTGGTTTCGGGAACGAAACTGCTCTGATTTGGGAGGGAAATAACTCCTCAGAAAACCGGAAATTAACCTATGATGATTTATTAAGAGAAGTACAACTAGCTGCAAATTCTTTGAAAGATTTAGGCGTAGCTAAGGGAGACCGTGTATGCATTTATATGCAAATGATACCTGAATTAACTATTGCACTATTGGCCTGTGCAAGAATAGGTGCTGTACATTCTGTTGTTTTTGGAGCTTTTTCTCCAGATAGTTTAGAATCAAGAATCAATGATTCCGAATGTAAAGTCCTAGTCACTCAAGATGCTGGAGTTAGAGGCACAAAGACTGATATTCCAATGAAGAAGAATGCTGATGAAGCTCTCAAAAATACGCCATCTATTGAGAAAGTTCTTGTTGTTAGAAGAACTGGAAGTCCTACTGAAATGATACGAGGGAGGGATGTTTGGTGGCATGAGGCTATGGAATCAGCTGATAGTTTATGTGAACCTGAAATAATGGACGCGGAAGATCCTTTATTCATTCTGTACACTAGTGGTTCCACGGGAAAACCAAAAGGCGTAATGCACACTACTGGTGGATATATGGTTTATACTTCTACGACTCATCATTATATTTTCGACTATAAACCAGGAGAAATTTATTGGTGTACTGCTGATATTGGATGGATTACAGGCCATTCATATATTGTGTATGGACCTATGGCAAATCGCGCTGTAACAATGATGTTTGAAGGAGTACCAAATTATCCTGATTATGGAAGATTTTGGGAGATAATTGAAAAACATAAAGTGAATATCTTCTATACTGCACCTACCGCATTAAGAGCTTTAATGAAAGAAGGTGACAATTGGCCAAAAAAATATAATCTTGAAAGTTTAAGATTACTGGGGACTGTCGGAGAGCCAATTAAAGAACCTGAATGGATGTGGTACCATTCCGTTATTGGTAACGAGAGATGCCCTATTGTTGATACTTGGTGGCAAACTGAAACTGGTGGAATAATGATTACACCATTGCCTGGAGTTACTGAAACTGAACCTGGATCTGCAACTAGACCATTTTTTGGAATTTTACCGCAACTAGTAGACGATGAAGGGAACGTTTTAGAAGGAAACAACGTTGAAGGAAATCTGGTAATGGAAAGGCCATGGCCAAGCATAATGAGAACTGTTTATGGAGATCATCAAAGATTTTTTGATACCTATTTTTCGCGTTTCCCTGGTAAATACTTTTCTGGAGATGGATGTAAAAGAGATGAAAAAGGATATTATTGGATAACTGGAAGAGTAGACGATGTTATAATCGTATCAGGGCATAATTTAGGTACTGCTGAAATTGAAGGCTCAATAGGAAGACATCCTGATGTAGCTGAGGCTGCAGTTGTTGGTTATCCCCATGAAATAAAAGGAAACTCAATCTATGCATTTGTAACTCTTAGAACTGGCAGGAAAATAACTGAAAAAACTAAATCTGAAATTGCTAAAATAGTAAGGGCAGACATAGGTCCACACGCTACCCCTGAAAAAATACAATTTACTGAGGGGTTACCAAAAACTCGCTCCGGTAAGATAATGAGGAGAATTCTGAGAAACATAGCTTCTGATAATGTGGACAATCTAGGTGATATCTCTACATTGGCTGATCCCAGTGTCGTAGAATCTCTGGTTAGTGAAAGGATTTAGTCGCTGGGTTTAACCATTTTTTCGGGATTTAATATTTCAATAAGCTCCTCTTCAGATAGATCAGTTAACTCTAGTGAAGTTTCTAGAACTGTTTGGCCAGACTTATGAGCTTCTTTTGCAATTTTAGCTGCCTTTTCATAGCCAATTACTGGTGCTAAAGTAGTAGCCAGCATCAATCCTGACATCAATAACTCCGGACCTTTATTGGTGGCCTCAAGACCATCAATACACTTTGTTGCAAAAACTTCAACCGATGAAGATAAAAGTGAAACTGCCTGCAAAAGATTGTGAGCTGCAAAGGGCAACATTGTGTTTAGTTCAAAATAACCGCCTTGTNCACTTTGAACAAGAGCTGTGTCGCAAGCTATTACTTGTGAAGANGCCTGTATGATTGCCTCAGGAATAACTGGATTAACTTTACCTGGCATAATTGAAGAACCTGGCTGAACTGCCGGTAGAGATAATTCAGNAATGCCTGAACGCGGTCCTGATCCCATTAAACGAATATCATTAGCAATCTTCTGTAAACTAACTGCCAAGCCTCGNAGCACTCCACTAGTTGTCAGCGCACCATCTAGACTAGATTGGGCCAAGAAATGATTGTCTGTTTCATAAACATCTATTCCCGAAAACTTAGATATATATTGACAAGCCAGTTCTGAAAATTTAACCTTGGTGTTTACACCAGTACCTACTGCAGTACCTCCCAACGCAAGCAGTGACAATTCATCTTTGGCAAGTAATAATCTATCAAGCGAACGCTCAATCAGTCCTGCATAGCCCACAAACTCTTGCCCTAGTCTTATTGGCGTAGCATCCATTAAATGAGTTCGACCTGTCTTTATTACAGACATGAACTCTTCGGACTTTTGGTTAAGACTAGTTTGTAAATTTAGCAATGAAGGACAGAGACTCTCTTCTATTTCAATGAGTGCTGATAAATGAAGGGCTGACGGAATTACATCGTTCGATGATTGTCCTTGGTTTACATGATCATTAGGGTGTATCTTTAGGCCACTCTGCTCGGACGAGATAGTAGCAATTACTTCATTAGCATTCATATTTGTTGAAGTCCCAGATCCAGTTTGAAAAACATCTACTGGAAAATGCTCATCGTATTTTCCTTCGGCCACACTCAATGAAGCTGAGATTATCACTTCTTTCATTTGATTATCAATAATTCCTAGTTCTGCATTTGCTGCTGCAGCTCCGGCCTTGATATACCCTAAAGCTCGAATAAAAGAACGTGACATTGGAATACCGCTAATTGGAAAATTGAGTACTGCCCGTTGCGTACTTGCACCCCACAATGCGGATTTTGGAACNTCCATTTCTCCCATAGTGTCAGACTCTGTTCGAGTATATGGATCTGAAGGTAAACTTCCTGTTAATGATAAATTATTAGCGCTTTTTTTAATCGATTTATTGTTTATAGAAGAACGCATCTTTTGCTTTCTGCTTTCAGGGCATTCGTACATTCCATACTTTGGAAATCTAACGTGNCCATCATTCAAATTTTCTATATGAACTTTCAGCATTGAATTAATTGATAGATCATCATAGCATTCTTCAACATATTTTTGAAGACTTTCTTTTACTTTTTTAGTTACTCTTATGGAAGTGTAGTCTGTTTTAGACATATTATCGTTATGAAGACAATAGTATTAAAAAGTATGCATTTTGTATATATATGCATTTTGCATACACAAAATAATGNATTAGAGCTCAATAAATTATTTTTTTGTGCTTCTTTATCTAAACTGGAGCGTAAGGAGGTGGATTATGTGGGTCCCAACAGGTCACATATCTTTCATCTAAATCATCCAACTGATTCATCACTGAATTTGGAATTTCAAAATCGAAAACTGCAAAGTTTTCTATGATTCTGTCTCGATTAACTGATTTAGGAAGCACGACCATCTCTCTTTGAATTGCCCAACGAATCAAAACTTGAGCAGGAGTCTTGCCTAATTNTTCTGAAATCTTGACTAATCGCGGCTCGTCCATACGCTTCGCATGAACTAATGGGCTGTAAGCCTCAATAATTATGTTTTTCGAGTTACAATATTCTAAAAGATCTCTTTGATAATGATAAGGATGAAATTCTACCTGATTAATTGCAGGTAAAATATCATATTTTGACTCTAATTCTTTCAAATTATCGATAGTAAAATTACTCACACCTATAGATCTACAAAGACCTTTATTTCGGAGTTCTATGAAAGCCCTCCAAGAATCATTTCTTAAATCTTTCAACGGCCAGTGGATTAGGTAAAGATCAATATATCCACAATCTAACCTTGCTAAACTCTTCTCGCATGCCTCAAGCGCCGTTTCATAGCCTTGGTCTTTATTCCATAATTTTGTAGTTATAAACAAATCATTTCGCGGAACGCTNACTGCNTTAATTGCTCTACCTACATCTGATTCATTATCGTAAGCTCTAGCTGTGTCTATGTGTCTATAGCCTGCTTCAATAGAATCAAAAACTGCATTGTAGGTTGAATCGCCAGGCTCTGATTTCCAAGTACCTAACCCTACAACTGGAATCTTGTACCCATCATTCATAGTCATGTACAATTGATTTGTCATAATACTCCAAAGAACTGGCTAAATTAATTATTTGTATATCTCTACAAAGTTTTCATGTAAATGGCCATTAGAAGCAAGCCATTCAAACGTGTCTAGTGTATATGGCTCGCCCTTGTAATTNGTAATTTTTCCTCCTGCTTCTTCTAGAATCGCTATTCCTCCAGCCATGTCCCAAGATTTTGCACCAGTCACGATATAACCCTCTAATCTGCCTGCTGCAATATATGCCATAGTTAGCGCAGCCATTCCTAACTTCCTTGTTGACTGAATCTCTTTTTCTAGAGCTACAAATTTACGTCCCATTTTCTCATAATATTCACCATCTCGATTATAAGGAAGACTTGAAGCTACAATTGCTTGCTTCATTTTACTGACATTTGAAACATGTAAACGTTTAGGTTCTCCTTTGTTGTATAAATCATTCAAAAAAGCTCCATTTCCCTTTGATGCATAAAATAACTCTTTACGTACTGGATCTGCAATCACACCAACTAATACTTCATTTCCTTTGCACAATCCAATTGATGGGCCAAATAATGGAAACGAGTGCGAAAAATTAATAGTTCCATCAAGAGGATCTACTATCCATACTTTTTCGCCAGGAAAACTAGTTCCTTCTTCTGCAATAATTCCATATTCTGGAGTTTCGTCTCGTAAAATTTTAGTAATCGCTTCCTCGCATCGAAAATCTACTTCAGTTACAACATCAATATCCGACTTAAAATCTAATTGTTTGAAATTGCCATAACTTTCAGCAATTATTTCAGACGCTCGAATAACTGCCTTGATTGCAACATCTAAATCATTTATTTGCAAAGAAATTCAACTACTCCCTCAAACAAAGCTCTACCGTCCCCAGGACCATCTGGATTTTTACCAGTAGATGTCCAATCTGTATGCTGCCAACCATGGAAAACTCGCTCAGGGTGTGGCATCATTCCTAGAACATTTCCTCTAGAGTTCGTAATCCCTGCAATATCGTTAGGTGCACCGTTAGGATTCCAAGGATATCCAGCTTCCAATGAACCTTCTGAATTACAATATCTAAAAGCAACTTGATTGTTACTCTCGATTTCAGTTAATTTATCTTTATCCAAAATTAACTTTCCCTCTGCATGCGCGTTAGGAATAGCCAATACTTGATCGGTTTCATATTTATCTAAAAAGAAACTTTTGTTTGATGAGTTTACTTTCAAATTAACGTGTCTTGCTTCAAACCTGTTAGAATCATTAGTATGAAGAACTGCATTAGGTATCTTTGTTGTCCCGCTATCTGTTCCTGGCAAGGCCCCTAGCTCTACTAAAATTTGAAAACCATTACAAATTCCTAATACTGGCTTACCTGAACTAATAAAATCATCAATTTGTGTTTTGAGACCTGCTTTCATCCTTGATGCAAAAATTGCACCTGCCCTCACGTAATCTCCTGAGCTAAAACCTCCTGGGAAATACAACGCATCGTAATCGTTTAAATTCCGGCAATTTGAAGGTTCTACTTCTCCTACTAATTGCTTTAGATGAACTTTCTCCACTTCACAACCCAATGATGAAAAAGCTTGTGCAGACTCATCTTCGCAGTTAGTACCTTCAATACGAATAACACCCACTCGTGAATCTTGTGGATTAGACATTATTTCACTATTAGAAATGGGATTAAAACTGTGACCTATTAGATTTATTCGTAAACCCAAGATTGACTATCTTGTGTCCATTCGTTCAACCCTTCAGGGAACCATAAACCTAACTCAAATTCTGCAGTTTCGGCAGCGTCTGAACCATGAATCATATTATATCCAATATCCATTCCAAAATCTCCGCGAATTGTGCCTGGAGATGCCTCGCGACCATTTGTTGGCCCTATCAAATTACGTGCTACACTGATTGCATCACGACCTGACCAAGCCATACAAACTACTGGACCACTTGTAATAAATTTGATTAAACCAGGAAAAAAAGGTCTCTCAGAATGTACCTCATAGTGTTTCTTAGCTATTTCTTCGCTAGGAATAACTTGCTTGAGACCAACCAATTGCAACCCCTTTCTCTCGAAGCGTTGAATTATTTCTCCAACCAATGACCTTTGAACACCGTCTGGTTTAACCATTACGTATGTTACTTCTTTACTCATTGCTCTCTCTTCTTTCTTGCTACATCGGTCCAACGTGTACGTGCTGGAACTCTACCTAATTCTATGTAATTCTTTTTAGCTTTCGAATTAATGAAATAAAGAACTTGACCTGTCTTCTTCACATACATCATGCCAGTACCTGGCGGTATTGGTTTTCCTGTAAATGAACACTTTTTAGTTTCAACCATTTCTATCTCCTATCTAATGCTTTAGCTTCTCTTGAAGAATCCATCAGAAGCAATTGATCTCCAATATCTACTGGACCTAATACATTACGTCTAATAATTCTACCTCGGTCATCACCATCAAGTACTCTAACTTTTACAGAGGTTGCTTCNCCTCTCATTCCAGTACGTCCGAGTACTTCTACGACTTGTGCAGGAATTCCGTCCATTGTTATTACTTCTTAGCTGCTTGAATAGCCTTAACGACTTCTTCTAAAGCGCCTTTTTTCTTTCCAATTTCGGTTATTGCTATAGCTGCAGTAGTTACTTTCAAACCTGCGGCTTTACCAAGTTCATCTCTGGATGGGACATATGTGTAAGGGATTTGTTTCTCTTCACAAAGCATTGGTAAGTGTGCAAGAATTTCAGGAGGTTCAACGTCAAGAGCCATGATGACCAATTTAGCTTGACCTCTTTCAATAATCTTAGTGACTTCGTTAGAACCTTTTCTAACTTTACCACCATCTCTTGCAGTTTCAGCTGCAAGGTACGCTTTCTCTGATAGCTCGGAAGGAGCTTCGTATGTTACAAATAACGGATTTGCCATTTTTTTTACCTCTTTCAGACGTTTGTCTTCATTAATCACGGGTTAAACGCGAGTTGTTCGCTACGAAAGGGGGACTATTTAATACATGCTCGAAATGAATAATGAATGAGTATAACTGTCTACACTACAGCACCAGACGAGAAAAGTGCAGAAACTCTTGCAAAAGAAATTGTAGTGGCTAAGTTAGGGTCATGCTGTAACTTTTGGCCAGTTAGAACGATTTATTCATGGGAAGGTGAGCTAAGGGACGATACTGAGCACATCATTTTGATTAAAACTTCCAAGAAAAAATTTGATGAGTTAGAAAAGTATATCGTTAAAAACCACCCCTACTCCATGCCTGCTATCGTATCATTCCCCTGGGATGATTCGCACAAACCTTTCAAGGATTGGGTNAACAATAATGACTGAATATGACGTGATCGTATGTGGAGGAGGTCCTGCAGGATCAACTACTGCATTTTATGCTGCAAAAGCAGGTATGAAAGTTCTTTTATTAGATAAATCCAAATTCCCAAGAGACAAAGCTTGTGGAGGATTATTAACTGCAAGACTGTTTGATGAATTGCCTGAACTAGAAAAATACATCAAGCCAATTATAGAGTGTCCTTCCCGTGATGTTAACCTTTATTCTCCTTCGATGAAATACAAGATAGATTATGAGTTCCCTGTAGGCACTCCTTGGAACATTACAAGAACAGTTTTTGATAACGCAGTTTTAGAGGCTGCCAGAGACGTAGGAGCTGAAGTCATGACCCAAACTAGAATTAAAGATTATGAATTCAATGGGGGAGTTACGGTAAAAACTTCTAATGGAGATTTCAAGGGTAAAATGGTTNTTGGCGCTACCGGTCCAGCCGATAAGTTAGCCTCAATGATTAGAGAAAAAAGAAACATCAAACCTTGGAGCGACAGTCAAATGGGAACTGCACTGATGTGGGAACCTCATGTTGGAAAAGAATTTATCGANAAAACTTACAGCAAAAATAGCTCATTACTTGTACATTTCAAGCCAGGTGGAATCGAAGGATATGGCTGGGTTTTTCCAAAAAAAGAAATATTGAACATTGGGTTCGGAGGATACAACAGAACAATCAAATCCATAAAAATCAANGAGATATGGACAGATTACATTAACTTATTGAAAGAGGACGGNTATTTCCCAAAGGATCAGGAAGTCCCTCCTGTGAAAGGTGCACCTCTTCCTCTTGATGGGCCAATAAAGGCTACAACTATGGATTACACTTTACTTGTAGGAGATTCTGCAGGAATGGTATCTCCGTTATCTGGTGAGGGAATATATTATGGAATGCATGCAGGTAAAATTGCCATTGATACTATCAAAAAAGCTCTAGAAACTAATGATTTTTCACAAAAGAACTTAGATCAATATCATCGCGATTGGAACAAAGTATTCGGTAAAGAATTGAGAGATTTATCTTTCTTCGCACTTATGGCATTGAAATTACCTGAAAGGATGGTTTACTATGGAACTCGTGATGAAAAGCTGTGTGAAATCTTTGCAGATTTATTCTTAGGAGTAACACCAGGTGGACTTGGAAAAAGAAAGCCAATCACTAGAGCCATATTTGATGCAATAAGATACCCTTACTTCGGTTTAGGTTAATTCTTAAGCTGCATTACTCTTCTGTCGCTTGTTAAATATTTTCCAAATTTATCTATTCCTTCTTGAATCAGAGCTGGTGCATGTTTTTCCTGATAATTTACTAAAGATTCTCTACTATCTAGCTGATATCTAATGGACCAATGTACTTTGTCGTCATCTGAATCACAAACGAACCAATCTGCTTTCTGAAAACCTTCAATCTCCAAAATTTGCTCTATGTGTGGTCCAAGCCATTCTGAATATTCTTCTGCTGCAATAGATTCAATATGTAAATTTACCTCGTAAACTATCATATCCAATCAGGATATATTTTCTTATTTAAGATTGTGCAAAAATTCTTTCGACAATCCAGGCTGCATCAAACGGCATAATATCTTCATATTCTTGACCAATTCCTACGAAAGCTATTGGCTTATCAATTGCTGAGGATATGCTAAGAGCTGCTCCGCCTTTTGCATCAACATCTAATTTAGTTAGAACGACGGCATCAATATCCACTGCTTCGTGGAACTTCTTAGCTTGCTCAACTGCATCATTACCTGCTAATGAATCTCCTACGAATATCACCAAGTCAGGACTTGCAACCCTTCGTATTTTTTTCATTTCGTCCATTAAATTAGAATTTGTTTGCATTCTTCCTGCTGTATCTATCAAAACAATATCTCGATGTTTTGCCTTTGCATGCTCAACAGCATCAAAAGCTACTGCNGCAGGATCGCCTCCTGATTGATGTTTAATTATTTTACAACCTAAATTTGTCGCATGTAAATCTAATTGCTCAATAGCTCCAGCTCTGAAAGTATCTGCGGCTGCTAAAACTACACTCTTTCCATTTTGTTTAAGCCAATGAGTTATTCTTGCAATACTTGTTGTTTTTCCAGTTCCATTAACTCCAACAAATGCAACTACCAGCGGAGTTTCTCTATCTTCCAATAAAATATCTGGATGGAACACGTTTTTAGATAATAATTCTACTAAACTAGCCTTCAGTGCTTTTTCAATNGTTGGCACAATNTCNGANCGGCTTTCAACTCTTAAACCNACTANNCGCTTCTTGATTATTTCTTTCATTTCNTCAAGAGCTTCCATAGCTACATCTGATTGAAGTAAAGCCAATTCCATCTCCCAAAGAACATTTTCCANGTGAGATTCTCTAATAACTGCACCACTTTCCCTTTCTTCAGGCCTAAATGTTTCATAGTCTAGATTCAACTGTGGATCAAGTTCTTCTTCTGCCTGCTTACTAGCACCTAATAATTTTTCTCTTAAAGCTTTAAACATTATTGAACTCCTTGTAAAGAATCTATTTGCTTACGGATTGATGTGTATTCCTGTTGCGTTTTAACTAAATTATTCTGATATGTTTGTGTTGCTGTGTTCAAATCATCCAACCTTTTATTCAATCTTCTTAAGGAATCTTCGCGTGTTGTTTCCATATATACTCTTGAACCAATGCCTACGAGTACTCGATCCATATCATTTATAGTTGCGAAAATAGAAGTATTGTGTCCCACAGGAACAAGCATTTCATTGCTCTTTTCGGATTTAATCATTCCATTAATGGTATCTTGTGCTTGAAAGATATCTGCCTTTACATTGGATATGGCATCTAGCTGAGACTCCCAATAACGAATTTGCTCTTCGTATTGTGGTAGTGCATTAACGAGTCTCCGAAGCTCAACATCAGAATCAGACATTAATGTTCCATTTCTGGGTNTTTAAAATAACCATGCTAAAACATTAACCATAATTACTAGGCTGCTTAGAATAAATTGCAAACTTCGAAGGCAGGGCTGATTTATGATGTCCTGAGCAATAGATTGCATACACGACTCCATTGGGTCCCCACCGGATTAGTGATGGAAGGGACAACCCCGGAGTCTTACATTTCCCAAACCGGGTCAGAGCCCTGAAACGATGATGGTGCTCGTTAGGTTTGGGGTAAAGGCCGTCTTCGGGCGGCCACTTTATACTAAAACATTGGACATTCCGCCATCTGTGTGGAGAATTTGTCCTGTGAAATTTTCTGGTGCTTCTGTTAACAACCACTTAATAACGTTTGCAACTTCTTCTTTCCTTCCTACTCTTTTAACTGGAATCTTCTGTGAAGCTGCTTGTGAAGCTGTTTCATTTGACATTATAGGTGAAGCGAGCTTTGTATCAGTTAATCCTGGAGCTACTGCATTAATTCTCAATCCACGATTTGCATAAGTTGCTGCAGCTGATCTGACCATTGACTCTATACCACCTTTGGCTGCTGAGATTGCCTCATGATTTACCAACCCCAAAGAACCTGCGACACTTGACATGAAAACCATTCTACCGTGCCCTTGACTTAGCATAGCTTTTCCAGCGATAGATAATGTGAGAAATGCTGAAGTAAGATTTGTACTAATGACTGCTTCAAATGCTTCCTTGTTCATAGCATGTGGTGGCCTTACTGCGAACGAACCTACACAGTGTAAAATTGCATGAATCTCTCCAGACTCTTTTACGCCTGAAATAAAATTCTTGATATCTTCTTCAGAGGTTGCATCGCCTAAAATTACATTTACTCCCAAATCAGATAGTTCATCTGTGTGTGAATCATCTCTTACCAATGCATGAAATTTGTAATTTTCAGTGGATATGCTAGAAATTGTGGATTTTGCAATATCGCTTGAGCCTCCGACGATAACTATACTTTTTACCATACCTTTTCAAAAAATAGTGGCATATTAAGGTTAGGTAACGCTAATGCGGTGGGCATGACAAATTCTACTTCTTGGAAACTTGTTTTCCGCAGTAAAAATTAGTCCGATTTCGAACCTTGAACTAGTTTGCCGCTCGATGTGAAATTATTATATATTTTGCCTTCTTCTTCGTAGCAACCAAGTTTTTCTTTTACGTAATTTATTAGTTCTTCGAAAGATAGCGTATTATTCAAAGCTTCATCTAATGATTCTGATGTNTATTGCATTAGTTTTGACGCAAATTCTATTGACTTTTCATTTGCTAAATTAACTAACACTGAACATATTTTTTGTGGTGGCTTTTCATCTTTGCTGTATTTCTTTATGTAATTTGTTCCTGCATATCTGCCTCCTCTCAGAGGCGTTATGTAAATATTCCACCATTCATATTTTTTTCTTAGATTATTTGATAATTTACGCCGAAGAGTAAAAACTCTGGCTCTGCGCTTCATGGAAATCGCATGAATTGTATCTTTCCAAATGTGATTCATCGGTCACGTACCTTGCCGAACTTACATATTTGAGAGGAGTTTCACCCCGTATATTTTGCCNTATTTTCAAATTAATCACTCGTGATTTTCTGAAGTAGACGACATGACATGCCCTTGCATTTTTGCGGATAAAACAACGTATCAGTTGCCAGCTGGAAATATACGTTGCCTGGTATTCAAAGGCTGTGTTTCCAATCAACCTAAGATTAACGACGAAAGGCAGATATTTTTTTAAAAGTTTGCAATGCTTAACCTCCCAAAAAAATCTGCTACTGTAACTAACAGTAATCTATAGCTTAGTCTAATATCAAAGATGAATTAAGTGTAGTTTTAGTTCTTTCAGAGATACTATCCAATTCAATGTTCTCTGGCTTTTTAGAAGAATGATGGGAATGTATTTTCCATTTAGTTCCTACTCTATCCAAAACAAAAGTAAATCTTGCCGGAGCTTGGGTTTGAACACCGTCTTGAACTAAATCAAAAACGTAAATTCCATTAACAATTGCAGTACGTCTGTAACCTAAATCATCTTCAAATATTTTAGTTATTTTTCCACAAGGTTTGAATTTCAAAAAGTAATCAAAATATATTTTAATTTCACTATGACCCTTGCGAATCTCACTATCTAATGTCCCCAGTAAAATTCCATCTTCTTTGTAAAGTGATAATATAGATTTTACATTGTTANAGCAAACGGTTTCCATCCACTCTTGAATGAATTCGCGGGGAGTCTTCATGAAAATACCTTTCCGAACTCATTTTTAAATTTATCTAAATCTTCTTTTTCAAGATTATTGATCCCACCGGCTTTTTCCCTACCTCCACCACCAAAAGCTTTGCAAAGATTTCCTGCGCCATATGGATTGTTCAACGAAGATCTAACTGAAATGCGATAAGTACCGTCTGAGTTAGTAACTGCAATTGCACATGCTAAATCTTTGTTAGAATTTACTAAATAATTACCAAAAGTGCCCATTATCCTATGTGACCACTCTTCATCAGGAAATTTGTAAATTACACCTTTATCGTGAATAGAAAATGGCTCCTGACAGGACGCAGTACGCATGTCTGAACGGAAATTAGTAACCAAAACTGAAAATATATCATGGTTTGCTATTGCAAATACATCTGCCCCACAATCCTCGAGCATGTCTGATACCGTAAGTGGTGCTGCAAACAAGTCATCTTCAGTTTTACCGTAACTATTGTAGTTTATGGCTAGTCCGATCTCTTTCAACAACTCAGTTTGCTTCTCATTCAAACCTTCATCTAGAGCCAACTTGTAAGCTAAATCAAAATGATTATCTCCAAAAGCTGTTGCAATTGCCCAAATATGNTTTTTACCATTAACATGAATNTCCACTATTCTTCCAGTTGTCATGTGTGGATCTGTGTCTATATGGTAAACTATGTTAGGATGATCAATTAATTCAGAAGGATCGTGATGATCAAAATATTCAACCCTAGCTCCAGATTCAAGGATGCGAAGAACATCTTTCCGATTTTTAGCGTGAGAAATATCTAAGACTGTAACTAAGTCTCCTTCAACCGGGTCTACGTGTCTAAGAAGATTAACATCTCTCTTGACTCCACTGATATTTACAGTATCTAATGGAATAGCTAGCCTAAGCTGATGACGTGCGAAAATACCGTCTGTATCTCCATTAAATACATCGTAATTTGTCATTATACTTTCATCCATTCTGGAAACTTAGATATTTGCTTTTGCTCCAAAAATAATCGAGTCTTCTCTATGTCTTTCGCATAGAATTCTTCCAATTCTTTCTTTGATGATTTATTTAAAACTGCATTGTGAGGCTTAGAATTAAACAAATTATAAAAAAAACTGAATGGCTTTTTTATGAAAGGCATAAAATTCCAGAGTCCTTCTAAACTTCTATCAAATGAAATGGCGAATTTTTGGAGAGCTTTACTTCTGTACAACATTGATTTATTCTCAATAACCATCTTCTTAGAATCTATTTCATTGAAATTTAAATTAAGCCAATCACAGATATCAGAGGTAAAATTGTTCTTATCAGATACTAAGTCATCAAAAAAACATACTTTGAGATTATCACCGTAGGTAGAGTTCCAAGTTTCTAATAAATTTGCATAAAGTCCTCCTTCCATTCCCCAATAATCATAATTCTTNTTTTTAATTTTTTCATCCAAAGGCATTGATTTGCATTTGTCCAAATAACTCTCAAATGATAAGTCTGAAGGAATGTGACCTAGNCTTAACTTATATTTATAAAATGAAAAAAGTCTTTGAACTGGGTCTCTAAGGACAACTATTAATTTAGAATCTGGCAACAATTTTTTCATTTCATTTGAGAGTTTTTTTCCTCCATAAAAATAGCCTGGAGTTGCTTCCATTGCATATTTTTGATTACTGTATCCTAAGAAAGCTTCCTCATACTTTGCAATATCGGCTAACTCTTCTCCCCATCTTAATGGATGAAAGTAACCTGGCTCCTTNGGATTAGAACCAAATACTTGTGGATGCAAATTAAGATATGAAAAAAGGGATGTAGTTCCCGCCTTGGGAACTCCTATGATGAGCAGATTTGGAAGCACAAATTCTTAGAGGACAACCCTTTATAATAACCAAAACTCAGCAGGCAATCATGGTTACATACATAAAACAATATGGAATTCAAAGAAGTTGTACCAATTTCGTCAAACTATTGCTGGAAAATAATCTTGAAAGATCCATCGTTTTATCAAATGTTTTAGGCTGGAAACATGGCCCACACAAAAAAGAGGTAAATTGGAACGGTGATGACTGGGATCCACAGAATAAAAAAATCGAAACATATTTATCATTAGATGAGCTGGAGGGAATAAAAAAGGCATACAAATCCAATGAAATTAAATACATAATCTGTCTAAAAGATCCCTATGCTTGGTTAGTTAGCTATTCCAAGTACGACAACAGACCAGATAAGATTCGCTCATTAGGCGGACTCCTTAATGAATCACGAAAACTAATGAACAGAAAGAAAGGTGTGAATCGTGATAAAATACCTGAATATCTTGAAATGTGGAACAAACTACACCAAAATTGGATGAATTTAACTGACCACTCCAATTGCACATATACCAAATACGAGAATCTGCTAGAAAATCCAAAAGAAGAAGTGGAGAGGCTGGCTAAATTTTTCAAAACTAAAACTAATAATGAGTTTTACGTTCCTGAAAGAAGGATGAAACGCGGTGGAGAAAAAATAGATAAAAACAATTCAACTGAAAATAAAATTTTTGATAGTAGCTATTACATTGAAAGAAGATATCTGGAAAATTTCAATGAAAAAATGTATGAAACGATAAGAAAGCATATTGATTTTGAAATAGTCAAGAAAATGAAATATGATATAATTTAAAACTAATTTTTAAGCTCTAGATATTTTTTTAGAATAATATCAGACATCACTTCCCTAGGGTCTGGAGAACTAAACCTCGGTAATGTAGATGCTGCTAAATTATCTATTATTTCAAAGCGCTCTTTTTCCTTCTTATTGTAAAAAGATAGAACTTTATCGGCGAAGTCAGAATCATCTGTAAAGATGTTACTACTTGGTAAAAATTCCTCAACGCCTTCCCAATTACGGCTCAATGGAAAAGCTCCGCAAGATAATCCCTCAAATAATGTCAAATGAGTTGATTCGTGCTTAGAAAATGATAAAATAATATCAGTTTTATGAAATTCATGTCGTAAATCTTCTACATATCCTTTAAATTTTACATTATCACTCAATCCTAAATCTAAAACTAAAGAATTTAGTTTATCCGAAAATGATTGATCCTTACTTTTACCAATAATATTCAACTTAAGATTGTTATTCTTTTCTAAAATTTTTGAAAATGCTGTAATGGCTTTGTCATGCCCTTTCCTTTCTTCTATATTTCCAACAAGAGATAATTGATTATTAATCAATCGATTTTCTGATTTATGCCAGTAATTTGTGTCAACAAAATTAGGAATACAAACTATCTTGCCTTTAAGTGACGGAACTTTTTGCTCTAGGTTTTTTCCCATCCAATTGTTAACTACAATTACTAAGTCTACCGCAGACCAATCGGCACTGGGTAAATTGAATAGTTCATACCTGTGTAATCTGGTGACTATCATTTTCTCTTTCCTTAACTTGGAAACAAGCGCCAATGTTTCGTCTGCAAATTCCACAAATATAATATCTGTTCCTCTTGATGAAAAAAACGTCTTAATTTTTTTAGAAGTTAGCTTAAAAGGAAATGTCAAAAAATCAAAGGCTCTCTTAGGTGGTGGTGTGAATGGTATAGAACTCCAATTAAGTTGAAATTTATTACTAAAATGTTCTCTGTAAGGTGAAATAAAAGTGTCTATGCTAAATAAAACCGAAAGCGTTGGTTTGGTTACTTTGGGTTGCATAAGATTAGTCTATACCTAGAAGCTGATTCTTACTTTCGGTAATTAAACTGAGAGCCCAGCGAGCAATAATCACACCGCCAATTATACCTATTAGAGGATCTAAAATGGCTAATTTAGGGAATAGCATGCCTAAAACTAAAGCAATGAGGATTAAAACAGAAACTAAAGCGTCAGCTAATACATGCATGTAAGCGCCTCTTCTATTCAAATCTTCTATCTCGTCAGCTGGAGTAACATAGCTGTCGAAAACTGATTTTACTTTATCAAAATCTTCCTTGTAAGTATTCAATGCAACATCCCAAGTTCCTCTCTCTGATTTTTTATGATCATGGTCGTGCTCANGATNATGGCCGTGCTCATGGTCGTGCTCGTGGTCATGTTCATGGTCGTGATGGTGCCCCTCAATTCCAAGAATATAAG
>FUFK010805070.1_pt1 | contig 20369 bp, 22 predicted proteins | sample 1021851 | NCBI WGS metagenome assembly FUFK01 (sample SAMEA51879418, study PRJEB19060) | metagenome
AATCTGGATCTCATTGCGAAGATAAGTCCTGTAGGACCATTCATTGGTTGTACACCAGCTAAATCGTATGCCACCAAGTTAGGCATTGAACGACGAATTAAACTGATAAGTACTGGGTCGAAACCTGCAACAGGACCTGCATCAGCAGCCTTTGCACCAAAACCAGCACCACCAACATTATTGGAGATTGCTCCAGAACCTGTTGTGATTGTTGGTTGCTCTGAAAGGAAAGATGCTTCCTCTCTTAATTCTTTTTCTTGGTTTTCAAGCAGGATTGCGGTGACGTTTCTACGATGTGCGTCTTTGATTGGATCAACTCCGTCAAAATCGAGGATAGGTCCCCACTTTTCCTGCAAATGTTCTGTGTTATACATTTGCATTTGAAATTTACCTCTTACGGTTTATTGTTTGAATAAATGTTAAATTCACTTTTTGGCAGCTCTGGACAAGATATCCAAGTAGGCTTGCATTCTAGGAGCAACTTCTACTGAAGGTGCTTCATCTGTTGAAACCTCTTCTGATAAATTCTCAGAGGTGCTCTTTGGAGCACTAGTTTTACTTGGGAAATAAGATTCCTTAAGTGTTCCTAGTTTCTCACGATAGTCTGTCTCACTTTCAAACTCAACATTTTCTGCAAGAGTAGCGAGTTTTTCCTTCTGAGTGTCTGCTAGACCTTCAGCAACATCTGCAAAAATTACATCTGCTGTGGATTCTGCCAATCTACGATTTAGAGCAACATTGCGATCAATTTGCTCATTGAGTTTATTCTCCATTTCATCAAGCTTGTCTACCATGCTATTAAGTACATCATATTTCTCTTCAGGAATAGTTACATAATGATCTTCAAATAGAGTTTTCATTCCACTTAGGAATGACTCTGTCATTTCGGTTTTAAGTCCGTTCTCAACTTGTAGTGCATTTTCTTGCATCCACTCGTCTGCAACGTACTCAAGGTAAGCATCAACTCTTTCAGTTAATCCTTCCTTAATCTTGTCTAACTCCTCAACAAGAGCAGTAGCATAAGATTCTTGCAATTCTTCTTTGATTTCTGCAACCTTAGAACGGATTGCTCCCTCAAAGATAGTCTTTGCTTTTGCTTGGAACTCTTCTGAAAGTTCTTCACCTTCGATTAGAGCAGCAACATCTGCTTCGATGTCGATTTTCTCCTCTTCCTCTTCGATGACTTCTTCTTCAGAAGTTTCTTCTTCGGCAACAACTTCTGATGATTCCTCTTCAGTTGCTGTTTCCTCTTCAGCGACTACTTCATCAGTAGTTGCTTCCTCTTCCTCGATAACTTCTCCATCGACTTCTGCCTCTTCTGCTTTTGCAGCTTTAGCATTAACAACGTCCTTGACTTGTGCAAGAGTTGCAGATGGATCCTTCAGCTTAGCTGAATCGTCATCAGGTTTATAGTTTTCTGGTGTAGGTCCACCTAGATCTTCTACTGGAATGCCTGATGAAGGCATTGGATCTGCAGGTTTTGCACCTTTGGTGACTACTTGTTCTTCGATGTTTTCCATTTAGTGTAAAAAGTTACCGTGGTTTATTGAAATTCGTAAGAATCTATACTTATTTATAGATTTTTTTAACTTAGAGGTTATTTAGAAAATCTTGAAAGAGACTTAACTTCTTTTCCTCTAGTCTTTTTTGGGTGACAAGTGTATTAATACGCTTCTCAGTTCTTTCAGCGAGTTCTTCACGAAGGGTTCCACCTTCCCAAACCCACTCTTTTCCTTCCATAATTCCATTCACAAAAGCGTCTGGNGCNGAAGGGTCTGCCACTATGTCGGCAGCGGTTGCTAATTGGAANTCTTCNCCAACCATTTTNCAACCATTACTACTTTCTCTTAGTGATCCAACACCACGAGAAGATACTCCAAGTTTAACTCCTTCACCTATTAAAGATGATGCAATCTTACCCATTGGAGTTGAAAGTAATTGTGCTTTACCTACAAAATTATTTCCCTCTCTTACGAGCGAGGTAATTTTGTGAGATACACGATCAAGGTTTACAGTAGGACCTTCAGGATGACCAAGTTCACCAAGTGCTCTACCTTGCTTAACGAAAGTAGTACAATATCTATTGACTTCTCTTTCAAGAATATCAACAGGATACATTCTTCCATTACGATTTTTTATACCACCTTGAAGAAATATACCTTCAATGCAAAGTTTTCTTCCTTTACCTTTACCTTCGGTAATAAATTTAACTTGTGAGATTTCTTCTGTGATGAGTTTCATTATTCGTCCTCTTCAGTTGGTTGTTCATCTGATACTTCTTCTTCCTCTGGTGCTTCATCTGCAAACACAGTTGATGCAACTTCTGGTTTCAAAGCATCTATTCGGGCAGCTGCTTTTGCCATTAATGCGTCTTTTATTTTATCAGAAACATCACTAGCACTAGCGTCTGTCGCAATCAAATCCACTAATTCTTCCATAAGATTAATTTATAGCAATATGTTTATTTATATCTCGGCTGATTTGGTATCCTTCTGATACTCTGCATCAGTTACTTGTCCTTGTGCATCTAAGTTATCGTCTTGAGGCACTTCTCCTAAATCTCCACCTTCTTGAGGAAGTGGTTCACCAGTTATTGGATCAACTTGAGAAGGATCTGGAAGTATACCATTCTTGATTTCCTCTTCAATCTGCATATCAATTTCTTCAATTTCTTGATCTGTTTGACGAAGAATTCTCTTTCTTACAAATTCTGTAGAGTAATACTTACCAATATATGGTTCAATTTGTGCAAGATTACCTAAACGACCTTGTATCATTTCGGTTTCTTTAAGTTCTGCGAATTGATTATCATATAAGAAGTCATATTGAATATGATCTTCCATTTGTTTCCAGTCTTCTGGAGTTACAATATTCTTTAATATTAACTGAGTTTTCAGCATATCATTGAACATTGCAGCAAAACGTTTTCTTAAACGACCCACAAACTTTGCAAACTTGAGTTCATCTCTTAATATTTCTGATGAACGACCTAAGTTAAATCCACCTTCTGCAGCAATTCTTGATTCTGGAATACCTAATGCTCGATATAATTTTTTCTGGAAGTATTCAATATCAGCAAGTTCTCCAAGATTTTGTCCACCTGGTAGAGTTGTAATTTCAGTACCTCGACCACCTTCTCTTCTTGGCAACCAAAAATCTTCCATCATACTCATAAATTTACGATCATCACGAACTTCTCCAGTTTGTGCATTGTAAACTAACTTATTACGATAGCGGTTCATTACCTCTCTAAGGTATTGTTCTGCTTTAATTTTTGGTAAATTACCTACATCAATATAGAATATTCTTCTTTCTGGTGCCCTTGATAATCTATAAATTACAAGACTATCTTCAATCATTCTTAATTGATTGAGTGCTTTGATTGCTTTATGAAGATACGAGAGAACTCGGTTCTTATTTCGATCTACTAAACCTGATGTACAATATGTAATTGAATCTTTTGCAATTTTAACTGCACCTTTACCTGCCTGTGCAACCATACCAGTTGGATAGCTAGGTTTCATTGTGTAGATATAATATTCATCAAACTNAGGATTTGGAACNTCATCAGATTTATTATTAATTCTTACATATGGATCATNTCTACCATTNGNTTTCTTTTCTTGACGAATATATTTNAANTTCATNGGNTCAATATATCTNAAATCCTGTATCCCTTCNTGTGGATTNTTCTGAATCTATNACTTTNAGATAATATAAACGACCATCTATATACCAATTTCTAAAAATTTCGTGAGACTTTTTATCAAAGTCCATTAATTCTTTNANATATCTNAANTCTTCTCTAATTTTTTTCTTTATACNTTCACTNGCATTNAAATTTGATAATTCAACTTCAACAGGAGAATCATATAAATCACTGACTATNGCTTCATTAACNACATCTTCAATNGCACCATCNGCTTCTGGATGCAGTGCCATCTCTCGATATCTNTTAATTAATTCGTGTTCATCACGATATGCACCNTCAATATCTACGTATTGACCATAAAAACCACTAGCAATATAATTATCAACCCCGTCCTCATTATTTTTGGGGACAGGGCTGATAATACTAGCGGATTTATCCTGTGTTTCGTCAATTGAAAAACCAAAAAGTTTTGCCATTATATTATGAACTTTGTATTATGTTCTATTTAGCTGATGTTTTCACCCTGTGCAACAGGACTATCACCCTTTAGGATCTCAATGTACTGAACCTGAAGTTCAACAGTGAATTCCTGAATTCCTTGAGCATCGTATGAAAGCTCAATAGGACCAACCTGTGTTGGGAAGGTATCATAGAAGCGATACTTTCTGAGTGTTTGTCCGTCACGATCAAGTTGGAATACAAATGCGTCAGACTGATAATCAGCGGGATTAACTAATCCAGTGTTATCATTTAACTTGTTAATTGTATTCATCCAGTTCTCAAATGCAGACCTGATTGAGAAGTCTGTATCGTTGATAACTGTAACTGTCCAAGAATCGAACGTTCTGTCACCTGCGATTTTGAGTACCCTTCCTCTGAATGGTACTTCGATCTGTGCAATGTTTGATGCTGGAAGTCGTGCCCCTTTAACTAAAAATCTTGATTTGTCAAGAACATCCTGATCTGGTTGAGCAGCATCTGGGAATGTGAGGACAACTTCAAACAGATTAGCACGGGCACCGCCACCTGTCAACTTACTCTTGAAGTCGGAAATCGTCCTTAGTGGTGGTGGATTGACCTGATTTCTACTAGCCATAGTTGATTAAACCTCTGTTAATTAAACGGAACCAATTACTTCTTCAAATGCAACACCAGTTCTGGTGGCAACGAAGGTAAGACCAATGAAGTTAATTGATCTCGCTGGTTTGATGAAGATGTCCGCAACAAATTCATTTGCGTCAATGACTGCTGCAGTGTTGTTAGTTTCATCACAGATAACAACAAAATCAAATATTCCTCGATTTGCTTGAACATCTCTAAGGAATGGTTCAATGATATTTACAAAGTTTGTTCTTGTAAGTTCATCATTAAACTCAAAGAGTTGATCTTTCGCTGCTGCTGAGATCGCATCTTCAAGGAAGATGAACAATCTACGAACATTGATACGATCAAACGCTGAAGACTTACCAAACGCTGTTTTGTCTCCAAAGAGTACAATACCAGCACCAGGTGATAGAATAACAGGGTTAATTCTATTTGAATATAGAATATCTCTCTGTTTCTTACCTGGATTGTAGATAAGTTTCACTGAGTTGAGTATGGAACCTCTTGCTGTTCCAGCAGGAGAGAACCAAGGGAACTGTTCGATGTCAGTTCTTGCACAAGTTCCAGCAATGTCACCATTAAGAGGAACATAGCGGAATGTGTTATTAAATCTATCAAACATATACTTGTATCCACTATCGAATACACCAAATGTTGTTGATGAGATTGGAGCATAGAAACCAACAACGTTATCTGTCATTGTGTCTATATTGTTTACAGTTACAGATCCAACTGAACTATCATTCAAGAATGCTTGACGATAAGGTGAGATGAATGCGACTGCATCTTTTCTTGCTTCAGCAACTGCAATACATTTTTCTGCAACTGCTTGTGATTGTTCTTTAGAGTAGTGTGCTGCACCCATTAGGATGAAGTCCACCTCAATATCCTCTGTATTTTCAAACAGTGTTAATCCTGAGATAATGTCATCAATACCAGAGTTTAGAGCACCAGTTGTGGTATAATCTGTTTTACCACCGTAGTTTTTACCTTGTTTAACTGTAGATGTACCAAGTAAAGCACCAAGTGTACCTGTTTGATTACCTACACCAGCAAAAGTAACGTTTTCTACATTTTGATCCCAACCAGTATCAGCATCAATAGTATTTGTGCTTTCATCTGAATATGATGTGGTTGTTATTCCAGAAAATCCTGCTCCACTTCCTCCGTAGATGTACTTAGAATTAGTTGCAAGATACTTTCTCCAGTATGCTGTTGAACCTACTGAATACTCAGCATCTTTACCTTTTGATAAACTTAGATGTTTTTCAAGAATTGTTCCAGCATTTCCTGTAATTTCTCCCTTGTCATCAATTACAACAACGTGAACTTCGTCAAATCTACCACCTCTTGCAGCAGCGTAAGATGAAGTACCTGGTCTGTCTGCTAATTGATCCCACTCTAGTGTTCCAACTGAGAGTTCAATATTTTGCTGTGCAAACCAGTCTTGTTGTGAAGTATAATTGATTGGACCACCTGTAGTTGTTGCTGCACCAGCACCAGTAGCAGTGATTGCTTGACCAGCAGTGGTTAAACCAATAAGTCCAGTAGAAGTAAAGTTGTATATACCACCTTGTGTATAATCAACTGCTGTTACAGTTCCAGCAGCAGATACGTGTGATAAAACTTTAACTTCAAGTGTTGAAGGTGAACTTGTTGTATTAACACCAGTGACAATACCCTTAATATAACCATCAAGAGTTTTTGTCCCTGCACTAGTTGCAACTGTTCTACCAACAGCAGTTTGTGTAATCGCTGCACCGACTATAACATCTGGGTTATTAAAAGCAATTGATCCACTTGCATCAGTCTTTCCTATTCCTAAACCAAGTGTAGAAATACCACTATTAGAGAAATCTATTCCTCTTAATATTTGGTCTGCTTGTGAGTCTATTGTTGCGACTTTAATTCCGTTTGCGTAACTACCAGGTGTCTTTGCAACGAATTCGACACCAGTTATGACATTTTCATCATAACCTAGTTGATTGTAGTGAGTTTCACTCTTTATTTTTAAACCTGCAAAGGATGTGCCTAGTCCTGCACCGATAACAGCGTTTTTAAGTCCGTCATCATCTGCACGAATAACTTGCATCACACCACCATACGCTAAGTAAGATGATGCAACCATCCAATATTCGTAGTGCTTGTCTACTGAATAAGGTTGTCCAAAAGTTTGTAGTAGATCTTCCTCACTCTCAATGAGTTGTGCTTCCTCCACAGGTCCTTTAGTAAATGGAGCGACTAACGCACCAATAGAGCCACTTGTTGGGTCTACTCTACCAATGGTGAGGTCAACTTCTCTAACTACGATACCAGGAGATGCTAAATTTAGAGGCATCTTGTTTCTCCGATCTCAGGAAATTTTTTCTAAGATTATTTATTAAAAAGTCCTTTTTCAGCGGGGAAACCGTGCATGAACTACCAATCTGGATATTCCCATTTGTTACTTATCTTATTCTTAGACCTTTTTACTCTTGCTATTGTACAAGTCTTACACTCATACGAATATGATGATTGAATACTTTTATTCTTCCTAATTAAGTAAAATCCGTCAATTAATTCTTTAACCTTTCCACAAACACGACACTTTCTTTCCGTAAATACAAAATGACTTTCCTCTAATTGTTCGTCAAAATCCATCATAGGACTTGAATTACACCGTTGCAATCTGGAATATCTTGCATTATTTTATTCTCAATACCTTGTTTCAGTGTCATAGCACTCATTGCACAACTCGTACAAGCACCACCTAATCGCACCTTGACGTAGTTTGTTTCTTCTTCTATTTCAACAAACTCAACAAATCCTCCATCTGCCTCAATATAAGGAGCAATTTCAGATAGTGAATTAATTACATTTCTTGCAGTTAATTCCATCACATATAATCCCACATATAAGAACGATCACCATATTCGTCAGTGTGCCATAGGTCTCCATCTTTGTCAACAAAACTCCCTTCATCTAAACCATCGGCAACAAATCCAAATGGTGCCATATCTTGTTCAATTTGATTTTTTTGCTCCTCATACAATCTCTTTCTTACGTCATTATCAGTCATCTCTTTAAAATAATCCTGTGCAACTAACCAAGCAAATAGAACTAAACACATTGCCAAGTCATCATTACAACCTTCTTCTGCTTCAAAAGAGTTATGTTTTTGTGAAAAAGTAGTCAATTCAGATATGATTTCATAATCAATCACGAGTATTTTATCATCCTCAAGCAAAGTTTTAAGGTTAGAACAACCTAGTTTTTTCACAGCAGCAGTTGTTCTTACACCAAGTTGCGATCTTTTACCACTAAAACCAGCACCAACTACCTGACCTGCACGACCTCTTTGTGAACACATAAGTAAATTTTCATATTCTAAATCAAAATTAAGTATGGATGCAACTTGATCTCCAATATCATTTACCTCACATAATATGAAAGCTTTATTATATCCATTTGCCACATCGTGTATGATACTTGGAAATAACATTGGTTTGATTTCATTATTTCGATATTTTGCCACAACTTTATATGGAAAACTTGTAATGTCAAAGACTATAAATGCAGAATAATCATTCCCTAGTCCACGAGCAACGTCAACCGTGATTAGATAATTATGATCTTTCATTGGAATTTCATATACATCTAATCCTGCATTTTTTCTTATAGGATTTTCATACACTAAATTTTTTAATTTTGCTGGATTGATCAATGTATTGACAGAACCTAAAAACTCACATTCAAATTCAACTTTAAATTGTTGTTCAGATGTGTTTGCTATTGTTTGTTCTTTCCATGCTTCATCACGACCTGGAACTTCAGACCAGTGAACTTCAGTTGGCATATATTCATTTTTTTGTCTTTCAGCATCGTGCCACATACGATAGAAATGATTCATACCTCGTGGTGTAGATACAATTATAACTTTCGTTTTTTGACCAGATGAAATCGTGGGATATACAGATGCAAAGAAATCATCTGCAATGTGATTTGGAATGAATGCAAATTCGTCCAAGAATATAACGTTATAAGATCCACCCCTGACTGCAGATGATGATGTTGAGTTTGCTGATATTTTTGACCCGTTCTCTAATTCTAATGAACCTTTATTCCAAGATATAATACCTTGTTGCATCCATCTTGGTAAGTTTTCGTATGCTAATTGAAGTCTACCTAATAAATCTCTGGCAGTGGATGCCTTGTTCGCCAATATAGCAATATTGATATTATCATTAAAAACTGCGTAATGTAAGAGATAAGATACAACTGTAGTGGATTTACCCGTCTGCCGAGGCATTTTACATATGTTAAAACGGTTTTCATGAAAATTACTAATTAACTTTTTCTGAAACGGATACATCCGAAAAGGAACTAATCCTTCATCTAGAGATACAATTTTTATATATCTATTCGCAAAATATACAGGATCTTCTTTACACCTCATGAACTCAAGAATATTTTCTTGAGTAAATTCAATGGCAGTATTTGCCTTTTTTAAATTGGGATTGCCAAGATAAACTTCACTCATTATGTAAAATTAAATTATTAACTTATTGTATAACCTACTTTTGCACCTAAAACAGCAGCGTTCGCAGCAAAGATTGCTTCAGTTGGTTTTTTCTCTACAACTTCTACAGAGTTACCTGGCATTGTAAAAGTTCCAATTGTTGTAGATCCTCCAACCTCATCAATGACAGTGACTAATCTTGCAGTGCCACCATTATTAACGAGACGAACTGCTGTAGCACTACCAAAGGTGGATGCACCTGCAGCATTTGTGCCACACGCTGCTTCAGTACCTTTAATTAATGTGATCATTATTCTAAACTTTTATTGACTATTTATGCTATGTTCTTATTATGCTTTTTTCACCTTTGCACTTAGTCTTTTTAGTTTGATATAATCACCAGGTTTATCAGGATTTAATTCAGGGTGTGCTTTTAAGACATCACTATTAATTTTACCTGTATAATTTTTCTTTGCTTGAGGTAAAGAGAAATTAAAAGGTACAGGATATTCACTTCTAAATTTTCTATTTTCTTTTTTAATAATGTCAGGTGTTCTTATAAATCTTAAATCAGATTTAAATACATCAAATTGTTTTGGAGTGACTGGTTTTGAAAAACTCTCCATAAATTGTTTAAATGTTTTCATCAGCAGTTCCACCTTCTTAATGCCTTATTTATTCTTGAATCTGGATCTCTTCTTGTCTTTGCAGAAGTAAGTTTCTTCTTCATACCTTTCATTCTTCTACAGAATGATAATCTTCTCTTCGCAGATTTAGAACCTTTCTTTAATTTAGAGGGTTTGGTTGTTACAGCAGTTTGCAATTTAGAACCAGGATTTTCACGACGATATGCCTTTACTGCTTTTTTACTTAATCCATCAGTTTTATCTTTACGATTAACCTTCTGCCAATCTTCACCTAAATCTTCTCTCCAATTTGAAGGAGTTGGTTTTAGTGGTTCTGGTTTGATGATGTCAATCGCTTCAACTTCAGTAAATTTGATATCATCTTTATTCCAATCTTGAATTAGTAATTCACTTTCAATCGCAGTTTCTTCTGTTTTCATTGCTTCTTTACGAATTTTTGCAAAGTAGATTTTTGTTCCTTCCTCTTTACCATATTGAGCAATCATATTCTTTTTCATATCAGAGTCATCATATTTTTTCTTTAACAGTGTGTCCTTTCTTTTCTGAGCAGGAGTCATTGTTGCTTCAAGAATTTTATTAAGATCATATTTTTTTTGAAGTGGTGTTTTCTCTTTTTTATCTGATAAACCATAAATGTTTTTGTTTTTATTTAATGGTGATGCTTTGAAAGGAGAACCTGTATACTGACTAAATCTTGATTTAGTAGAAGTTCTTTCACCAGGTTCAGGCATTCTCATTATTGTTCTTGTGCCAGGTTGAACTCTAATAAGTTTTCCTGTTCCAGTAACTTTACCCTTTTCATCTCTTGTTACAGTATACTGATCATTTGGTTTATAGTCAACCTTTTTAGGACCTCCCTTTAATTGTCTATCAGAAACATACTTATCAACATCTTGTTCTATTTTCTTTTCTCTTCTTTTATCCAATGCGGATTTAATAGCAGCACCAACACCTGTAATTGCTCCAAGTCCTACACCTCCAATACCCACTTTTCTGATAGGAACTTTAGATAACATTTTCATTCCTTTTTGTACAAACGCACCAATCTTTTCATCAAGAACTTCACCCTCTAATTCATTTGACATGTACAATTTAGTATAATCAACCTGAGATTTTACACCCTTTGGCAATGCCATATTTTTAGGATTTTTAGGTGTCTTTGGTATTTTTACTTTTTCATTTAAAGAAGAAGTTTCTTTTACTTCTTCTTCTTGGACTTTTTTACGCAGTTTGGATACCTCTTACCAAACATTGTTTTCATTCCTTTCTTTTCGTAACCTGGCCAACACTTTTCATCTAAGGTTTCTCTCCAATCATAATGTTCTGTCTTTGTTTTATCTGTATTATAATTAATTTTAAATGTATGTGGACCTGTATTAGTTCTTCTTCTATTCACTTCTTTAACATAAGCGTTTTGTTTTTCTTGACTAACCGATCCACCTGCAGCTGCAGTGTTCTTCATTTCAGCGTCTGTTTTCATAAATTCCTTATCAGTCATCTTTTCATTTATTTCATATTCAACTAAATCAAATGAATCTCTCCAATCGTAGTGACTTTTTATATTCTTCGGTTTTCCTGCTTTTTTAGTATATGCTTTTTCTTTATCCTCTAGAGTATGACCTGATCCTTCAATGGATCCTGAAACTCCTAGAAATGGAACTTTTTTTGGTGCTTCTTCGGGAACATATTCTTCTTTACGACTATTACCCCAGTTTGCAGCACCTACCTTACGACACTTAACTAATGCACCTGACGCATATGCACTTGGCCAAACTGAATATCTTGACTTAACTTTATGGTAACAAGCATCTTTTGTACCACTACCCTTACCTTTCTTATCTTTGACCTCTGTAAGATCTATTTCTGTCTCTTCTGTATCTTCTAAAATAATATCTCCTACTTCTATACCATTCTCTGCAAACCAACCACGATTAACTTCAATTGCATATCTTATATCACCATCAGGATATACAGGAATTGGATTCATTGGATCTAATTCTTTAATACTTTCAATTATACCCTCTTCGTTAATAAACGCAATATCAAGAGGTATAAAAGTATTCTTCATATGGAAAGAATGACGATCAGTATTCTCAAATACAAAGAGCATACCACGATCTTGTTTCAAATTTTCACGGAACATCAGACCTAATTTAAACTCTCCATCATTTTGTGGAACTTCAAGTTGAAGTGGTAATGAGATAAATTCTTCTTTCATTTTCTTTTTCTTTTTAGATTTTTTCTTGTCAGTTGAGACATAGGTAGGTTTTGCAGCACCTCTTTTAGATTGCTGATTTGGATCTGCCTTTTTCTTTCTTCTCGCTGCAGATAATCTTTCTTTCTTACTCATACTTGCTCTCTTTGCAGAAGAAACACATTTTGGTGTTCCCTCACCTGGTTCATCGCTTGCACAAGTACCACCTGTGACCACGTTGACCCATCCACCTTTACCGTCCTTTGATTTAGAACCCTTGAACCATTTATGAAGTGAACCTTCTTTCACTTCTTCTTTATCAGTCATATAATCTGCTGCAGTATCAATATAGTCTGCTGCTTTTGTAATTTTAGACTGAACCCAAGCTTTCACATCTCCTTCACCTTTACCAACTTCTTTTTTGATTTTTTTCGCAGCGACAATAATATTATCAGTTTGACGACGAATCATTTCATATTCGTGATCACCATGCTTTTCTTCATTCATCGCTTTGGTTTTCTTTTTCATTGAATTGATAAATTTTCTATAAACAGCTGCTTCAGCAGTTTTACCCATCACTCTCGCTCTTTGCTCCATAGCAATTGCTGCTTGAATTTTATGAGCATGTGATCGACTTGATTTCCTAATTTTTGCCACACTCGCTTTCGCTGTAGCGACATCCTTAAAACCAAGTCCATGAATAGTTCCTTTAGGATCTTCATCAGTATATAAATCAGAATGTTTTTTTGATTTTGCAGGTTGACCTTTTTTACGGGCAATGCGAGGATTTGACTCCTCAGTCATTTTTTTCTTTTTACCTGCACAATGTGCTTTCTGACTGAACCCTTTTGGGTTATCACAATCTATAGACTTTTTATACTTATCTGACCAACCCTCTTTGACTAGAAATCCGTCTTCACGAACCTCATATCCATCAGGAATTGGTTTACACTTTTTATCAGTATTACAATAGTATTGTCCCTTTTTACAGGAAGTCTTTCCCATCTACAGACTATTCAGAGCTATTATTATTTAGCATTCCGTCTTTTAACATTTTTTGCAACTCAGCAGTGCTACCAACAAATAAAGCATTGTTAGTTACGTTACCTTGAGTTTTTGAATTATCTTCTTCAATGTCTTTTATTTTTTTATGTAAATCTGCTAACTTATCAGTGGTATCTGCTACTGATTTGATAAGTTGTCCTGCAACTTCATATGCTCTTGGACTTGCAGTTTCTCCTGCAACTTCCATAATACCATTGATTGCTTCTTGTCCTTTTTCTATAAGTGAATATAAATTACCTCTTGTATAATCATAATCTTTATTAACATCATTTGGTTTGATTACATCTTCTGCTTTTACAATAGAATCAACCTCAACACTATCATCTGTGTTGAAAGTATCATTCAGAGAATCGTAACCTTTTGCCATTAGATATCTACCTTCCTTGTAGGACTAAATTCTTTTGCATCACCAAAGAATGAACTTGTTTCTGTAAATCCAAAATCATCACCTGGTTCGATCAATACATCATCTTGAGTATCTATAACATTATCTTCGTTATAATCCTTCTTGGCTTTTGGAACAACAGTATATCTTTGTACTCTTGATGCTGTTTGTGTATTTGTATTTGAATAGTAATCCAACTGAACTTTTTTGATAAGACCTTCTGGAGTATCTGCAATGTGATTGAAGAAGAAAGTCTTAGCAGTAAATGATAATGTGTATATTAATGCTCTTCTTGTAACAAAGTCTCCTTCATAATCATCTGATTGTGCTATATTTTGCAACACCATTGGAATATCTCTTTTTTCTCCAATAGACTTAACTAAATCAATTGATATGTTAAATGAGGGTTGAAAAAATGGTAATATTTGCTCTAGGATTTGCAATCCATCGTCTTGAAGTTTTACTAGAATATTTAAATCAAAACCTAGATTATAAGGAACAGGCATAAAAACCTTTTTCATCTTATCATTATTCAAATCTTTTGCTTTGAATGTTTGTGTTATACCTGCTTTTCTTGTAGAGTCATATGATATATTTGTTATCTCAAAAGACATTCTTGGTAATGTAATTTGAGTTGCCTTATTTAATTCTGCTTGCTGTGTTATCCTTGCTAAAAACTTTTGCCTAGGACCGTATGCTATTGGAACTTTTATTTCAGATATAACATTTCCTGCTCCGTCATCATGACGCACATGAATATCATTAAACAGTGTGCCAAATGCAATAACTGTTTTTCTTACAATTTCGTGATAAAAATAATTACCTAACATTAGAAACTACCAAATGGATTTGATTCAGAGAAGTCAATTAACAAGTCTGCTTCTGACTCAAATATATCGCCTTCATTATATTTATCGGTGCTGTCATCCTTGTCGTAAATAGAAACACTAAACAATGCACCAGATGTAAGTCCTTTAATATCTTCTCCTTTGAAAAATCCTGTAGTTGTGGTTCCAATTCCAACATTACTAATTGATAATATACCTGTATCTGCATCCCAATTTTTGACTCTTGCTTGAGTTCCTGAACGCATTCCCTGAACAACTTCATTAAATTGATATGTTCCAATTCCACTTATTGTTTCAGGATCTGCAATAGTTACCGTTGGTGATGATGTATATCCTTTACCTGCATTTTTAACAAATATTGAATTGACACGATTAAATCCATTACCAGCATCACCAATTGATGCAATACCAACAGCACGATCACTAGCAACACCTGCTTGTGGATTAGCAACAGTAACGACTGGGACAGTTCCAAAACCAATACCATTATCAGTCATAGTAAATCTTATTACACCTCTTGAAGATGTTTCGATTGAACAAGTTGCTGCAGCACCAGTTCCACCTCCTCCTGATATGGTGATTGAAGGTGGAGATGTATAATTAGCACCTGCGTTAGTTATTAATATTTTTTCGACAGATGTAACATTTGCTCTAGTTGTTGTAAATGCAACTGCAGATGCATTGTCTCCTGCTTGACCACTAGGTGATGTGGTAATTGCAACTGTAGGGGTGCCTGTAAACCCAGAACCGTCATTATTCAAGAATATTTCACGTATATATCCTGTGTCAATTGAAGCAACTGCTGTTGCTGTTCTTCCAACTCCAACAAGTTGTAGTGTTGCAATATATCCTTCTTCTTGAACTTGAGTATCAATTGCCTCAATTGAAGTATCAATAACCTCATCTTCATATTCAAAGAGTTCACACTTCAGTTTATAAACATAGGTATTGCCTAGTTGGTAAAAAGGTTCTTCGTGTTCTACAAATTTTATTTCAAATAATCTTTGTCCCAGTGGAAAAAATACTAAATCACCTTCACGAGGTCGAGATGCTAACTCAATATCATCGTCAGCATTCATAAATGGTGCAATAAATTCTTCAAATCTTTCTTTAGAAATGGTAAGAGTTACTTCATCTCTCAAACTCATTCCAAACTTTGTTAAGACATCACCTGCTCCTTGATATCCTTCATAAGTATCAACATATGCTTCAATTGCAAAATTATCATCAAATTTAGATGCTTGTACTTCCTCTATAATTGATGCTTGATTTACAAATTTTCTAGGTATATAAGTTACTTCTTGACCATAAATTTTTAGATGTTCATTAACTAAATTCTGAACTAATCTCTGCTCTTGTCTAGAACCTTGTAAAAAATAGGGATTTAATGCCATTATTCATCACCCAATAAAGTCAAGAGGAGGTGTCTCAAAGTCCTGTGCCATCCTTGATGTTAATGCCTCTAATTCTCTAACTCCATCGTCATAAATTTCTCTTCCGTTTAATTCAATTCCACCAGGTAACTTTGTTCCTCTAAACTTAATTAAGTTCATACCCCATTGTTTTTTCATCAATGCAACAAAATATTTTTTTACAAATGGGTCATTATAAACTTGATTATACTCCTCTGGATCAAGAGCACGGAAACAATCAATAATTATAAAATCATCTAGTTGTTGTGCTCCCCAATCAATATCCAAATATAATCTATCTTGCCTCTGATTAAATCTTACCTGTTTTTCAGTTGTAAGTAAAAAATCAATATCTTCAAGATATGATTTAGTCATTGCATATTGTAATAAATTGACAGAATTGAAGTAATACAGATCATTCAAAAATAATTGGTATTTAATACTAAACATTCCACCTGAAATGGAACTACTATCAAACTTAAAAACTTTATTGATGCCGATAACGTGATCTGGTACGGATATAAAGTTTGAAGTTTCATAAAAATTACTCTGTACAGTTACATTAGAAGTTGATATACCAGTAGTTGTAACAATTCCAACTCCATCTGTCCCTTTTGCTCTACCTCTGTCTAAATCATCTTGAGTAATTTTGTATTTAAGATACATCCTTTCAATACCATTATAATGACGCTCATTATACATCTGAATAGTATCATCTAATGCGTCATGTATTTGGTCAGTATCAAGGTTTATTTCCAAAACGGGATAACCCAGTTTACGCAAACCGAAATTTATAAGTTGTCCTCTACTGTTTGGTGTCGCCATCGCTATCCGTGTAATTTGCGAGTTGCTCTAAAAGATCATTCCTTTCTTTTTCAAAATCATTTTTTAGAGTTTGGAGTTTTGCCTCCAAAAGAACGTTTTGGTTTAATGCTGCTGCTAATCTTGTATTATATAAATTCACTAACACATTAATGTCTACTTCACTGTTTTGCTGCATATCAGAAGGTACCTCCGTCCAGAGTCGATGTCCAATGTGGTTTGTTTATATAGACATTTGTGGCAGCACCTGGTGTGGATGCGAGGTTTGCAATCGCACCACTGACACCTTCTCTTCTTAAATTATTACTTGTATTAAATGTACCTTCAACACCAATCAAATTAACAGAATTGCCTCCTGTCACTGCAGTTTCAACAATACCAAAGGCACCAGTACTGTCTTGTTTGACAATATCACCAACTGCCACTGTGATGTTAGCACTTAAAGAACTTAATGTTACTTTTGTAATTGCAGTCAATACTTGTTTTGAAGTAATAACAGGTGTTTGTGGATTATTTGTAGATCTTTGTAAACCAGTATCGTCAAACCATACAACACCACCTGAAGCAAAGTTACCTGACTGATAGTAGATACCTTTAATATCTAAGAAACCTTTTGTACCTGAAACTACACTTGCTGTTATAGTTGCATCAGGAACATAAGTCCATCTACGACTGTTATCACCGTGAGTTCCATGATTACCTGTTCCAGCAGTGCTAGATGCAATTGAACTATCATCTAATCCAAAGAAACCGTCTGTGGAATTAGCAGTTCCTATACCAGTATTATATGTAAATCCAAGTCCACGGTCAGTATTAGTATCTGTTGCGTGTACAACTGAGAATGTGGTTTGTGTGCTTATTCCAGCAACAGTGGTGCCTTGGAAGGTAAGCATTTTTGCACCAGTGTTTATTGCTGTAACAGTTGTAATACCACTCGCTGAGAAACTTGAATGTAACAGAGTATCATTAACTGCAATACCTGTTACCTGATCAACTATGACTGTAGAAACACCAGATTGAACTGTTACCATTACAGTTCTTGTACTGGTAGTATCACCAACCATCATTATTGGATCATTAACAGTTGTTTGAGTTGAGTTAACTGTGGTTGTTGTACCATCAACTTGTAAGTTACCTTTGATGATAACATTACCCTCATTACTTAAACCATCTGGATATGGATCAATGAATATAGTATTATCAGCACCAGCAAGTGAAGCGATAATATTATTTTCAATTCTGATATTACCTAACTTAGAGTTACCACCAGATACAATTAAGTCTCCACCAATAACAGCGTTCTTAGCAACACTAATACCACCGTCAAATGTAACAGAACCATCAGTTGTAGTTGTTGCTTGAGTTGTATTAAGAAATCTTGTAAGAGCACCAGCGACTTCTAATCTTCCTGAACTAGCATTATCAAACTCAATTGTAGAGTCTGGTGCTGCTGTTCCGTTTGCACCACCACCAAATCCAAGTTTGGTATCATCAGGTATCATTACATCACCTGATCCATTTGGATTTACAATAACATCACCATCAGTGTTAGACGAAGAAAGTGTATTTGCATCTAAAGTTAAATTATCTACGTTCCATACATCTATTTTTCTATTACTATCAACTACAGCAACAATACCACCATCACTATTTCTTGAATTTGTAACACCTGCTAAAGCACCAGGAGTATGCTCCATCATTGATGTATAGTAATGACCAGCGATTGGATTAACGTTTGTACCGTCATCTCCTAAAAATACTCTGTCTTTATATTGATTAGTGCCACCGTAACTGCCGATACCAGTTACATATGCCATTTCACCCCAATTCAAACTACCAGGTTTGGCTGTACCCGATGATCGTTTGATTCTAATTATACTAGCCATTTCAGAAATTTCCTCCGTTGATGTCTAAATTCTGTGCTGCACCTGGCGTTAATTCTAATGTGCAATCAAATTTTTTCGTAACACCATTAAAAACAAGAACCATACCATTTTGTAAGGTTCCTGGAACGTTCACATCACTTAATTCTGTTAATGATAGAGTTTGGGCACCTGCCAGAGATGAAATCACCTTCGTGGCATTTTGTTGTCCTACTCTGACTTTGATATCTGCCATCTATTAAAAAGCAATTCAGATCTAAAAAGTATTTATATTTACTATGTTGTTATCTTTGAAGCAAGTTCTTTTAGCATAGTTTTTAGTGTCTCAATCTCACTTTTCATCTCATCTAATTCTGCTTGTTTGTCAGAATTTCTTCTTTTATCAGACATGTAAGTTGAATATCCAGCAGTGTCCATATTAATTATGGCACCAGTTTTTTCATCACGAAAAAGATTTTTATGACCTTCTACTGGTATCATGCTAATGCAATCGCTCTAAAGTCTTTCAATCTTACAGGATATGATTCGTTAGTAGATATCATAACGATCTTAATTGTAAATCCACTAAACTGCTCTAAATTATCGACTGAGAATTGATATTCAGAAAATTTATCGAATTCATTAGGAGATACAAAAGCATCTGCTCTACCATCATTTTTACTTAAATCAATTATGTCATCACCAAATCCATCACCATCAATATCAACTAAATTTTTATAACCAGGAAATGCTCTGTATGTCTGAGACACTTCACTTGAATCTGCACTGAATAATCTGTAATAAACCCTGAAGTCTGCTCCAGGTTGTACACTTGCACCTAATAAAACCTTTAAAGAGGTTGCAGGTTGCTTCAAATTAATTCTATTAGAAACAAATATAGAACCATGTGGATCATCTTCAATTTGATTTGTCCTGCTATCTGTGGCATAATTATCAAACCCTACAGGATTGTTAATTTTATTTCTTCCTAATATAAACGTAGCATTTTTAACATCTAAAACAGGAGATAAATTAGGATCAGGAGAACTCATATTTACATCCATAGTCAAAGACTTTTGTTTTGGAAGGTTTCCAAGTTTATTAACCTCGTTAATTCTAGATGCAACTAATCTTGGTGTTGGTAAGAATGCTGCGTTATTCAATGCTATAGGTTCATATCCCTGATCTATGAACGAAACTTCTGTCCCGTTTGCACTTGTTCCACTTACAGATCTAAGTGAAGTATTGACACGAGTAACGCTACCAGGTGTTATTACATTAAACTGTGGTGTAATTGAACTATATTGATGATTTTGTGATATCTTAACATCTAATCCACCAATACCTTTTTCATTTGTAAAACATAGTTGTTGGTTATCTGTTCTTGTAGAAATACCTAATACGTTAACATCTAAGTAATAATTATCAATATTTGTTGAATTTACTAATGTTGTATTTGTTGGGACAGTGTGTGTTGTATTAATACCTACTAAAGGCATACCTGATACTTCATAAGTTTGTATGAGAGATCCTTCAGGATGAGTTGTTGCATTTGAATTAAACTTACCTCTTGTGAGGGTTAATTGACCAATTCCAACCGTGTATGATACTATCTCATCACCAATTAATGCTTCACCAGTGTTAACAGATATTCCACCAAATGAAGCAAATGGTGTTGTATTAGCAACTGATACTACTGTTCCTTCAGTCGTTAATTCAGACGTTGTAGCTACTAGAGTTGTATCTGGTTTGATACCTTTAATTTCTACTTGATTAGTAGCACCATGATGTGCATGATTGTATTGAGTTACTTCAAATACACTACCAGTAAATAAATCACTAGTTGGGAACGATGAAGTATTCTGAGGTGAACTAACAGT
>FUFK010041561.1_pt1 | contig 20366 bp, 22 predicted proteins | sample 1021851 | NCBI WGS metagenome assembly FUFK01 (sample SAMEA51879418, study PRJEB19060) | metagenome
GTCATCCGCGACACCATACCAGGCCAGCCGGTCGCCAAGGGCCGCCCGCGGTTCTACATGCGCGGCAAGTCGCCACGGGTCCACACCGACGCCAAAACCAAGGCGTTCGAAGCCTTGGTGGCCCGTGTGCTGGCGACCAGCACCCAAACAAGGGGGCAAGCACGGCCGATGTGCGGGGAGCGTTCNCCGGTCCGCGTGGACATTGTGGCGGTATTTCAGCGCCCGGTGGCCATGCACGCCAAGAAATACCCAGACGGCCGTTTGCCGCATTGCGTCCGCCCCGACNTGGATAACGTCTGCAAATCGGTGCTGGATGGCATCCAGGCCACCAACGGCTTGATTTGGCACGATGANGGCCANGTTCAATGCCTGCGCGCCGAGTCATGGTANGCGGAAANNGGCGGCATCCCGAGGACCGAAATCGTCATATACCGCTGGAACGGTTAACCACCCATGCGGGGGTAGCTCCCCCGNNNCATTTGCCTGTGTAGCTCCCCCGGCGACGGGGGGGCATTTACAGGCACACCAACAGGAACACAGGCACATGAAGCAATGGCACCCCGTACCGCGGGCGATGATTGACGACGAATTGATGAGGCGGTGGGACCGCACCAACCCGGCGCCGGATCTCGTGGTGCATATGGTGCTGGTCTCCCGCATATTGAGCGGGAACCCGTGGGGCCGCGCAAAGCTGGCCGCTTGGTCGGGTCTTTCCAAGCACCGAGCCAGCGCAGCGATCAAGGCCGCGCAGCAGTGGGCAGAAGAATGGCAATCGGGCACTTTTCTGCCGCGAGGCGATCCGCAACACGGGCAGCAACCCCAAGCAATCCCGGCAACATACGCCGACGAAACGGGCAACAATCGGGCAAAACGCGGGCACAAATCGGGCACAAATCGGCATCACGCGCGCGTAATTACAAGTACAACCACAATACAGAACAATACAGATCCACCAATTAAACCCGTGGGCAATGAACAAGTGCGGCAGCTATGGGCGGACCTGAACGCACGGCGGGCCATCGACAAGGGCGGCAAGGCGCGCACGCTGAAGCTTACGCCACAGATTGCGCGGGCATTGCGCGAGGCGCTGACATACGCCACACCGGCNGACGTTTTGCGGGCGTATGAGNGGTATTTGACGGCGAGCGATGCGCGATGGTGGCAAGACAACGGTTGCGACCTGGTCACGTTCTGCCGGCAAAAACACGTAGGGGAGTTCATCAACAAATCCCAAGAGTGGAGCCCNGAGATTGAGGCNAAGCAACAGGCAGACGCCGCAAACGTGATACCATTTTGAAGAGGACGAACATGGCAACACAGGACAAAGTGCGGGCAATGCTCCGCACGTATGGGAAGAACTACGGCAAGCCGGACCGATGGGCGGAAGACAGCTTTGGGCTTTGGTTCAGCAACCTGAAAGACTACAGCGATCAGGACGTGAGCCGGGTCGGGCGTGAACTTATGGCCAAACGGCACCGCATGCCCACCGTGGCGGCGTTTCTGGAAGTCTTGCGGGCTGACCCCTTGACGTCCAAGCCGGAGGCCGTACAGGGCTGTGCAGCGTGCAGCGGTACGGGCTGGCGGGAAGTATCGTGGCACCGGTGGGATCGCGGGCGCCTATTGGTCACCAGTTACGCCGCCGGCTGTGATTGTCCCAAGGGGCGGCGACTGTCCGCGGGCTCGGCTGGAAATTGGTCCGACGTTGTGGAGCGTTTCGCCAGCGACCCGAGCACAGAGGCGGTCTACAGCACCAGCGCGCAACAACCGGCGCTTACGATGGCGCAACGGTACCACCCGGACGTTGTGGCGCGGCTCAAATGTTGATCGGATCATTATTTAGCGGGATTGGTGGGCTCGAGCTTGGTTTAGAACGCGCAACGGGTGGCCGAACAATTTGGCAAGTAGAGCAAAACAAATACGCGCGGGCAGTGCTCGCAAAACATTGGCCAGAGGCCAAGAGGTATACGGATGTCAAAGAAGTCGGAGCCCACAACCTGGAACGGCCGGACCTGCTGTGCGGCGGATTCCCATGCCAAGACATCAGCACCGCAGGAAAACGAGAAGGCATCACAGGCAGCCGATCGGGACTGTGGACAGAGTACGCCCGCATCGTTCGCGAGCTTCGACCGCGATTCGTCGTCGTGGAAAACGTCGCAGCGTTGCGTGTTCGGGGGTTGGGAACTGTTCTTGGAGACTTGGCCGCGTGCGGGTATAATGCGGTGTGGGACTGCATACCGGCTGCCGCCGTCGGCGCCCCTCACCGCCGTGACCGGTTGTTTGTGGTTGCCTACTCCGACAGCTTCAACATTCACTCAAAACAAGAGTTTAGGGGCAAATGCAAAAGTAAGGCTGAGTCTGCACGGCATGGCCAAAAAAGGGCTTTGGCCGACGCCTACGGCACGAGATCACAAAGACAGCGGAAACCAAGCGAAGTTGGCCAAGTACGCGCACAAGAAGCGGCTGGGCTGTTCCGTCGCGGCATCCAATCCGCACGGCCGTGGAAGCCTGAACCCGACGTGGGTAGAGTGGCTAATGGGGTTCCCCATCGGGTGGACCGACTCCGAGCGTTAGGCAACGCCGTTGTNCCGCAGGTTGCNGAAGTGATTGGTCGCGTGGTCATGGATATAGACCAACACCGCGGCGGCTGATACGCTGAATGCAGGAGGCCGCACCGTGGATCAGATCATCGATCAGCTACTCGCCGGGGGTCATCTTGGCCTATTTGCGGCGTTCTTGGTGTGGCAATTCATTGCATTGCAAAAGCGACTCGATCGGTTGGTCGAGTCGTTTCAATCGCAATTGAAAGACATCAACGACAATTACGATCAAAGGTTGGTGAACATGCGGGAGCGGTACGACGCCGTAATCCGTGAAGCGCGGACCGAGCGCGACCAAGACGCCCGCGACTTTATGGCGACCCGTGCCAAGATTCAGGAACAGATAACGGCCAAGCTCGATCGACTGCTGGAAGCGAAGAATTGATGGGCGCCTTCGCGATAGGGGGATCCATGGTTTGGCGGTGTTGCATTGAGTGCGGGCATATCTATTCCGGTGGCATTAACTGCCAAGCACCCCGGTGCATTGGTGTGGGTGAGCCGCTGCCCGACTCGGAAGAGGGCGTAACCTTGACGGGCGGCGTGGGAATAACTAAACTCCCACCGTGGGACGTAAACACACCGACGAGGAAGTAAGGGCGCGGCGCGAAGTCGTGGAGGCGTGTTTGGTGCGGGGTGAATGGACCTTGACCAGACAGGCCCAGGTGGCCCAGCAATTCGACGTAAGCCCCAACCAGGTACGCAAAGACGCGGCGCTAATCCGGCGGGAGTGGGCGAGCCAAGACCAAGAGCAGACGACCGAAGAGATCCGCAGCGATTGGCGGCAGCGGGTACAGGCCACCATAAATCAAGCGATGGACCTGGGGCACACCACCACGGTGGCGCGGCTGCTGGCGACCGAGGCGCGCGTATTGGGCTTGGAGGCGCCCCAACAGGTGGACATTCGGGCGCAAGTCCACACCATCGATGACGCGCCACGGCTGGCCGCGGAGCTATTGAAGGCGCTGCCGGCGGCGTGTGATTTGCTGGGGGTTGATGCCCCGGCGCTGCCAATGATTGAAATGGAAGATGAATGACCCAGCTACAATTGCTGACGGTGCCGGAACCGGCTCAACCGGAAGGGATCGATCTGCGATGTTGCAGCGTGGCACACCTGCTGGCTGACATGCCGGGGTCGCCGTCGCTCATCATTGCGGACCCGCCGTGGCACTATTCGCAGGCACCAGGCCACAGCGCGAACCCGGACAACCACTACCAGCCAATGACCGACAACCAGATCGCGCGGGCGCTCGATCTGGCGTGGGATGTCATGGACCGCGGTCGGCTCGCGGTCTGGTGTACATGGCCGAAGCTCGATCAGTGGTACGCGGCGAAGGCTGCGGGCCGGTGGCGCTGGCGCTACGTGTCGGGCGGGTCATGGCATAAAAAAGGCGGCAATGCGGGCACCGGCTACCATTGGTTAGGCGGGTCGGAGTTAGTCACGCTGTACACTAAAGGGACCGGGTTGTGTACTGAGTGGGGGCCGTTGCAAAACGCGCACGAGAGCGAACGGCAGAAACACAGCGAAAAGCCGGCCGACTGGATGGCGCAGTGGATCGAGCGGTGGACCGAGCCCGGCGATCTGGTGCTTGATCTGTTCGCTGGGATGGCCCCTGTTGCGCGTGCCTGTGCCCGCACGGGGAGGCGGTACGTGGGCGCGGAGATAGACCCAGAACGCTACAGGCAGGCCGTAGACCGGCTGGCGTTGGACGGTGGGCGGTGAGCAGCGCGGCTCAGGTGCTTGCAGCGGCGCCGGCGTTAGAGGCCCTTGCCCAGCTTCGAGCGGAACACCCGTTAGCGTTCGCCACGTTGTGGCACAACGCCCCACCACGGACCAGCCAGCGCGCACCGTTGCAGCGGGCCGGCGTTGATTCGGTTCTGGCTGCGGGCGGTAACGGTAGCGGCAAAACGGAACTGGGCGGACAGGTAGCGTGCGCCGTGGCCATGGGGCGCAGTCACTCAGCGGTGGCAACGTGGATCAAGCGCAACCAGATCGAGCCGTCGCTGATACCGCCGAAGCCGGGGATCGTGCTCGCGTCATCGCTCAATTCCACAATGTCGATCAACATTCAACGGGCAGCGGTGGAGCGGTACGCACCAGCGGGCACCGAGTGGCGGAACCGAGACGGGCCCGGGTTTAGCGAAGCGCGTTTTCCAAGCGGCGGCCGTGTGCGGTTCCTGACCAATGACGCAGGCGCCAGAGCCATGCAGGGCTATGCCGGGCACTGTCTTTGGCTCGATGAGGAGCACGACGAAACGATTTACCGTGAGGGGATGCAGCGTTTGACGCGGCGCGTGTGGGAGGGCCGATCGGGCTGGTGCCTGCTGACCATGACACCGCTTAAAGGCTTTACGTGGGTACACCGCGCATTCATTGCAGACCCAGATCCCGGATCGGCGGTGTTCTTCCTGCACGGTGGCGACAATCCACACATAGACCAAGCCAAGCGGGCGCGGCTGTTGCGCGGTGTCAATGAAGGCGAGCGGGCAGCGCGAGACCGGGGCGAGTTTACCCAGTTAGAAGGGCGCGTGTTCACCGAGTGGTCACGACCGGCGCACGTTGTGCAAGCTCACGCGGTACCCGATGATTGGCCGCTATACGCTGGCTGGGACTTTGGAACACGGGCAGAAACGGCCATCGTGCTGTGCGCGCTGGACCCGTCGGATGATACCTTGCACGTCATCGCGGAGCACTATCAGGCGGAGTGGACATTGCGCCAACACGCTGCAGCGTTCCGCCGAATGCTCGCAGGGCGCGAGGTGGAGTGGCTCGTATGCGACCCTGAAGACAAGGCCGGGCGGTTAACCCTGGGGCGCGACCACGGGATCCCGAATATCGGGGCCAAGAAGGGGCGCGGCTCTGTCAGAGGCGGCATAAATGACCTATGCGAGCGAATGGCGATCAACCCGATCAGCGGACGGCCGGCGCTCGTGGTGCATGACTGTTGCACCAATCTAATTAGCGAGATCGAGGGGTACATATGGGCTCCAACGCGCAGCGGTGAGGTGAAGGACGCACCAGCCCCACGCCAGCGGGACCACGCCATTGACGCTTTAAGATATTGCGTTTCGCGCTTGGCTGGGTCCTCGTTTGGTGTTGGTTGAATGCGATTCTAAAAATTCTATATTGCCTAAAAAATCTAAACCGCCTACACTGGCCCCGTGGGCAGCAACGATCTAACGATTCGGGACGGGTGGATCGCGCGCGTATTGCGTGCGCTCAACGTTGTGGAAGTAGGCGACGACGGCCAAACGACCCACGTGGCCGGGTCGGACTTTGTAAGCGCACAGCCCGCAAAGCAGGACTATGCGGCGATCGATTCGATGTCGGCAATTGCGGCGTTTCCATTCGTCCGCGCTTGCGTGGAGAGCATCGCCAGCGACCTAACCAAGCTGCCGATCCGAGTCATCAAGGGCCGCGGTGCTGACGCCGAAGTAATCGAGGATCATCCGCTGTTGGCATTGCTGGACCGCCCAAGCTCGCGGGTGTCTGGCGTCGTGTTCCGGCGGCAACTGATTACCGACCTGGTGCTGACGGGCAATGCGTACGTGCTGATTGCAGGGGCACCAGAGCCCGCCGCAATGCTCAGGCTACACCCGGAGCGCGTCCGCATCATCCCGGCGCCCGATGGCCAGCCCATGGCGTACGAATACGACGGGTACGGCTCCATGGTCCGCTATGACTTCGATCAAGTGTTGCACATCCGGCAGACATCGTGGGCAGCGAGTCCCACCATGCTCTACGGAACGGGCGCGATCCAAGCGCTCAACAACGACCTGAAGACCGACCAAGCGGCAAGCAAGCTCGCAGCCGAAAGCGCCAGCACGGGCCTGCCTACGGGTATCCTTAGTCCTTCCGAGGAGGGCGACCGCTGGACAAAAAACCAGATCACGCAATTGCGGGAAGGCTTCGAGCGGCAGCTACGGTCGAAGTCCGGAACCGTCATCTTGGGCGCCGGCATTGATTACACTCAAATGTCCCAGTCGCTCCGTGACATGGAGTACCAAGCTACGCGAGAGCACGTGATCCGGTCTATTCTCGCGGCCATGGGCGTGCCGCCGGTGATCGTGGGTCTGCCAAACGCCAACTATGCGACCGCCCAAGCGCAGCGGCGGCAGTTTGCCGAAAGCCAGCAAGCGCGCGCCAGCTTGATCGACTCGGAGCTTACCCGCTTGGCCCGCATGTTCCCCGATTCGGAGGACGTGCGCGTTTTTCACGACTTCGCCGACGTGGACGCATTGCAGGAATCACGCACAGAACGCGTCAACCGCGTGCAGACGTGGTGGTTTATGGGGCTGAGCGTAGAGGACGCGGCGGCCCTGGAAGGCTTCGAGGAGCTAACCACCACCCAGCCCACCACAGACGACCGCGACGAAAAGCCAGAGCCCACAGAGGAGCCAGAAACGGCTGGCGTTATCCGTCTGTTGTTTGCCGGCGATGTGGAAACGCGCGGGCTGTCCGACCTTACCCAGCCGATTCAAGAGGGTTTGAAGCGCAAAGCTGAAGACCACAACGACGAAATCGACGAGCGCGGCATGGCGGAGTGGCGCAAGACCACGGCCGGGACGTTGGCGCGGGTGTTTGAGCGCGGGATCGGCGCGTATGAGACCAACCCAGAGAGCGTACGCCCATCGGTAAACAGCGCCGAGCAGTGGGCCTACGCGCGGGTGAACTCGTTTCTGTACGCGCTCCGCAATGACCGGTTTCGATCGGGCCGTCATGACACCGACCTACTGCCCGATGAACACCCGATGGCGTCGGACGAAGAAAAGACCAAAGCGGTTGGCGACGTTGACCCCACCAATTTTCCGCAAGACGGCGACGACAAAACGGTAAACCTGCGGAACAGCAACCACAAGGTGTTCGATCCCGAGTTCGCGGAACGGATCAAGCTCGACTACCCCAGCATTTGGCGCAAGGGCGGCAACATCAAGGGCAACGACCAGTTTCGCAAGCTGCGCCCGATTGCGCTGGCCGGCGGTGTCGTCGAAACACGCGCCGAGGAAAAGGCTGTGCGAGACCGCGAGGCGTGGGCCGCCCGACATGCCGGCGACTTCCGCATCGCTGGCGTCATTGCTCAGGTGAAATGGCTGGTGGTTGGCAACCGCGGTGAGAAGTACATGAAAGACCTGATCCGCGAGGAAATCGAAAAGATCGACCAGGAAAAGGCGGCCAAGTGGATGACGGCCGACGCGCCGGCCCCGGACTTGGAGACGGCAGACGGCCGCGCCGAAGTGTGGCGGAACTTTATTAAGAACGTTCACGGACCAGGCGAGAAGCGGATCGCGGCAATCACCCGGCGGTACCTGCGGGGATACGGCGCGCGTGTCGCCCAGCGACTGGAAGAAAACGCACCCAAGGGCAAAGGCGTAACGCGGGCGCTGGATGACGCGCTTTTGGCCAAGATCCTTGACGACCTTTTTGAAGGCCGCGAGCTTGGCCGGTTGTTGACGCCGGTATATCGCAGCATCACAGAACGGGCCTTGCGGGATGCCTACCGCACGATCGACCTCGATGAAGGGATCGACCCGGTAGCCATTCAGAACCGCGCGAACGCGGAGGTGGCCCGGATGACCCGACAGATCCAAGCAACCACCAACCAGCAGGTCGCCACCATTCTCCAAGACGGGTTCAGCCAGGGCGCAACGATTGGAGAGATTCAGGCCAACTTGGTTGCGTCGGCCGCGTTTACGCCGCAGCGGGCGCTAACCATCGCGCGCACAGAGGCCACGCGCCTGGCCAATCAAGGCGCCGCGGATGCCTACCGCGAGGCGGAAAACCTGGGCATGAAATTGGAAAAGCAATGGCTACACAGCAGGGACGAAAAGGTGCGAGAGACGCATTTGGATTTAGAGGCCAAGGGCTGGATCCCCATGAATTCGCCTTTCGAGTCATTGGGCAGCGTTGCGGATGTTCCCGGCGGTTTCGGGGTAGCGCGTGAAGACATAAATTGCCGGTGCACGTTTGTCGCCAGGAGGGCAAGAGAATGAGCAAGTTTAAAACGTTGATTTGTAAAGCAGCCAAGGATGCCGACGGCACCATTACCGCCGTGGCGTCTACGCCCGACGTTGACCGATACGGCGACGTGGTGGCGCCGTCTTGGGACCTCGAAGCATTCCGAGCCAACAGTGTGATCATGCACGGACACGACTACGACGGTCCCGTCATTGGCAAGGCCACCGAAATCGATCTCGTCGGTGAACAATTGGTGATGAAGGTGAAATTCGACGAAAGCGATACCAACCCGCTGGGCCAGCGCATCGCGAACCAATTTCGTTCGGGCTTCATGTCCGCGTTTTCGGTCGGCTTTAGCCCCGGCAAAAGCACGCCACGCACAGCACTTCCAAAGGACCACCCGGCATATATCGAAAAGGGCGCCGGGCAATACTTCGAGCGCAACCAATTGCTGGAGGTCAGCGCTGTGGCCATCCCAGCTAACCCGCACGCATTGGCGATCCGCGCCAAGCGGTGGGGCCTGGACTTGGTGAACCGTGACGCGCACGACGGCGAGGAGGACGAAGCGCCAGCAATGACCACCGCCAGCGTGCCAGCGCCAGAGGGCCACCACTGGATGGACTACAAGGGCGGCCCGGTGTTGATGCCTGGCGAGGACGCCGACCACCCCGGTGGTTCCCTGTCGTTCGAGTTTGAGATCGTGGAGGAACACGACCCGGAGCGCCTGAAAGACNAATACCAAGAGGCGTACGGCTACAACGACGACGACGAAGACCGCGGCGGCCACATGGAAGACGAGGACGAAGACAAGGGCGGCCACATGGACGAAGACGAGGACGAAGAAAAGGGGATCCGGCACGCGGTGCGGCGGGAACTGTTGCGGCTCATGGCCGACAGCGGCGACAGCCAAGCCCATGACGTGTTCGATCTGTTTGCAGACTCAACCAGCGCCACGGGGTCGGATGACTTCGCGGCACTTTTCAACGAGGGCGAATAGCCCACAACGTCCGCAGGAGTAATTACCATGGACATCCAGACCAAAGCCGACGCGATCAAGGTCCTTGCGGACTTGAAAGCAGAACAAAAACGATTGGCAGACAGCAACCGCAGTCTGACCGAAAACCTCGAAAAGAAGAGCGCCGACCTTAANGCCGTTTCGCAAAAGCTCGGCGAGCTTTCGGCCATCAAGCCGGTGACCGTCAGCGATCGNGAATCGACCTTGCGCCGTTTCGTCCGCGATGACGGATCGCTGGACATGCACGGCATGGTGAGCGATGAGACCGACCGGGGCCAATGGCACCAAGAACTGAAGCAACTGGTTGACGATCGGAACCTGACCAAGTTGATGACCAAGCGCGGCAACGTGGACAAGCTCGATCGCAAGATTGCCGATCACTTCAAATCCGCACCCGTGGACATTCGCCGGGCATTCAGCGACAGCAGCGGAGTTGGCGCCGAGTTCATCCCTGACCTGCTCTTGCCTCAATTGATGCAAAAGTTGTACAACGCGGGCAACGTCGAGAACCTGTTCCCAAGCATGCAAATGCCGGGCAAGGAAGTGCGTTTGCCGTTCCTGACTCTGAAGGTCAAGCCTTTCCTGAAGTCGGGCGCCACGTACGGGACAATCACGGCAGAAGACGACGTGACCAGCCAGATCAGCATGACCGCCAAGAGCTTCGCGGCGCGCATCACCCTGGATGAGGATGCATCAGTCGATTCAATCGTAAGCGGCTTGGAGATCGCGCGGTCTTCTCTTGCCACGTCAATGGCACACGCCATTGAGGATGCGATCATTAACGGCGACACCGCAGGCACCCACCAAGATACGATCGCGTCATGGAGCCCACGTGGCCGGTGGAACACATCGGGCCTTGGCGGGTCAGACGACCACCGGTCGGCGTTCCTTGGGTTGCGGGCGCAAGCCTTCGACGTGAGCAGCGCACACGACCCCGGCGCCGTGACCTTCGCGGCTCTGATGTCAACGCGTGCACAGCTTGAAGGCGCCCATGGCGTAGGTTCCAATTTGGCTTTAATTTGCAGTCCGGAATATTATTTGCTCCACCTGTTGGACATGGAGCAAGTGGCAACCGTAGACAAATTCGGGCCACAAGCTACGGTCTTGTCGGGTCAAGTGGCAGCCGTTGGCGGCGGGTCGGTCATTATCTCCGACTTCCTGACCGCGGACCTGGAAAGCTCCGGCAAGTTCACCGATGGCAGCGGCCTGAAGACCGGGTATCTGTGGGTCAACCGCGATGCGTACATGGTCGGGAACTACAAGCCCGTAACCGTGGACATCGACCGCGAGATCGTGAACGGCACCATTGAAACCGTTGTGACCCGTCGCGTGGCCTTCCAATGCATGGAAGCTGCCAACAAAACGGTGGCCTTCGGCTACAACATCGCCAGCAGCTAAGGGGTAAAACATGCCGGTTCTACTGTTCAAAGGTTTTGCACATACGCCCGCGTACATCGGCCCCAGTGGCCGGTGGGTCAAAGGCGACAAAAGGGAAGTCGAAAAGGCGGAGGCCGATCGGCTTCTGGCAGACTTCCCGCAATACTTCGAGGCAGTGGGATCGGCTGTTGCCGCTCCCAAGAAGTCGCGCGCCGTCAAGTCACCGACGAAGCGGCGCGCGGCATCTAAGCCAAAGGCGGACAAATGAAGCTTGTTAGCAGCCAGCGCGGAGAGTGGCCCACCGGTGTCTATTGGACGCCGGGAGAAACGCGCGAGATTGACGTACCAGAGGGCCAGGAGCCGCCGCAGTGGCTTACCCCCGTCAAGGCCAAGAAACGCGACACAAAGGCCAAGGGGGCCAAGTAAGTGGCAATCATGACCGCCAGCGAGGTTCGCCTGTATCTGCGGACCATATCGGGCACCGGTGAGGACACGACGATCGACACATTGATCGCGCGTGCGGACGAGGCTTTCGCCGAGTACATCGGGATCCCGGCGGCAACCGTTGGCGGCTCGGCCACGTTGGAAGACGTGAGCCACACCATCCATCTTGACGGGACAGGGACGCAAGAACTGCGCTTGCCTTTCTTTCCCGTCCAATCGATCACCACGCTGCACGACAGCGAGGATCGGAGCTACGGATCCGCCGACCTGGTGCCGGCGTCTGATTATGAGCTTTTCGGAAACGAAGGGCTGATCCGGCTCAAAGACGAAAGCGGCCACGGCGCGTTTTCCACCGTCCGCCGTGCAATTAAGGTGGTGGCCGTTGTCGGGTTTACCAGCGTTCCCGACAGCATCAAGCACGCGGTTGGCCTGCAATGCGCGTATTGGTTCAAAAACCGGGACCACATTGGCTACACGTCGGTGAACCAAGCCGGCGGCACCATTCAGATCCAGCAGATGGGATTGCTTCCAGAGGTCCGGCAAATGCTGCGACCGTTTCGGCAGCCGTCAACGTGGGTGGGCTAATGTCTGAAGTTTCGCTAACAGGGTTCCGCGACAACCTGCGGGAAATGGTGCGGACGGGCGAGCTTGGCCGCGCGTTGATGCGGGCAACAGACGAAGCCGGTAACCAAATGATTATATTGGCCAATACCGACTATCTGCGGGGCCCGAGACCGGAGCGGTTGGGCGTCGTATCCGGTGCGTTGTCGCGGTCATTGCGCAAACCAATTGAACCCAGCAACACCGGAATCACGTTGACGTTGACGGCCGGGGGCGGTCCAGAAAACGTGACTTACGCGCGCCGTCATGAACTCGGGGAAGGCATCCGGGCCCGCCCGTACCTTCGGCCATCGCGGGATCAAGTCTTGCGCGAGCAAGTGCCTAAGATCTTCACGACCGAGATTCGCGAAACCATGCAACGACTGTTCACGGGTGGGTGATGCCGAGCAAAGAACGCCAGATCCTGGAACAGCTACGCACGCAAATCCGCAACGTGAACGGCTCCGGCTCATTTACCAATGACCTGAGCGGCGCCGATAACGTCGTTTTCGGCGATCGGTTTACGCCCGAGGTTTTGCCGTGCTGTTACCTCAACCTGTTGGACGTNAACACNGCCCAAGCTGCCGGNACNACCGCGCTGCGACGGTACGATCGNACCATGCANGTNCAGATNGAGGCATGGACGCCGGTTACNACGTCCGCAGCCGGCCAGGCGCTNTTNGAGGGCTGCGATCTNATGGANGACGTGATGCGGGCNATCGAAGCNGATCGATCCTTCTCCAACCTTGTCCGCGACGTNGAGATCCGGGCGTCNGCGTTCGATGGTCAAGCCCACGAGCGCCCAGGGCTCGCGCTGGCTATTCTCATCGCGACAATCACCTACACGGAGGTAGCTGCGGCATGAGTTGGTTCGATTCGTCATATGCGTACCGGTCGCCTTTCATTGTGGACAACCACACCAGCAGCGCCACCGCCAACGATGTACAGATCGCAGTGCCCAGCGATTGGCCNGAGTTCTGGGACCACATCCAGACCGACGGCGACGACATCCGCGTAACCGCGGCCGANGGCGTGACGCCGCTGACCTACGACGTGGAATCNTTCGATCACGCTTCGCGAACCGCCACNATNGANATCGATAANATGGACCTAACGGACATCGACGGCCAAAGCGCCGCGGTGGCNGGTGTGGTGGGTTGGATNTANTGGGGCAANCCCAACGCAACAAACGGNGAAACNGCCTTTACNGTTANCGNTCCCAAGATCGGCACCATCGTGGTGGGTGTTCCGGGNTCCGGCACNCAACGGATGATNACGTGCCGGCCAGAGGCGCCNGGGGCGCTNAACCCACGNAACGAGATTTTCAAAGCGTCCGGCGAAAAGATCCACCTNTGGTGGGACCTTACCGGGGTCCTCGTGACCAGGCGGCAGCCGTTCAACGAATCGCGCACGCTCGAAGAAGTGGCCAACGTGACGTATGAGCTAACCGACGGAAACAGCGCCCAGAACAGCAGCGAAAGCAAGACCGACATCGTAATGAGTGGGAACGGCTTTGTGCGCACCACCATCAAAGCCGGNTCATCCGGNACNACGATGTTGGCNCAATTGNTGGTGGAAGTCACAGAGGGGCGCAAGCTCGAATTCTATTGCACTATTCGGATCCAGGATCCGGTTGAACCATAAACCAAGGGGGCCNAAATGGCGTCGATCTACAGTGGGCGGGGCGCGTTTGTTGGCCTCGGAGAAGAGTCAACATATGGCACGGCGGTATCCCGTACCAATTTCCGNCCGGTCATTAGCAGCAACCTGCTCCGGACCATTGAAAAGGTGCCCCGGCCATCGCTNCGGGTTGGCGCTAANGGCGCAATGCGGCGCAATTTCTACGTCCAGGCCGATAACGCCGGCGGTGCATTNGTNGTNGAAGCTGACTACAACGCAGTGGGCATGATTTTNAAACACGTGTTTGGCGCGTCCAGCACGTCGGCAGACACCCCATCCAGCGGTTTGCACACCCACGCGTATACCTTCGCCGATGACGTGCCCACGGGGCTTACGATTGAGAACGCGCGCGGCACGGGTACATCGGAAGTGTTCGAGGGCTGCCGAATCTCACAATGCGTTTTCTCGGTGGCTGCTGGCGAGGTCATGACGATCGAGCCCACGATCATTGCCGAGACCAGCGCCGCACGTGGCAGCAGCAGCACGGCGAGCTTCAACGCGGCCGACAGGCCCATCCTGCACCACCACGCCGGCGATCTGCAGTGGAATTCAGCAACGTACAAGCTGATCGACATGTCGCTCACCATCAACAACGCGCTTGCAGTGCGTCAGCACCTTGGCAGCAAGGTAACCGCAAAGCCGTTGCGGTCTGACTTCCAGAGCGTGGAACTGACGGCAACGATCGAAGTAGAAGATCAATTGATGGCGGACTTTATTAGCGATGCCGTTAGCGATGCGTCCATCATCTTTAGCAACGGCGTTGAAGAAATGACGATCGCCGTCCATAATGCCTACCTGTCGAGCGTGTCCGACCCGGTGACGGATGCCAACGTAATCCGCCAGTCCATCACGCTGATCGGTCAATCGGACGGCACGGATGAGGGCTGCAAGATCACCACGGTCAACAGTACAGCCAGCGCGACCGGCAACTAACCAAGCTCTACGGAGGGGAAACCATGAGCATCATCCAAGCAATTAAAGAATCATCCACAGACGAGATCGAAGCGGCGGGCCTGTTTTGGCGCGTCCGTCGCATTTGCTCGGCAGACTTGGCGCGCGTTGGCTTTGCTGCGCTCGCCATGGCCACGCCGGAGCAAGCGGCCGACGATCAAGACCTGGACGCCGCANTGCGTCGNATCAACCCGAAGCAAGCGGCNGACCTGGCCAGCTTGCAAGAGGCCACCGTCTGCGCTGGGGTGTACGGTGTTGGCGACCAAGACGGTAATTGGGATGACCTGACGTGCAGCATCGACAAAGCCAAGGAAGACCCCGATAAGGGCGTTTTGTGGGTCGGCTCATTGCCGGCAGGCGTTACCGATGTTCTGTTTAGCCGCATCATGGAGCTTTCCACCGATGGGGAGGAGGCGGCCAAACGGCTGGCCAGCTTTCGATCGGGACACGTTGATCGTTCTGGCGGAAGTGGGCCGGATGTTCGGGAAGTGGCCCCATGAGGTCATGGAGCTTGACCCNTACNAGCTTGGGCTATGCGTNCAAGCGTGGCGCACTCGCGAGCAATTGCAAGAGCGCACGGTGGAGTCTATGGCGGCCAAGGGTCTGCCCGTCTTTCCTGCGGTCATCATGAAGGGGTAGCCGGTGTCCAACGTAGTTAAAGCCGTACTAAAGATCGACGACAAGGGCAGCGCGACCCTTAAGGCCGTTTCGGGTGCTGCCGAGGATGCTGCGGACAATACCGAGCAACTGGGTAAGCGGTTCAAAATTACAAAGGATGAATTGTTAAAGTTTGGCGCTGCCGCCCTAGCAGGTGCCGCCGCGGTTGGTGCATTGGTCAAGAGCGTTGCGGATGCTCGCAACCAATTGGTGGACGCGGCAACCCAAACAGGCTTGACCGCCCAAACAATCGCAGGGCTAAAATTGGCGGCGGAAGGCTCCGGGCTGGGCTTGGAGGCACTGTCAAGCGGGCTCGTTGATTTACCGAAACGCATGGATGAAGCAAAGCGCGGAACCGGCGAAGCGTTGGTAGCGTTTGAACGCTTGGGCATTTCTGTAACGAATGCGGACGGATCCCTGCGCTCGGTGGATTCGGTGCTTGAAGAGTCGATCCAAAAACTCCAAGGCGTAGGAAACAGTGCCGAGCGGGCGGCGTTGTCCACAATCCTGTTCGGAGGCGCGGGCGCGAACCTTATGCAGGCTCTGAGCGGCACGGAATTATCGGACTTTGTGGACGAGGCCGAACGCTTCGGAATCACCGTGGGCCCAAACGCTGCCAAAGCGGCCGGCGACTTTCAGCGCGAATTGGCGAAATTCGAGCTTGTCACCACACGCGCCAAANAAACCTTTTTGGGAGCGTTTGGCAGCGGCCCCGGTGGCGCTGGGCAAGTCGTCAAGGCGTTTGGCGCGTTGCTGTTTGCGCTTACCGCTGGATTCAAAGCCAACATGGATGCGGCGCGGTCCTTCGTGGGCGGGTTTACCAACCTGCTGGGCGACGTGATCGGCGAGCTTATCAACTTTGGCGACGTGATCGATCTGGTCATGAACCGCAAATTTACGCAAGCCGCCGACCGGATGGCGGGATCGTTCAAACGGATCGGCGCGTCCATCGCAGAAAACGCCAAACAAAGTGCCGCGGCGTTTGGCGAAGTGGCCACCGGTGTTGGCATCCGTACCGCCTTCCGGGAGGGCATGGCGGTATTTAGCAGCGTCACCGCGGGCACCGGTGGCGGCGGCGCCACGCGGCAGGCCACGGCGCTTGGAGCGGCTGCGGGAGCGGAAGACGCAGAGCAGGAAAGCGATCCAGCGCTTCAAGAATTGGGCAACCTGCTGCAACAGCAGATCGACGCCGCAAACGCATTGATCCCCGATACCCGATCGCGGTCGCAGATCATGCTGGAGCAATTGCAGTTTTTGCAAGAGGTCGCAGCCAAAGCCGGGATGACCCCGGAGGCTACAGCGGCAATCAACCAACTGCGGGAAGCAACCAACGCACAGCGCGCGGTGGAGGCCGAAGAAGCGCGCGCCAAATTGCGGGAGATCGCGCAAGAATTAGAGCAGGCACGGGTGGAGCGCCGACAGCAGGTAATCGACACCATAACGGGCATCGGCAACGCGATGACAGACCCCGGCAGCGCCTTGGCCAAGTCGTTAGGACCAGCGGGCGGGATTGTTTCGGCATTGGCCGAAATGGGAAGCAAGAGCCCCAAGGAAATCGAAAAACAATTCCGGCAATTCTTCCGCAACATCGTGCGCGCATTGACCCGCGTCATACCGCGTCTGTTGGCGACGTTGCCCGAGATCTTGGCCCGGAACGTCCCATTTTTGATCGAAGGCATCATAAAGGCGCTCCCGCGGATTGTGCAGGCGTTNATCATCAAGCTGCCGATCGCATTCGTTCGGGGTCTGCGCCGGTGGTTTGTGGGNGCNCTNAAACGNATNCGCGAAGTGTTCAGCCCTGGCCGCATTTTCCGACCCGAGACGGANAAGGGGCGCCGCCGTCTGGCGGTNGCTACGCTGGGCCTTTCNGAGGCNGTCCGNGGTATNAAAAANCTGTTTAANGGNAGCCGNCAAACCGGGGGGTTCACGACNGGCGGAACGGGGTTCTACATGCTGCACGCTGGCGAGCGCGTCGTNCCGTCCACCGGAGCAACNACNGGNACGATGGANGCGGCCAGCAACATCACCGCAGGGCAAACCATCAACATCCANACCAACGTNGTAGACCCNAACGCCATCGACCAATTGGGCCGGCAGCTTGATCGACAATTTGGCAGCCGNGGCCGTTCCTTTGGCGTNGATCTGTTCTCACGTTTGGAAGCCAGGGCNGGNNGNGTCTAATGGGCAATTCCAAGATCTTCTACTATCCAGCGTCTCGCGAGGTATCGGGATTGCAAACGATCGACTTTGGCGAGACGATCAGCGACCTGCAGATCAGCCCGTACCGCGTCACCACTGACGCCGTAAGCATTGGCGGCCGGTTCTCGCGGATTGCTCGCCGTTCCGGTATGCGCGTCCGCATCATTCACGAGCGATTCACCGATCTGAACTTGGCGCGGGCTCTGTATTCGCTTCAGTCGCATTTGTTCAGCGGGGGGGCGTTGTCCTTCGCGGTAGACGATACGGACACATACGCGGCGTTCTACACCGGCGGATCGGCCATCTTTAGCGGGTCGCGGCCAACCTACCCAATGCAGCCGGAACTATTCAAAGCGTACGGCACGACGACGCCAGTTAACGGCGATGTCCTGCACGTGGAAAGCTTCGGGGCCGGTGCGCGGTATGAGGAAACCACGGTACACACGTTTAGTGGGCGCAACCTGACTTTGGGTGCGGATCTNAAGTANGACCACAGCACCCCGTTTATGATTCGTCACCGGGACTTCTTCCCGGCGCTGTTTCTGACTGATACAAGCGCGCCGATCATTACGGACGACCGGCGGATCTCGTTTACGCTTGATATGACCTTGGAGTGCTACCCAGCGCACACGCGGGCGTTGCTTTCGTCGGCTGGCTCCGATGGGCTGCCCATCGGTGGCACGGTTGACGCGCCCAGCAAATCGGATTTGGATGCTGCAATTGTCGGACCGTTGGCGCCAGGCATTAGCGGAAGCTCGGTGACGACGCCCAAGACGCCAACGATTGCAGGCGCAGAGCGCGCCGGCACTTTGTCGCCGTTGGAAGACGCGATCCGCAAAATTGATCTTTTGAGGTAGCCTGTGCCCTGGTCGCCGGACATTTTGCAACGCTTNGGNCTCGGTGGNGANCCNATGTTTGCGCTNGACTTCAAAGACGCACCGAACCCNGAGGTATTCGACTACCGGCCNGAGCGNTACATNNTGCANACGCACGGNATGANCGGNGGCGACCACTTCGCNCACGTATTGNAGAACGTCACNGGGCCNACACAAGCCGTGCAGATNCGANCNTGGTACCCAAGCATTGGGGCGATCCGCGCCACGTTGTCGGGCACGTTNCACGCGATGTGGATCGCCCGTGCAATACCCCGCGGGATGCTCTGCCGTTTCAANGTCGGNTTNGCGGGCATGCCNTACAGCGAATGGGCGGATTGCGGGATCTANCAATTNAAGGGGCTAAGCGGCGCGCGGAACAATTGGGTGATGGAGTTCGGGGATTACTTCAGCTTCCTCCAGAGCCGCCCCGCCATTGGTACGCCGGCGGACCTGTTCCCGGACGCGGGCGTGGAGAAACAATTGGCAAGCGCATACGACCCAGCCAGCAGCGTCGGTTTGAGATTCGGATCAACGTCCGACCGCGAAACATTNACGCGNGATTCTGGNGGCAATGGCCTTGTNTACGCGGCACCGTCCGGNAGTGATCCGTTCTACATCAAATTTTCCGGGGAAAGCGGNTCAACGCTCAACGTGGTGGACGCGGACGTAATCGACACCACGCGTGTAACGTTATCCTCCGGGTCCAAAATCCGCGCGCTTGGCTACGTCAACGGCCGGCCAACGGACATACTGGAAAAACTGCTGTTTAAAACCAAAACAACGGCCACGTCTGTTGGCACGATGCCCGATGACTCCAACATGATGCTGAGCTATGACGATCACACAGTCGATCGCTCCGATTGGCGCAGGGAAGCAGAGTTTTTTAAGACGTTTGGCGACTTCAATGCCGACTTTATTGCCGCGCAACCGCTCGACAATCCCTGGGCTGCTATCTCCGACTTTTTTGGCGCGTTCGGGATCTGGCTTGTCATGCGTCAAGGCCGTCTGAGCTTCCGATTTGCCACCGATTGCAGCAGCACGACCGCGGAAGAACTCCGAACCGTGGGCGAAATCACCGACGTAGACATTGTGGGAGTGGAGGGCCAACAGCTATACCACCCCGATGCGCGCGAGCAATTGACAACGGTAATCATCCGCGACGGCGAGAACACCGAAAGCGACGGCAAGGCCACCACCCTACCGGCCCAAGCTCGGTTCACCCATCCGGTCGGCGAGTTCATCTACGGCAACAGCAGCAACAAAGCCGACGCCCGCGACAACCTGAAACGGCGGATCCTGAAATGGTACACGCGGATCCCCATGGAATTGTCGCTAACGCTTACGGGCTGGCGCTGGGCGTCGTTGGTTCCTGGTGACGTTGTGCGCGTTACCTCCGAATACGTGCCCGACTTGGTGGGGCATTTCACGTTTCGAGACGTCCCAACCATCCGCGATCGGGTGTTCATGGTTACGTCAATTGCGCCCGACTTTGGTAACTTTACAACATCGGTCAAATTGGCCCAGCTTCCAGACAAATACAACCCTTACCAATGAGGTACCACCATGGCCCAGACATTCGACGGCGCGCAATTTCCCGACGCGTTGCGCTTTACACTCAGCAGCACGCCAAACAATTGCACCGAGATCGTGATGCCTAACACGGCTACCACGGTGTCCCTGAAGTTCAGCGACAACGCGGGCAAGGTCGCATTTGAGGGGACGGACGGCGCCACCATCAATTCCAATTTNGTGGACATCACAGCCGANGCGATNGCGGAGATNGGGCTCGGNGATGGTGTNAACAGCGCNAANGGCGTGAACTCTATTTTNGTGGCATCGGCCACAGCGTCCACGGTCTGCACCGTAGTTATCGAGGGCTGAGCCATGAAGGAATTTGGAGTAAGCAAATTCAAGGACCTGACGGTATCGGGCGATCTGACCGTCAGCGGGAACACCACCACCAGCACCAACACCACGGTAACGGACAAGCTGATCGAGCTTGCGAACGGAACAACGGG
>FUFK010042747.1_pt1 | contig 20364 bp, 26 predicted proteins | sample 1021851 | NCBI WGS metagenome assembly FUFK01 (sample SAMEA51879418, study PRJEB19060) | metagenome
TAGAAGAGACAGATCAAAAGGTNATNATNTGGGCAACNTATGTGCANAACATTCATGAAATNATNGGTAANCTCAGTGANAANTATGGAAGNGAATCAGTNGTNTCAATTTATGGTGAGGTATCTCAACAAGATAGAATGNTGGCCGTTGACCGTTTTCAAAAAGATCCTAAGTGTAGATTTTTTGTAGGTAATCCCACTACAGGTGGTTATGGTTTAACATTAACTGCTGCCAAGTACGTTGTTTATTATTCTAATAATTATAATCTTGAAGTGCGTTTACAATCAGAAGATAGGGCTCACAGAATAGGACAAACTAAAAATGTTGTTTACATAGACATCATAGCTAAAGACACTATTGATGAAAGAATAGTTCAAGCTTTGAAAAAGAAAATACAACTATCGGCTAAGACTTTAGGTGATAAAGCTAAAGATTGGTTGCTCTAACCTTTTTTTATAGATTTCTTGTAAGTTTCCAGTCTTTCTAAGAATTTGTCTGCATATTCGCTCAATANNGGCTCTGAGAGCTTAAATTCTTGATATTGTAGGTCTCGGGTCGCAATAGCTATTACCCCCTGCTCTATGGGCCCGTAATGCGTTTTATGGGCTAAATAATAGGCACCTAGCTGACATTTGTAGTCTTCTATCCATTCTTCTCGTTTTGGCCTATTAGATTGTTTAAAATCAACTATGGATGGTTTACCATATGCAATCGCTACTAAATCTGTAGTTCCTGCGTATTCTTGTTTATAAGCTAATGAAACTTCATTACCCCATACTTCATCTATCCTTAAAGAGTTTTTGATAACCTCAGCCATCTTTCTAGGTTTTATACCCTCCTCCGTCTCATTATAATATTTTTCTCCATTATAATAAAATTCTAAAACTCTATGCATCTCAGTTCCTACATTAGATGCGTTGTTCATGATTCTGTCTGCTTCTGCGTTGCCAACCCTTCTACGCCAATCATCTAAATGTTTTCTATCTTTGGTTGCTGATAANATTGTNGTTACACTTGGCACNGGNGNTTCNTNNACNAAATACTTNCTNCCTGTCTCTGATTGAAATCTATTATGTTTTTTGTAAGGATATTTTTTGTTAATCTTAATTAGTGACATTACACTAATTAGCTAATAAATTTACTAATGTCAAAATAATTGCACCCATACCACCAACTAATGCAACAAAGAACCAATTTACTTTTTGTCTNACATCATCNAGNCCTTTATGCATATGATCNTGTTGTTTTTTTAGNCCNGANATNTGNCCATATAAAGCAATNATATGCTCNCCNGTNGTTNTNGGANNTTTTCCGTTAGCCACGATTCTGTCTCCTTTGTGCTATGGCTGCTGCTGTTGTATCAAATGGAAATAAAGCTTGAACGTCCTGAGCTGTAGCTTGACCTTGTGGTGCTTGTGGTACTTGTGGTGCTTGTGCCATCTGTGTGCCAAAAGCAGGCTGTAATTGAAGATCGTCTGTAATACTTGGATCGTCTGCCTCTTGATCTCTTTGAGCTTGTTCTAAAACTGTTTCTGTATCTGCTTCAACTACTCTATTAAGGTATGCAACCATGTCATTATCTAATGCAGTATTGCCAGATGGTTTAGAGAAGTCTCCAGCAAACATAGTTTCAACAACATCTTTCGGTAAATTTTTATCATCATATATAGGTTGAGGAACTTGAAAAGATAAATTTAATAATCTTTCTTGTATTTCTTTAGGATCTATTGTTCTAGGATCTACTCTTGGTAAATCTTGTTCTTGATCTGCAAAGTAATTATATAATCTTGCAAANGCATCTCTCTTTCTTGTAAGTCCTACAGCTGTAAGTTTAGGATTAATACTTCTTCCAGTAAACTTTCTCGTAGTGCCAAATAAACCTTTTTGAACCTCACCTATGGATTGGCCTTTTAATAATTTTAATTGTTCTTCAGGTAATAATGCATCGTTCATATACCTTAAAGCTGTTGGGTCTGTAAGCATCAAGCCTGCTCTCCTTGCTAATAATAAAAATATGGCAGGCGCAAATGGGTTTACAGCAAAAGCTGCACCACCAATAAACATTCCACCAGCTACTGATCCAAAAGATCCAAGTGTAAATCTTCTTTGTAAGAATGTAGATGTATCTGATACTGGTATATCGGAAATAGATTTCATATAATTAGTAAAACCATAAAAATCTTTTGCTCCTTCTTTACCCAACATTTCAACCATTTTATCTCTTCCAAGATCTTCTGTTGCCTTACCAATACCAAGTTTATTCATAAACTTATTAATATTAAATTGAGCAAAGTCTTCAGGGGAAAATCTAATATCTTTTATATCAAATATACCATTACCTGTTCGAACGTCATCAATGCTAAAACCTCTTGCTCGTTCTATTGAATCAGTTCCTAATCTTTCCATAGCATCCTGTGCATATTCTGTTCCAGCTTTTACACCTGGTGCTAAATCAACTGTATCTCTAAATACTGATCTTGCTTGTGGAGCTGTAGCTGAATCAAATGAATCTAAGAATGCGTTAAACATATATCTAGCCTTTGCTGCTTGAAATAATTGTTTGCCATTTTCAGTTGCATACTTACCTTCTGCACCTATTAAAGTTTTAAAACTTTTCAATGCTTCAGGTGAATTAGATTGAAATACATCTCTCTCCATTGTTGAAAATAATAAATCTCTTGGCATGGCCTCTCTACCAACAATTCCAAATGTGCCTTTGTTAGTAAATAATGTTCTGTCAAACTTTTGTAATGATCTTGCTGCAGCAGGAGTTGTGTACATGTTTAATACTTTATTGAATGTAGCATTAGCATCGTATAACTTATCTCTTAATTTTTCTGCGTTTCTTATATTACCTTGTATAAAAGCTTCTGCTCTTTCAGGGCTTTGTTTAGCTAAACCCTCAAATGTGGCTTTAATGCCTGGATCTTGTAAGAAAGCATTTTTAGTAAGATTTGCACCAAAAGCATTAAAATCATTTTCTAATGCTTCTCTAATCATAAACATTTGTCTGCCTAAAGTTCTATAGTCTGTGCCTTGTATTGCGTTATTTAACATTTGTATAACACCTTTGTATTGTTTAGGAGTAATCATGTTAGTCCCAATTGCATCCATAGCGTCATAAAATAAATTAATAGGATCACCTGATTGTTTTAATACTTCATCAATATTTTTTGATGTAATAGCTCTGTCCGTTGCAGGAAACAAATCTCCAAAAGAAGATTTTAATTCTTGTGCTTTAGCTACTGTTTTGTCTAATTTAATTATGGCTGGATTACCTACTGTGTCCGCTAGCCGTTCAAAAGCATCATACTTAGAACCAATAAGATCCATATTATCATTAAAAACTTTGGCNGCTTGATTNTAAATAGAATGAGATAAAGNACCAGTTTTCATCAATGGTGCATATGTTGTTAGTTGATTTAAAAATAATCTACCTGCTTTTTGTTCTGCACCTTGAAAAGCTTGATTAGCTATAGGGCCTATAAATGGAAACACACCTACAGTTTTGAAAAATCCCTTACCAATATTAGTAAGTGGTCCATCATTCATAGCTTGTATCAAGGGTATAGGTAAGCCTTTATCTCTTGCAAATTCTGCTAACTCTTTTTGTTTTGGACCCGTAGTACCAAATAAACTCTTACCTGCTTTACCTAAAGGTCCAGCTATGAGNGGTGTTAACAAAGCTGCACCTGAGTTCCACATAAGAGCTGACTTCATCTCATTTAACGCATTTAATGTAATATCTGCATCTACCTCACCTGGTTTAAGATCTGCAAACTGATCAGATATTTGTGATGCTATAAATGTTCCAGCTTGTTCATTTAACATATCATATGTAATTGAACCTACTCCCGCTCCTGCCGTTCCACCAAGTATTGAGTAAACTTCTGCTCTACCTAATGGACTTTGTAATACTTTTGTTGGTAAATCTGCAGCTCTACCTAATAATTTAAATGCACCACCTAATAGTTTTAATCTACCTGGTAATCTATCTGCTAATGCACCAGCCACTTGTGCCATTTTACCTGGCCCTTTTTTCCAAAGATTGCCTGACTTTGCTGCACCATAAATTTGTTCTCTCATAGTTAAGTAAGGTGCAATAGAGCCTGTTATATCTCCTGCAAATACAGCTGTTGGTCTACCTTTAAAAAAAGAATCCTCTGCTGCTAACGCTGTTGCTATAGGATCTCTCCTAAATTCTTCTTCTGTTGCTAATTGATCAGCCACTTCTTTTCGTTGAGTAGTAAGCTCAGACATTGAAGGACCTTTAAGTTTTTTTCTTCTTATTAACTCATCAATAATTTTTCTTTGTTTTGGACTTAAAGTATTAGGATCTAAAGATCTGTTATCTAATTGTTCTTGTAATTGTTCAAGTGTTGCCATTATTTATTAAACTCCTTTAATAATCCAGCATCATCTAAACCTTTTAAAAATGTATCAGTTACTGTTTGACCCTCTTGTAATCTAAATTGATTTTGTATTCTCATGTTTTGTAGAGTTCTCTCTAATCCACCAACTCTTCTATAATCGTTTTCATACCTAATGATATCGTCTTGTAATTGTTTACCAATCGCTCTGATTGAAGCCTCTACAGATTCAGAACCTCTAGTTAATGTAAATAAGTTTACAAGTTTTTCAGCTGCAGCTACATCTCTAGCCGTCAATCTATCTTTATCTTTAAATGAGTTAGCTAACGCATATACTAAAGTTGTTTCTGCTACAGCCAAAGACTCTAATGTATCTGCATCTACTTTACCAGGCGTTCTAGATTTNATTCTTTTCTCTGCCTCTCTATAAATTTTATTGAAGTCAGTAGATTTTAATAATCTTTTCTTAGTTGCTTCATCTAAATCTGAGTTTTCTATTTGAGATTTATAAGCATCAGCTGTTGCTCTAGCTTGTTCTTTTGTTCCACCAAAAGAAAATCCTAAATCATTTAAAGCAGAACCAAGTCTTGTTTTNAATAGATTAATTGCACCTGCAGGTCCTACAGATTCAGGTTGTGCTGCTATAGTATCTAATACATCATTGGTAATTTTAAATGTTTTGTATCTATTAGATAAGGTGTCACCAATCTTGATAGTCTCTTGATCTACTGTTTTCTTATCTAAAAATTGATTTACTCTACCAAAACCTGGCACGTTAGCTTGGCTAGATATAGATGCAAAAACTTCATTACCTCTTGGTCCTATTTGACCTGTAGCAAACTCAATCGTGCCACCTTTTGTTTGTCTACCTTTTACATTTATTGTATTACCGTTATCATCTATAAACTGTACAACACCTAATTGACCATCAAAGGGTTCACCAGCTGCTGCTTCATTAAATAACTTCATTTCATCTAAAGCAAAACCTAAATAAGTTTCCATAGATTTATTTTCTAATTCGTTTTGTTTAAGTTTCATCACAGCATAATTACTTACTGCTGGTCCTAAAGCATTACCTAAAACTTCTAATGCACCNCCTANACCACTTTTTCTTGTTGTGCCTGCCATAAGACCTGCTGCTAAAGATGACAAGAAAGTTGTTCTTGCTAAATCACCCTGTGGATCCATGCCAAGTTCTGATCTTATTTGTCTAGCTCTTTCTATCAAATTTGTTGTATATAATTTACCACCAATAGGTTTTTCTGTGGTTTTGCCTTGCTGAGACTGTTGGTAAATTTGTTGAGCTGTTTGTAATCGTTTTGGTTCCTTAACAGGAGCAGGTGGTTTTGCACCCATTGGTGCTCCAGGTTCTGCACCTACAGGACCCTCTAATCCACCATCAATTCCACTAGGTTGCTCTGTGACTTGTGCAACTGTTTGTGCTGGCACAGTTGGTTTTAAAATTTCACCTCTTTTATTTTTTACAATTTTGTTTAGATCTGCAACTTCTGTTTGACCTATTTTAGTTTCATTTTGTGGTTCTTTTAATGCATCAGGTTGTATAGCTGCAATCTGACCNTCNGATCCTTCNGCNNNTNCAAGTTTTTTTCTTTCTTCNNCTGCTNTTTTTANTGCACCTCTACCTCTTGGTCTTGATGGATCTAACTTTCTAAAAGGGTTTATTGCTCTATCACCAGTCAACAATGGTTCNCCACCCAATACTCCACCAGTGATTTGATCAAATGTATTTTGACCNTGATTTAAACCAATAAAAGATTGTGGATTATCTCTTCTTATCTTGTCTGCTATAGCACTTAATCCTTTAAGACCTGCATAACCATAACCTATAGCTCTACCGTAAGGCGTTAATCCTGCAAAACTTGCAGCAAGATTTATCCCTGTTTTTAAAGGTCCTGTAACACCAATTTTTGTTAAAATATCATCAGACAACATAGCAGTCCCAGTGGCTGGTATTGCACCTCGTAATAAAGGGCGTATTCCAAATTGATTTTTTAAAAATTGCCCAGTTCTTTGCATCGCAGGTCTAATGTTTCTTCCATAAAAACCTTGTTGATTTATAGCGACAGGGAAATTTCTTTGCATTTGTCCTGTAATATTTTGAGTTGGTGCACCAATCATACGTCCATCAAAAGCTTTAATAGGTTTTAATGCACCTTTCTTCAAAGCTTTTTGTCGAAACAATGGTCTATTTAAAACTTTATCGAGAGACATTAACCCCTCCCTTGTAAACCTTGGAATGCTTGGAAAGCTCCAATACCAGTTCCAATGGATTGAGCTAGAGGACTAGTCTGTGGTGAAGTTGCAGCTGTTACTGTAGATTGTGATTTAGGTCCAGCAGCATAGATATTAGATAGAAACTCAGCTCTTTGAAAAGGTTCAAATGCTTGTTGTAATTGTGATTGTCTTGCAGCATCTAATGTTGTTTGAGCTAGTTGTCTTTGTAATCCACCAGCTTGTAATAATTGATTTAAATCTGCTTGTGCCATTTGTTGCTGACCAGCCCCAATGTTTGCTAGTGTTTGACCAATTTGAGCCTGTTGTGCTTGTTGTTGTTGTGCAGCAGTTAATGCTTGACCAAAACCTCTTTGTTGAGCCAATCCAACTTGTCCTAATCTTGCTCTTTCTAATTCAGCTTGTGCAACGCCTTCTCTACCACCACCAAATGCACCTGATAAAACAGCTTGTGCCCCTAATCTATTTTGTGCTTGAGCTGCTTGTCTATTAATTTCATCTATTACATAAGACTGATAAGGATTTAAAAATTGATTTATATTCGGAGTTTGTGCTGCAAGTAGTTGTCCGATGCCCGTTGTTACAGTTGGCTGACCCACTCCTGTCGTACCCGCAGCCGTAAGTCCTTGTTGCTCTAATGGACTAAATTGTGCAACCTGCATTGCAGGAATATCAACGGGTTGATCTGCAACACTTCGTGCTAGATCCATTAATTCTATTTTACGTTCTTCTATACCTGGAGCTTCTCTTATTACTGATTGTGTAAATTGATTACCACTTGCTGATGGTGAAGCTGGTGCTGATCTACTTCCTCCTCCAAATACACTTGAAACTATTGATCCCATTATAAATCCTTCTCCATTTGAATATGNTTAGCTTTCCANCCCCACTTTTTNGAAACTTTAGACCAACCTGGTCTNACCCAAAAGCTNAGNTTTTTGCANCCATTTAGTTTAGCAAATTTNGTNACNGTATTCACTATCTTNTCTTCCCATAAATGTCTTTTTCTTCCCGTGCAAATAATAGCTTCAAGTTGAGAATAGTTAGGTAAGGCAGCTATACGAGTCACAAATAATGCAAACACTTGATTAAGCTCTTCTTCATCACTACCAAAAACAAGAAACATTTGTGCTTCATCTTTTTTTAATAAATCTTTTATGTCTCTTGGTTCTGCAAAACCACCTGAATATTTTAGTGCCTCTGCAATCATAAATTCACATAAAGGCCAAAACTTATCTATATATTTAGGCTCTACTGATAGAACTGATATGTCAGGTTTAACTGGCTTGGGCTTTTGCATTTCTACTTCCTTCTAATAAATCAAAAACTCTTTTGTATCGCTTTTGTTGTTCGTAGAAGTATTGTGCACCTTTTTCTCTCATATCTTTCATGCTACTTGGATTTGCACCAGCTATGATTCCTGCGCCTAATACTCCATCTGCTCTTGTTACAAACTCACCGTCTGCTAATTGAGCTAACATTGTATCTTCGTCTTTGTCTCCTGTGCCAGTCCCATCTTCGACATAACCCGATGCTCTTACATAATTGTTCGCATCGTTTTCGTCATGAGATCTTTTACTTGGTAGATAATTAATACCACCTTCATTAAATTTTTTAATTTCTGCGAGTCCACCTTCTTTTAATCTATTTTTTGTTATTGCATAAGGCCCCATCTGAAAATCTCCCTGGTTTGCAGGATCAGCTTCAGGTATGTAGACTTGTTCAAAAGTTTTTTCTTGTCCTGATACAGGATCTATATATTTAAAACCACCTCTTTGTTTTTGTAATTCTGCAACTGCTAAATTATATGTAGGTGTAAAAACATCTTGTGGTTCGTTCTCAAAAGCACCAGACCCATAAGCTAGTGCAGCAATTCCTAAAGCTGATTTACCTGGGCTTATTTCTAACTCTCCAGCAAAGTCTCCAGCTTTTGTTAATCTTTGTCTTGTAAATAATTTTTGTAAAAAGTTTTGTTCAGCTGGTGTGCCACCTGGTCCGCCTGCCCCTGATGCAACATTACCTAGATTCATATTTTTTAATTGTTGTGAGTAGGTTCCTCTTGCAACTTCCATACCTGTAGGATCATAAGGTGTAATTCCAAACGCTTGTCCAACAGATGTTGATCCTAAAGCTGTTGTAAAAGGAACGAATGATTGTTGTGCTTGTGCAAAGCCAGGAATATTTAAAGCTGATCCACCACTTAAAACTCCTTTACCACCATAATATCCAGCTGCAGCTCCAGTAGCCCCTGCTAGTAATCTTTGAAGTCCTGAACCGCCAGCGTCTTTAGATGCCTTGTAACCTTTGTATCCTCCGTAGGCTGCCAGTGCATAGGGTAAAAATTGTAACATATATTGTGTGTTCCTTAAAATTAGCTAATCAGTAAATATTACCAGTTTAGGAGGTCTTTTTCAACTCATCGATAAAAGATGCTTTATACTGGTGTTCGCCTACATGATTTATCTTTTCAGTAATAAGAGCATGACATTTACCACCTATATCTCTCCATCGTTTACAAAAGGCAAAATCCTCGCCTAAATAAGTTTTTTTTACTGGATCAAAATCTGTATCAAAAAGGTTATAAAAATAAGGTCTATTTATCATTTTACCGTTTATGATTGTTTTTTGTTCAATTTCTTTTTCAGGGTATGCCTTTATCATTTTTTCAATTACCTCTCTTTTAATAAGCATACAGCCAGTTGGAGAATGTGTTACTTCTATAACTCCATTCTCTATTGTTATATCTTTTTCATTAGGTAGTTTCATAGGATATTGATAAAGAGCTTTGTATTGTAAATCATGTTCACTTTTAATTTTACCCTCTTTTATTTTTCTCCATCCTTTCTCCCAGTTTAAAGTTTTTAAAGGATATGGTACTGAGATAACATCTTTGTCAGCAGCCACCATTTTAAAAATAGATTCAGAAGAAAAATCGATATCTGAGTCTATAAATAATAGATGTGAGCTTCCCTCTTCCATAAAACTCGATACACAAAGATTACGACCTTGCGTGACAAGGGAGGATTTCATAACTTGAAAACAACACAAAACATTATTTTTAATACAATGTTTTTGAAACTCTAAGCAAGCTTGAAAATAATGTAGCGATACATCGCTATGACAAGGCGTTGCAACAAATATAGAAAATTTTTTAGGTTTCAGTTCTTGAGTTTTTATTTGTTTTATATCTTTTTTATCAAACCAAATAGGTTTACTTGGATCTTGCATATATTTCCTTGTGTTGAACATTGAAAGCAAAAGTAATTCTTTCGTAATCATCTTTTTGTTTATTCACATAATGTTCAAGATCTGCACCAAATAAAATCATGTCTCCTTTATCTCCCTGTATTTCTATCTTACCATTATCAAATAAAGTAGGATCATCTTTGCTATTATAATAGATAACACCTGAAATGAAACCTCTGTGTGTATGTGATGGGTTAAAATTATTTTTATAAGCATAATTAATCCAAACATCAAAACCATCAAAGTGCCCGTCCCATTTTTTTAAAAAGTAATTTCTGCTCTCGCCACCATAGAGGTGAGCACATGCTCTTAAAGTAAATGGCAACCAATACGACTGTTCTATTAAGTATGTAGGCACTGAAACCTGATAATTGTTACCCTCTGACCCAGAGTTTTCATGATTTCTTAAATATCCTAAAGGATGTTTTTTTATTTTATCGCATTCCTGCTTCCATATATCTAATTCTTTGATAATTAAATCAGGAAGTTTTAAACGAGCAATTTTATTTGCTATTATTTTAATTGCAAATTTGGTCATACCCATCTATCAATTAACTTGATTTTCTCCTCTGCATTAACAATTTTTTCTAAAAGTTTATCTATTTCATCTAAATGTTGTGGGTGTTCACCTATACCAACAGAATTTTTTAGATATATTTCAATAGTTGTTGATGCTTCAGCTATTTGTGCCTCGTATCTTTTTTTAAGTGCTTTTAACATTTTGTAGTGCTCCTTGTAAAAAACCATTCCAATGACCAGCTATTGTTTTCCAATTGTAAAAATGGTTGAAAAAGGTTTGTTGAAATCTTAAATGATTTTTGCAACCATCAGTGTTAATTTGTCCAGCTATACCATCTATCACGGCAGCAAATTGTTTAGCTAGATTTTCCCAATTTCTATCGTAAGGTATATAAATAGGAAACTCAGTGCATGTTTCGTATAATGCTCCGTTGTCCGTTGTTGCTACGTACAGACCACATGCTAAAGCTTCAAGTGCTGATATGCAAAAAGTTTCTTCCCATATATTAGGATATACAAAAGCATCATAGGTATTTAAATTTTCTAATATATAATTATGGGGTTTGTATCCAATATAATTTACGTTAGGTAATTTTTCCGCTTGTTCATATAAACTTTTGTATCTATCATCATTATCTTTTTTAAAGTCATCACCGTATACTTGAGTGCTACTATAAACATCTAATATTATATTAGGGTTGTTTATGAGTTGCATAGCTCCTAATAATACAGACAACCCTCTCCAAGGAGTAGGGTGGTATATTAATTTAATCTTATCTCTTCTAGGCTCAGGATCTCTTTTCACAATATCAGGTATTCCGTTTTTTATAACTGTGCAACGGTGTTCAGGTAATTTAAATGTTTTTCTAAACTGTTCATAGTTCCAATGACTATTAAAAACATAATAATCATATTGATTAATCTGTTCTTCGCTCTTAAAAAATTCTTGAAAGTGGGGTTGATCAGGTGCCATTTTTTGCCATAACACATTAATTTTTTCTTTTGATAATGGTACTTTGCCTGGCACAGAAGTGCATATTTGAAACTTATCAAGTAAATCTTTAGATACATATTGTTCTAAAAAATTGTGTTGTAGTTCTGTTCCACCTAATGGTTTCATTTTTGTGTCTTACTAAATAAAGGAAGATCAGGAACCTGCACTTCAACATCAGTGGCTAGATCTTCTTTAGGGTGTTCTGCAAGAAAAGCTTCTTCAGTCTCATATCTTTCACCAGTTTTTATACTCCTATAAATAGTCTTGGTCTTGCATTTTATTTTTTGAAAAACAGTCATTTGAATTTAATACATTAAATCAACGCCCTTGTCCACGATACTTTTTACGATGGGGTTTTCTTTTACTATAACTTTTAGCGTGTTGCCCAGGACGTTTTTTTGGTGTTCGTTTATGATAATTGTTTACACCGTATAAAGGTTTCTTTTTAGCCATCTTTTTTTGTAAATATTGTGTTAATTAAAACTCTATGTTTTGTATCAGTTTGAGAAACTCCAGTGTGTTCTATATTCGAAGGAAATATCAGNACTCTGTTTGCTTTGCTTTGTATAAAAGGTTGGTCTTTAATTTTAGTTCCACCATTATTATCATTTAAATATAATAATGCACTATAGTAATCCTCTGATCCTTTTCCATCTACATCGGTATGATAACAATGTTCAATAGGTTTATCAGTAGGCACATTCAAATTAGCCTTTATCCTAAGTAAGGATTTAGTTTTTAATCGCTCTAACATAGGACTCAATAATGAAAAATAAGGACTCACATAAAACTTTGGATAGAGTTTAAAAAAAAGATGACAAAACTGTAAATTTTGTATTTGTTCTACTTCTTCCAATCTTCCGCAAATGTTATCTTGAAAATTCCATGTAAATTTTGAATTTAATATGGTATCGCAAANTGTTGCAAAATCTACAGGATTTAAAAAATTGTCTAGGACAATAATTTTTCTGTTAGCCATTCTCTTGAGACCTATCTATAAGAGCATAACTAATCGCGCCCTGTATTTTATTACTACCTGTAGCTGCCGTTACCGTAACTGAATCACCAGCTTCTAGGTTCAGGGTTTGTGGTGTTGCATTTACCTGTGTTTTAGCTGCAACATCATCTCTAAAAAATTCATACTCAGCACTTGAGTCAGAGGAATCTACTAAGTTCATGTTTACTAAGATAGCTGATGATGCATCATTATTAGCAACGTAAATACTTTTGATTATAATTGTCCCATTTGTCGGACACGTTAGAACTGTAGTTTTACCTGTGCTTGCCTGTTTAAATCCTTGATTCTTATATTGTATTGTCATGATAAAAAATAATTAAATGCATCTGCATCATTTTTTATATCATTCTCATATGAAAAGTTCAACTGAGTCTGCAAAGTCCGCAATGCTTGTAAGATCTGTCTCTGATCTTCTTGTGAGTATTCTCTTTTAGGTTCTGGTATTTGTATAGTTATCTTTGCCATAATAAATCTATGTTTCCGCTAACAACCATTCTAACATCATCTTTATTTATAGCAACCTCATGAGGAATATAGCTATTAAACATTAAAAACTTATCTTTATTTGGATGTATTTCTTTTGACCAATGGTCCATATACGGATAACCAGGATTATAGAATTTTATTGGTGAGCTTTCAGGAGATGCATTTATGTACCATACAAAAGATAATTTTTCATTATTATTTCCATGCACATGAATATCATGTTTTTTGTTGTTATATTTTTGTACCCAACAATCACTTATCTCATATGCAACTAATTTTTTCACATCAGTAAAACAATTAATAATATCGGTTAGGTTATTTCGATATTGCCTGCCTATAAAATCTGAAAGAATTNAAGCGGATTTTTTATCTTTGTAACTTGTAAAATTATCTTTGATTTCAATGGTGCTTAACAAATTTTTAAAATCAGTAGACGCAGTAATTTCTGTTTCAACAATCTTACAATTTATATTATGTATTTTCATTAATTAAATTTTTGAAATAATAGATTACCTGCTATTGTTTCTTCATTAGATGAATTTTTTACCCCATGTGCTAAAAAACTTGGAAATATTACCATTTGATTGTTTCTTAAATTTAATGATTGTGACATGGGAAAAAGACCTTCCATTGAAAAACTTTCTATTAAATAATTATTAGGAGAAATAAAATATGTTTTACTTGACTCTACTTTTTTATAAATAATAAAACTAAAATGAGATTTAGGGTGTATATGAGGTTCTTGATAGTCTTTTTTAATATACTTGTTAGTCCAAATATCTATTAAAGATAATTTAAAATTTGTGTATTTTTCTTTTAAAACTTCAGTAGCGACATGAATTAAATATGTTTCTGACTCTGATGATAGCATGTTCTCTTTATCAATCATGCTTTTTGTTGAGTTTACCTGGGATAAAAACGTTGGGTCATATTGTTTTTGTTTTTGAAAAACAATTTTTTCACATTCTATATTTGTTACAAATATAGGTAATTCGAATATATTAAAAATCATTAACGTCTGCCATCAACTCTAACATCGAATCTAAATGTACCATATCTCCAGCTTTCATCAACATTTTCATTTTCAATTTGAACTGCTGCTAATCTTGCTCTGGCTCTTGTATCGATTTTAGATGTGGAAGAACTTACTGTAAAGGGCCCCAAAGGACTTGACGAAGCTGTAGTACCCTGTGGAAACTCATTTAAAAATATAGTTACCTTTGCATTACCGCTAATACGTTTAAAATCTGGAAGAAATCTTTTTACGCTCATTAAAAATTCACCATCACCAGGTACACCTTGTCTACCATTTAAATCAAATTCTCCTGATTTAATAAACGATGTAATTGCTGTTTGAGTACCATCACCATTAGTTTGATTTATTCCTGCTTCATGTTCATAATATATGGTTGCACCATTTGACACCCCACTTACCACTGGGAACGTTGGTGCATCAGATGAATTAAAATCAGTAGCGTATGGCTGTTCAAACACCGTAGAGCCAGCCCATGTGGTTCTATCTAATGTTCCTGTAGTCCAAACATCTTCTGCAAAATTATAGGTTACTACTCTGTCTATTTGATCAGAGGTAGCTGTAGGGTAAAACCAATTTATTTCAGAATATAATTCATTTATACCGCCATAAATTATTTGACCTGAATTATAATTTATTCCTGGATTGTTACCGGTTGTTGTAAAAACAAAATCTTCAACTAAACAAGGTATTGATTTAACTGTACCATCATAAACATAAAAGCCACCCGTTTTTCCCATCCAATAAACAGCACCGTTAGCAAACACACCTGCGTGCTGACCTAGTAATCCATTATTAGATCCGACTTTTCTAATTGAAAAAGTAAAAGGTGGTCCAACAAATTGCATTTCATAAGCAGCTGTATCTGTTAAAACTAAAATATAATCCTTACCTTTAAAAGCACCAATTATTTGTGTCCCGTCATCTAACCTAAAAGTTCCTGCGGTGTTCGTTGATGTTGGGTCATAGTCACTTGTACTCTCTTGATCTGAAAATCTTATAAACATTTTATCTTGCGTAGTGGCTGTTCCGATTGTTGTCTCTGTTCCAAGATGAAACAAATGTCTGTCTCTATCTGAAACGATGGTCATAACTGATTTTGTTGGCATGCCTGATCCAATAGTTGCTCTTGTTTGTAAAGCATTTGTCAAAGAAGCATCCCAAGTAAAGGTCTCGCCATTGTGAACGGTTGCTATTAATATATTTCCAAAATTATCTAAAGACCAATTACCAGGATCAATAGTTACTGTGCTTGAAGTTGAGGCATCACCCCAACCAATAAAATCTGTAATGTCTGTGACTGTTGAACCGTTTGCATGCTCGGCTGGAGTTGTCCCGTTTATACCACGAGTAATTCCACTAATGGTATTTGTGCCAGGAGTGTTGGTTGTGTAGCTCATATCTTCAGAGCCTATTCTTAGTTTACCATTTGTTAAGGGTAAACTAGCTGTGCTTGTTAGAACAACTGACGAAGCTCCAACTAACATTGCCCCACCGTTATTGATCGTTGTTGTTGTGGAGGCAATGGTTCTCCCTCCAAACAAATACGTGCCCCAACCATAACCTGAAGTTTGTATTAAAGGACCTACAGTAACGTAAGGCCTCACGTCTAACGTTCCATCACCTGACACGCCTGATTTAGTTTCAGCACTAGGCATGGTTATCGTAAATGTTGTTATTGTAGGGACAGATTGAATTTCAAAAAGTTTATCGTCAAAGTCAGCGTCTGTATAAACTGTGTTGGCTGTTGTGAATGAGCCTGCATTTGCAAAAGTTACTATATCGCCAACTTCCAAGTTGTGGGCTGCAGTCGTGGTAATCGTTACGGTTGCCGAACTGTTACTTGTAGTGATGTTAGCCCCTGTCGAAAAATTATCTGTATCAAGAGGAGTTATGTCGTAAAAAGCACCGTCAAAATAAATTATTAATACTTTATCTGTTCCAATAGCTGCGTATTTTCTACCATCTGTGTTAGCCCAAACGTGTTGTGCCCTAGCTGCTCCTACTAGTTTTTGATTTACTAAAGCTGACCATCCACCTATTTTTTCAGGTTCACCATATCTAAATCGAACATTATCTCCGTCAACCCATCGACCCTCAGCATCTGCTGGTGTAGATTGTTTGTCAAATCCTGGTGCTATGTTTACTTTTGCTAAAGGCATATCGTAAGTATATCATTAGTAAAGATGTTTATAAATATGTTAAGACCAGTTTTTGTCTTTGAATTCATCAAAATTAAAGGCTATGGCGTATTTAATTTGCTCGCTTTTGTTAACATCTGTCATGTGTTCTAACCAAGGAGAAAAAAGTAGAAAAGTTCCTTTTTTAGGTTTTACATTTATATTTAATTCAGGAAACATCAAAACTTGATCAACTTCATTTAAGTATAGTATCCCTGATAAAATAGACGTAGAATGATGATGTCTAGCAGTATAGTCTCCCTTTTCTATTTTTAAACCCCAAGACTCTTGTAACACTGACTTTTCTAAATTTATATATTGAGAAATATGTGAAGACCCTCTCTCTAAAGTTTCTAAAAAAACATTATCTTTATTAAAAGCATTCCAGGCTGTCATTTTACCTTTAACGTTTGTGGTGTAATATAAATTTGTTTTTTCTAAGTGTTTTTCTATTTCACTTATTAAATATAAATCATTCACTTCAAGTTGTATTTCATACAAAAATGCTCTTCTTAATATGTCTCTTTCGATCATCTTATGAGTTTCAATCATTTTTTACCTCAACATTATTAGAATATGTTTCTTTTCTTTGAAGCTTGTCATTAAAATTTGTATTAAACTCCATTAGGATATGCATTAAATTATTAGTTAGATCTTTTAATCCAGCTGGAGAAAATTTAAGTTTTCTGCTTTTTATCAAAATCCATATTTCTTTCCATGTAAAAATTATCTCTGCTGATCCATCTTTTTTATTTTGAACTATCCTCATTTTTGTGTACCTAATAATTCTCTTTTGTCATAAAGCCACTCTTTATGTGGACCATTCTTGTTCACATAATGCAAAAAAACCTGTGAGTGCCAATCACCCTGAAATTCTTCACGCCAATGTGCCAAATCACATCCTTTGTATATAACTGCATCTCCGTTTTCAAGATCTATTGCTTTGCCCTCCATAAAAATAGGCCACTTTACTCCACAAGAATTAATTTTTACCGTTACACTAATCTCACAAGATGGTCTGTCTTTATGTTTTTTTAAATCTGCTAAATAAGAATACATTCTCCAAAAACTATAAGTGGGCAACAATTCCAAACCTGTTTCTTTTTCCATTAATTTTTGTTTACAAATTAAAAGTGAATCTGTAGCGGGATCTCCATAAAACATAGTGTCTCCTTGATCACTTTGTTGTATGTCAAAAGAATCAAAATTCACTCTATGCTTCATTCTTGTATAGTGAGTAAGTAAATTTACTTCTTCTTCATTAAGAAAGTTTTTAATAATTTTATAACCTTTGTTTAATGCATCCATGATACTATAGAATACCTTGTACCTTTTGTTAGAGGTTTAACAGCATGAGGAAACATAAAATTACTTGGCCAAATTATTAAAGACCCTGGTTTATTCTCAATAACCTCTATTTTGTCGTCTATCCTAAAACAAAGTTCACCACCCTCATAATCATTATTTAATAATAAAATTGAACTGTATTTTCTATTCATTCCAGGACCATCGTCACAATGAAAATCATAATGACCACCAATACCATAACGTAAAGCTTGAATATCAAAAACTGTTGCCCCTTTTACACTTGGAAAATCATTAGCATAAGATCTCATTCCATTTAAAACAATAAAACTTAAGAAATTAGCCCAATGAACAAGACTTAAGGAGGCACTTTTATTAGTTAATGACATTATATTAACGTCTCTTACTTTTTTATCTTCGTAAGTATCACCATTATTAAAAAGACCACCAGATATAAATTTTTTATCGTTAAATGATTTATTTAAAAATCTTATACATTTACTAATTATTTTTGGATCTTTTATACCAGGATATACTTTGATAAAATTTTTTAAAGACATAAAGTCTTCTACAACATCCTATTTACAATGTAAATATAAAAGCGTGAAAGGTTCAGATGACATGTTGCTGTACCACCATCTGTGGAAAGACGTAGTTACAGGGAAAGTAATGCTTGAAACGTCTAAATTTTCTAAATCTGTTTTGTAAGTTTGCATTCTTGTTTTTAAAGATGAAAAGTTATCTTGTNGTAATCTTCCTTCTTCTAATACTTCGTTTACTCTCGCTAAAGATTTATTTTTAACTTTTTCAAATTCCTCTTGTGACTGACTCCAACCACCATTATCTAGGTCTGATAAAACTACATTTCCATCAACTAAAGTTGCAGTTTTTTCTAAACAAACAATAGATCTTAAATCATCTTGAGATACTTCTTTTACTTTTCCAAGACTTTCATAATGAGATACATCACCTCTCAAAAGGCTAAAGTCATTAACTTCTTTTCCAGTCATCATTAATTTATTATCTTCACTAAAAAGTAAATATGCCATAATTAACTCACAAAGTTTTCAAATATTACAATTGCTCCAGGATTTCCAGGACCACCAGAATCACCACTTGGATTAGGATTAGTAGTTTGATGGCCTCCCATACCAAATAATTGTGGGTTATCAGTTGGACCATCCGTCTGTCTTCTTATAAATCCTACCGCACCATATCTTGTCATACCGTTTTGTGCAGGTACAGTTGTTGATGAGCCTGCTTGAATTGTTAAGTCAACTGAAGCTCCAGGTGCTGCCCCACTTGCCCCTCCTCTTGGGATAGTTGGACTAGGTTGGTTCTGTCTTTGTCCTCCAGTTCCTCCAGTGCAAGTCGCTTGTACAGGATTACCAAAAGTTGAACTTTGTCCATTATTACCCGCACCGTTTTGATTTCCTGTTCCGCCAGATCCTAAAGTGTATGGTGCAGAAAAAGGTGATGGTGCTGGTGAGCTTATTGGTATAGAGAAAAAACCTATACCACCTAATCCTCCAGGTCCTCGCCCCGTTGGGCCAGTTCCATGAGATCCTGCTCCACCGCCTCCGGCCATGTAAATACCTAATTTAGTTGTCCCTGATCTTGCTGTGAAAGTGGCTGTAGTCGAGTTTTGATCGGTGTGCGTAATAAAGTAATCAGGTGATCCAGCTGATCCACTAGAAGCAGCCGTTATTCTTCCGTCTTCATCAACTGTGATGTCAGCGGTTGTGTAAGATCCTGCAGTTACGGCAGTTGATTGTAATTGGCTTGGACCAACAGAATTAGCGGCCATTTTTGTAAGTGTTACGTTTGATTGTAAAATTTTTGCTGTCGTTACAGCGTTACTTGAAATGTTTGCTGCACGTANAGCGTTGTCAGCTATTTTGTTTGTTGTAACGTTTGATTGTAAAATTTTTGCTGTNGTTACAGCNTCAGANGCTATTTGTGCTGCAGCTACTGTTCCACCTAAAGTATCAAGAGAAACTTCTTTTAAATTTGTACCGTCTGAGTAAGCTGCAAAGATGGCTGCTCTATCAGGAGAAAAACCTGTTCCTGATGCAGTCTTAATTGTAAGGTTACTTGGGTTAGTTAATCCCGTGCAGTCAAAGATGTAAAATTTTTCAATACTGTCAGGTATAGTACAAATCGTGCTTGCTGCTATTGATGCAGTAGCAAATTTGATTACTAAATTTCTTGCGTTTGATAATGCACCATCTGACATCACAAGTGCTAAAGTTCCACCACTTGANAGNGTNACTTGTTCAAANCCNGCAANNGCTTGTTGTANTAAGATTTAAATTTGTATTNGTTTTATCACCCCATGTACCAGCGTTTTCNCCNGTTACCATTAGTTCTAGTTTTAAATCTGCTGAATAACTTGATGCCATATATCTCCTATATTATCAAAATTAGGCTGCTCTATCAACCTCAGTCCAAACATTGTTTACACCTGGATCAATCTCTGCCCATGCAGTTACATTAACCGAGCCAATATTTGCTGTCAACCCTATACCTGAAACGCTTATGTTTGCTGCACCTGACACTGAAACTTGACCGACAGATCCTGTCAATAATCCGGCAGTTGTAACAGGGTAAACAGACACTGGTGTGATTGAACCCACAGACAATGTTGCAGTTTGTCCTGTTACTGACTCATTTGTAGTTTGTATTAAAGTAATACTTCCTAAGGAAGCACTCATTGAAATACCTGTTACATCAACAGGAATTTTAGGTTCAGGGACTACTTGACNAATAGAACCTGCTAAAGCCTGACCTGATGGTTGAACGAGTGCTGTGCCAGTTACGCTTTGTAAAGTTCCGATAGAACTTTGCATAGCATCTTCACCAACAAATACAGTAACATTACCATCTACTTGTATTGAGTTTAGACCTTGTGTGATTGTTAATAAATCTAATCCTGAAACCGTGATGCTGAAATCAATTGA
>FUFK010043361.1_pt1 | contig 20362 bp, 26 predicted proteins | sample 1021851 | NCBI WGS metagenome assembly FUFK01 (sample SAMEA51879418, study PRJEB19060) | metagenome
GGATGCACAGCATTCTTCTTTATGCTATTGCCGTTGCTTCAAGCGATCAACTCTCCATTTCAAGGAGACTCTGTGAGTCGTGCGATGGAAATAGTCAGCGTTCCACCACCTCCACCACCCCCGATGGACGAACCAGATGAGCCGCAACCTGAACCAGAACCTGAACCACCACAAATGGAATCTACACCCGAACCGCTGGACATTAGCCAGTTAGAGGTTATGCTCAATCCCGGCTTCGGTGATTTCNTGGGNGGTGACTTNGGTGTTCAGTTGAANAGTGCGATAGCNAGCAACGAAGAGATGAATGAAATCTTTTCTTCGTCCGAACTTGATCAGAAGGCTCGGCGGTTGAGTGTGGTCCAACCTCGTCTTACTTCTACCCTGCTGCGTCAAGCACCAGCGACCGTTGTTGTAATTTTTATTGTTGATGAAAATGGTAGAGTGCAAGATCCCAAAGTTCAGAGAACCACAAATCCATCTTTTGATCGCTCTGCTCTTGCTGCTATCAGACAATGGAAGTTTGAGCCAGCCAAAGTCCAAGGTCGTTCTGTTTCTAGTCGTTTACGCCAGTCGTTCTCTTTTGAGAACAACACCTAGTGCCAAAGATAATTAGTTGATTTCTCTTGACATCTTGAATACATATGGTATACTTCATTCATAAAGACGAGGTATAGTTATGGCTAAGTATGGCATCTGGATTAAAAGTCTACAAACCTGGTGCAAAGAAACCTATCGTATTGACCAAAAAACAGGAAAGTACGAGCCAGTTTACAGTTTGTATCCTACTCTTACCGAAGCGAAAAAAGCAGCAGACGAACTCGACTGGGAGATTCAACTGCCACGACGCAACTGGAAAAAAACAGATAACTATATCGGTAAAAGATTTAGTGGCAACACGAAAGGTTCTCCTGTGATCAAGTTTGAAAGTGAACAGATCAGCGAAGAGACTAATCTTGAAAACTTGATGCCAGGTTTCACACAAAACAATTTTGATGAAAACATGAGAAAGCAGGCAAGATGATTCTTGTAGATTATAGTCAGGTCGCCATAGCCTCAATTATGGCGCAAACAAGAGGCGAAAACACACCAGATGAAGATTTGGTTCGCCACATTATTCTGAACAACATTCGTCTGATTCGAAATAAATTCAAGAACGACTACGGTGAGATTGTTCTTTGTTGTGATGCAGGTAATTACTGGCGAAAAGATATTTTTCCACATTACAAAGCGTCACGAAAAACAAAACAACAAAAGTCTGACTTTGACTGGAACGCCCTGTTCAATATTCTTGGTAAGGTTCGTGAAGAGATTCGTGAATTCTTTCCGTACAAAGTCTTGAATGTTGAGCGTTGCGAAGCAGACGATGTTATCGCTACCATCGCTAAGAGAGCGGCTGAGAGTTTTCCTGTAGAGGATGTGTTGATCGTCTCAAGCGATAAAGACTTTCAGCAATTGCAGAAGCATGGTAATGTCAAGCAATGGAATCCAATCAAAAAGGCATTTGTAAAATGTCCTGACCCAGAGAAGTTCCTACAAGACTTGATCATTCGCGGTGACTCTGGTGATGGTGTACCAAACTCATTGTCTGATGATGATTGCTTTGTTGTTGAGGGCAAGAGACAAAAGCCACTCACCAAAAAAGCACTGGCAAGAATGCATGATGCTTTTCTGCGTGGTGACTTGCCACCTGAAAACAGACCATTCATTGAGAGAAATGAAAAACTTGTAGATTTCGAAAATATACCAGAGCAATACGAACTAAATATTATTAGTGAGTTTGATAAAAGCCCGAAAGGCGACAGAGGCAAGTTATTCAACTACTTTGTGGCAAAAAGACTTCGGGTGTTGATTGAAAATATTCAGGAGTATTAAGTGAACAAGACAGATTATTTGATTCCAGAGATTCTGGAGAATGCAAGTAAATTCGAAAACCGTGATCAGAAAATTGTATATCTAAGAGAATACAGTTCCAACCCACTCAAAGAAATACTAAAACTCGTTTTTGATGATCGGTATGTTTTTTCATTCGATAGTATGCCACCGTTCAAGAGGAGTGACATTCCAACTGGTCTTGGAATGAACACCCTGTTCAATGAAGCAAAACGACTTTACATCTTCACGGATTCGCAAGTAGAAAAAATGGGTCCGTTGAGAACAGAACAAAACCTAATTGCACTACTTGAAAGTCTCGATCCCATGGAGACTGATCTTGTTGTGAAGGTTCTTACAAATAAATTTGATTATGAAGGTATTGATAAACAACTCGTACAGGATACTTTCCCAGGTTTGATTGCATGAAAAAGAATAAGAAGGTCCCGATGGAAGGTGATGCATCGAGACACTACAAAAGCAGAGCGACAAAACATCGCAACGTAAAAAATCGCAGAAGTAGAACCAAGAATACATTGAAAGATGGCAACTTCTACAGTTCAGATCTTGACGGTTTTGAAAAGTTTAGAAATCGATGATTTTGTACCAAAGTTCTTTACACACATAATATGAGTCAACAATATCCGAAACAGGATTGATGACCTTTGAACTTTTCGGAGTCAACTCTTGCTTGAGATTCAAGCCTGTGTCGATTCTAAATTGACGGGTCATCAATTCTTTATCGGCATTGCCTTTTCCTGTGGCTAATCTTTTTATTTCAGTAGGTGAGATGACCGTTAGAGGTATTCTTTGTTGCCAGAGTTTGTATTTTAGTATACCAGTGTTTTCTGCAATATTGAATACCTTTCCTTTGGCGTTGAAAGCATATCCCTCAAGACCCACATGCTCGGCACCAACTAATTTGGACATTGCCCAGTCTGCAATGGAGTCATAACGATCCATCTCACAAGACCAGTCATGAAAATAATCGCCATGAAAAACTTTGCGATGTGTGCCATCGAATCTTTTTTTGTCTGTAAGAAAAAAGAATTGACAATTGTGAAAAGAGAACTTGTCTCCTGTGTGGACACAAATGCATGGACAAGTCATCGAGTAGTCAATGCCAGCGATAACTTTTTCAGATTTTTTCGAACTTGATGCTTGACTTTTATTTCGCATACGGTATTATTTAGAAGAACAACACGACAGACACTTCAGAAAAGGAGAAAATTATGAAGTTGAAAGTTGGTGACAGTGTGTACGTTCCAAGTCGGCGCCGAAGCGCCAGGATCAACTCTATCGAGTTTGACCAAACTTGGGGACCACAAATTCAAGTAAAATTTTCCTCAAATGATTGGGGAGAAGAATTGACATGGCTTAAACATGATGATAGAATCGTCAAAAATTATAAGGGTAACAAATCAAAAGGAGATAAATATGCCCAAAATTCGTAATGCAAATGGACAATACATGACCGCAACCTCTAACAACAGCCTTGATGCTCACATCCCATCTAATGGAATGCACAGCCGAATCATGGCAAAGAACCTGCACGAAGGCGACACTCTCGCCATGCGTGGTGCACCCAACCGACCAGTCGCCGCAATCGTCGAAGGTCCTAAAAGCACCATCTACGTTGGTTTCATGAACGAGTCTGGTACCGGTCTCAAGTTCCGTGGTTACTCTTCTCGTCAGCGTGTTTCGATTATCGAAACTCCTTGCACCCGCAAGATGCGTCGTGACATCAGCCGTCTCGGTTGATTTTTTTATATCTTGCAAGTCATCGGTGGTCTAACGGCCACCTTTGACATTCAACAAAGGACATACTATGGAAAAAGAACAAATTGTAAATCGGCTTCGAAGCGAAGCAGTAAACCTCTCATTTGAAAAAGCAGACGGCACTGTTCGTCATATGTTTTGTACCTTGCGTTCAGACTATCTGCCAGAATCAACCGCAACTGATCAAACTCTGTTGACCGAAGAAAAGAATGACAACCCAGATCATGTTGTCGTTTGGGATATTGAGAAGGCTGCTTGGCGTTCTTTCAAACCATCTCGCGTAATTTCTTTCGGTGAGCAAGTTTACCGAGAGGATCTCAACGGATGAGTATTCATCGTTTGCACATCGATATTCCCATGACAGGTAATCTAGACGAAGCGGCGATTCAATCAAAACAAATCGTCAACAAGATTCAAGAGGTGTTAGATGGTATGAGAATCAATGGTTCACATTTCAACTATCGTCTTGGACATGATGATGATCGTCAGCGTTCAAACTACCTTGACATCAACGAGAATGGACATTGTAGCAACAAGAAGTCAAGAGTACCTCTTGGATAATTTTTGCGCCGTGGGAGGAACTGGCATTTCTCAGNACGACTTATAATCGTGTAAACTTGGTTCGATTCCAAGACGGCGTATTAGGAATTTAGAATGGAAAGAAAATCTACAATCTACGTTGCAGGACCAATGCGTGGTCATCATGACTACAACTACCCTGCATTTGATCGGCAAACAAGAATACTGAAAGCACAAGGCTGGCACGTTGTAAATCCAGCAGACATGGATCGAAAACAGTTTCAACCATCAAATGATCCATACGAGTTTGATCCTGACATCAACTACGAAGACCAAGAGTTCATGCGTGACGCATTGAAACGAGATATGATGGCCATTTGTGATAACTGCACTGCCATTTACATGATGGCTGGTTGGGAAAGTTCTTCGGGTGCAAAAGCAGAACACGCACTTGCAAAAGCCCTAGGACTTAGTATATTCTATGAAGCACCCCTACCGGAGTAACCTATGAATATTTTTGTAGTAGATGAAAGCCCAGAAGTATCCGCTCAGTCGCTTTGTGACAAGCACGTTGTCAAGATGATTCTTGAGTCAGGTCAGATGTTGTCAACAGCACACCGCTACCTAGACGGCGATCTATACTACGAAATGTCAAAGGGTGATAGACCTCGTAAGATCAAGAGATGGAAACTCAATGACGAGCGAGAAGACAAGTTATGGAAAGCCACATTCATGCATCACCCTTGCACGGTATGGACTCTCAAGACATCAGAAAATTATATGTGGCATCAGAGGCACGCCATCGCCCTCTGCAAAGAGTATACATATAGGTACGGAAAGGTTCATAGCGCCGAAAACCTGATCGATTATCTTTCAACTCTACCAAAAAATATACCACAAGGTAATCTTACTGAATTTGCAATTGCAATGCCAGATGAGTTCAAGGTAAAAAATTCAGTTCAGTCGTACCGCAATTATTACAACGGTGCGAAGTCTAGGTTTGCAAAGTGGACTCTTCGTACACAACCAGAATGGTACACAGGAGTATTTCAAGATGCCTAATTATGATTACAGATGCCACATGTGCGACTACACATTTGAGAAACAACTTCTCATCGCAGATCGAAACAAACCAACAAAAGAGCCTTGCCCTAAATGTGGTGAAAAGGCTGTTCAAAAACTTTTCGGTGCACCAGGTGTTGCCGATTCTGTCTCTCTCGGACGAAGAAAGATTGATGGTGGTATGCGAGAGGTTTTCGCTAAAATTGAAGAAAACACAGGGCAGAAGATTGCAAGAAAGTTTGATTGATGTTCAATCACGTTGAAGTAAAACTACCAGACAAACCCGTTAGCACAATCGAAAAAAATGGTAAGCGTCATTACATTATCGATGGCGAAGAACGCTCCTTTCCCTCAGTGACCACAGTGATAGGTCATGAGAGTGAGGAGTTTTTTCGTGAGTGGAGAAAAGATCCAGAGAACAGAAAGATAAGTGCCGCTGCCTCTTCGAGAGGCAACAAGTACCATTCTCTNGTTGAGAAGTATCTTGGTAACGAAGAGATTGAACAAGACGGTGACCTTTTCAAATATTCAAAAGTTCATCTTGACAAAATCAACAATATTCAGGCTCTTGAGGTTGCTCTGTGGGGTGACCTGTATGAGATTCTTCACGACACTTACGGTCGAACAATGTGTAAAGACTTTTTCGGTATCGCAGGTAGAGTTGATTGTATCGGTGAGTTTGATGGGACGCTTAGTGTGATTGATTTCAAAACAGCAAAGCGTCCGAAAGAAGTTTCAGATATTCAGAATTACTTCTTGCAAGCAACCTGTTATTCACTACTATGGGAGAATCTCACAGGACAACCGATTGAAAATGGTGTCATCATTATGGCTTGTGAAGATAAATCATGTTCTGTTTATGAATTCAAAACAAAAGATTATATTCAAGAACTCATCCGAGTCACAAAAACATACACCAAAAAATACGGGAGATAAAATGGGATCAATACTAACACTTGATAAAGACTTTTCTAAAAAAGTAGAAGAGTGTGCCAAAGAAAAAGAAATCGGATATATGGACGCTGTTTTGTATCTTTGTGAGCAAAACGAAATTGAACCTGATACAGTGTCGAAGTTTCTCACGAAACCAATCAAGGAAAAGATTGAAAGGGAAGCAAGAGGTCTAAACCTGTTGCCAACAAAAACTGAACTGCCATTCTCATGAGAACTAAGGTGAAGGGCTTCGAAGTCTATACAATGTACGTTGCCATGAAGGCACACTTCAAAACAAAGTCATATGACTTTGTGGAGTTTGGTGGTCGGATTCGTAGTCGTGTCTCATCTTACGAAAAAAGAAAAGACAAATACTACTTTGAAAAACTTGCCAAGAAATACAACGAGCAAGAAGTAAAAGAGATTCTTCTTTCCAATATTCTTGAGAACGACGAACTTTGGATCGGTGACACATTAGAAGAGCAAGCCGAGAACGTTTGGAGAAAATGGATTGCAAGAAAGGATTCTCTTGAGAGAAACTTTCGTCAAGAGTTTACATCCATCTGTGAACACATGGAAGATAACAACGTTTCGTTCCACAGTTTCTTTACCTCTACAGATGGTGATCATCCAGAGATTCTAAAATGGTTCTTACGAAAAGAGGTTTCTGTTGAGACCGTTCTCATATTGGATAGTTTGTTGAGTTTCATGAAAAGACTTGACAAAGAACTTGAAGATGATATAGTATGGAAAGAATATTCTCAGAAGATTTCAAAATACAAATCATTCTTCAAAGCAGATCAAAAAAGATTTAGAAAAATTGCTTTGAGTGTCTTGAACTCTTATGATATTCAAGATAAATAGTAATACACAAGCACATACGAAAATATACAGCAAACAAAATAAGGAGACAAATAATGTCGTATGAAGATTATAAAAAGAAGAAGAAGAACTCCCTCAATTTTCTTCAAAAAGAACTTGAAAAGATCAACACGAAGACCAAGTCTTATGATGATGATCGCTATTGGAAGTTGTCTTGTGACAAGAGCGGTAATGGCTATGCCATCATTCGTTTCCTTCCAGCACCCGTAAGCGAGGACATTCCATGGGTGCAAATCTTTAGTCATTCTTTCCAAGGTCCTGGTGGGTGGTACATCGAGAAGTCTCTCACCACCATCGGTCAAAAAGATCCTGTTTCCGAAGCGAACAGTGTTCTCTGGAACTCAGGTGATGAAGATGACAAGAAGATCGCTCGTGATCGCAAGCGTAAACTTCGCTACACTTCAAACATCTATGTTGTGAAAGATCCTGCAAACCCAGACAATGAAGGTAAAGTTTTCTTGTATGAGTATGGCAAAAAGATTCACGACAAGATCATCGAGAAGTTGTCACCTCCAGAGGTGCCAGATGGTTTCACCCCCGAAAACCCTGTCAACGTTTTTGACTTTGAAGAGGGCGCAAATTTCATGCTGCAAGCAGCCCAAGTTTCTGGCTATCGCAACTATGACAAGTCGAAGTTTGATTCACAGAGCGAGTTCCTTGGTGGCGATGATGCCAAACTCAAAGAAGTTTTTGATGGCATCAATTCTCTGCAAGAACTTGTGGCGCCAGGCGAATTCAAAACTTATGATGAATTGAAAGCCAAGTTTGAGAAAGTGGTTCATGGCACCACATCTACTCAATCTGCCGAGACTCAAGAACTCGAAGAAACTTACGAAGAGTATCGTGTTCCTGAAGTCAAGCAAACGGTCACAAACACGACAGAGGACAGCGTAGAATCGTCTGACAGCAACGCCAATGATGACGATGATGCACTGAACTACTTCGAGAAACTTGCTCAGGAAGACTGAGAAACTAAATACTATTGGTGACTTCTGTGGGCCAGCCCTTTGGGCTGGCTCATATTTTTTACAGAGTTGGGTCTTTGGAGCCACTCAACAATGAAGTCACGGTCGTGTCTTGAACTCTAGCAGGAACAGATGCGATGATCGGCACTCTACTTCCACCACCAGATCCAACGTTATTGTTATTGATCTGTGGCGCCACAACAGTCACGGGTGCACCTTGCATCGCCATGGCATTCTCTGATGCTAGTTTATTCAAAGATGTGCCAATAGGACTGTTAGCGCCAAGATACTGATTTAGAATTCTATCTAAACTAGGCTCTAAGAACTGAGAACCAAAAGTCTCAAGTGGCAGAACTGCTTCTGATGTGTTTGATTCTGCGATTGTTGCAAGGGTGCCTGATCTGCTACCCCGAACAATACCACCCTCTTGTAGAAACGGTATATCAAATTTAGGTAATGGTATATTGCTGATGAGATCAAGCGGTGAAGTAAATAGGTCTGTGAAGAAATCTTTGACTTTATCAAACAATCCTAGAATACCGTCACCAAGATTATCTACACCAAATATTGATCCCACTGTATCTACGATTGAAGAGAAAAGTTTGACTGGATACATGACTATGGTTTCTGCTAGATCTCCAATGCCCTCCAGAATACTTTTTTCACCCCTGAATATCGCCATGATATCTGAGAAGACATCACCAATCAATTCAAAGGGTGCGGCGACAATGTTCACCAAACCATCGGTGATTCCCTTGAGATAGTCAAAGTCTATGAGACCAAATGTAAAGAACTTCAGAAGGCCTGCAACAGCACCGCTAACGGCACCTTTTATTTTCTCTACTAGACCACCCTCGGCTGTTTGAAATCCTTCTATTGCACCTGATATGGTATCGAAAAGACCCAGAACAATCGTGAGTGGCAAGAAGAACTTACCGACAACCGAGAGTATTCTTGGCAAGATTTTGAGTAGTGGTCTGAATATTTTACCAACAACTTCGAGAACTTTGAATGATACCGTAAAAAACGGTTTTAGTATTTTTCCTACACCAGCAAAGAATGATGATATTCTTCCGATAAGACCTGTCTTGCTAGTGAGACCTGTAAAAAAGTTTCGTATGGTTTCAAAGAACTTTGCTATCTTTGTAAATCTTTCTGATTTTTTGAATGTCTCTATCTTGTCAAGAAATCCAGCACGGACTGATGTTGAGAAAAAGTTGAACAGCGGTGGTATCAAACTTGTGTAGATGATGTTTGCAAATTTTTCACCAAAAGCAAGAACACCACCTGCGAATGCCACAGCACCTAGTGCCAGGTCTTTTATGAAACCAACTTTACCAAAATCACTTATACTGTTTTTGAGTTGACTTCCGAATTCAGCAAAATCTTTACCGATTCCAGATATCGCTTTCATCAAGTCGCTTTGCTCTCTGGATTGCTCTCTTCTGTTCTCAGTTTCTTTCAGACGATTTTGCTTGCCTTCTTCAGCAATTTGACTAAATGAATTTTTGATGCTATCAAACAAAGAAGTTCTGGCCTGTTCGCGGTCAGCGTTATCTTTCGCCGAGTCCTCAACGGCCTTCTTTACGCCGTCTAAAGACTTTACTATTTTTTCGTCGTGATTAGCCATTCTTTTTCTTCTTTAGTTCCTGGTTTTGCTTCTCTACATGGTTTACTAGCATTTGTAAGTAAATTTGCCTTTCCCACGGTATCATGTTCTCAATGTCCGAGAGTGTGTATGAAAAATGTGTCATCATGTTGAAGTTGCAAGAATAAAAATTCTTTAGCGTGTCATGAAAAAGGCCTATCAAAAAAAATCGTATAAGTTATTTAGAATTAGTTTTTCCTCTTTCCCGCATTTGGGGCATGGTATTTTGACTTCATGAGATAGAGTTGGTAGCGAGTTAAAGAACTTTGTCAGATCTTGAAACTGGCCTTGGGTGAGAGATTCTAAAAAGTCACGAAGTTCTTTTGTGGTATAGTCCTTTGCAGCGTAAACACCATCTTCGTCGTAGATTGAATCCACACACTTACATAGAATTTCAAAAATTCTCTCAGTCTCATCTTTGCCTTGGACTGTCGAGACAGAGAATGTTGGATACTTCATCTTGATGCCAACTTTGTCTGTAAGTTTTATATCGGTACTCACCCTTGATTTTTTTACTTTGACTTTCGACAGGTCGACTTTTATCTTGATGTTGTCCTTGTGACCGCATTCGCTACACTCAAATGGTTTCACCAACTCAACTGTTTCACCGACAGACTTTGAACGAAGTTGAAGAAACAGATACTCAACATCAACCAAAGGGATGTCATCTAAGTTCAATCGGATATCAACACAGTTTTTGATGACTGTTTTGAGGGCACTTAGTATTTGTTGTTCGTCTTTTGCCTCACTGGCAATCATAAGAATTTTTTCTTCTTTCACCAGAAAAGGTCTGTACCCAAGTTCGATACCTGAGACAGGAAGTTTTATCTTATAAGTTGGTGTCACTAAAGTTGGTAATGTCATAATCTACTCCTTATAATTCTGCTATACCGCCACCACCAAGGTTGAATATATCAATATCACCAAAACGGCCTCGCCTCTGTTGCTCTAAAATACTACCGAGTGATTGCACAACATCAATTCTCGGTGTACCACCAGGCTCAAAAACGATTGGTGAGTTACCGTCAAAGATAGCGGACAAACTCTTCAGCGGTTCTAATGCACCGAATGTCAGTTCGCCGTCTTTGAAAATTCTTGTAAATGTTCTTGGATTGAACAAGGCACTGAAGATGTTATTTTCTATCGCACCAACAGTGTTAGTTGGATCACCAAACGCAACAGTTTCATGAAAAGCAAATGTCACTTGCTGCTTCAGGGGTTCTGTGCTACTCGCTTGTGACAAAGAAATGTCACCGATTGATTGTGGGTAAACACCTCTTACTTTGAGATTGAAAACCTCATTGTCTGCGTGATCGTACATTCTTATGATTGCATCGCATGTGTAGTCATCATAGAATTTGAATTTGTTTGATTGACTATTTACAATGTGATTATGCCATACTTCAAAAAGAAGTCTCTCGAACATATCCTCTCCAACTCTGAATGTTGCATCAAAAGAGTTGGTGTATGTTTTGACGTATGGCATTTGTTTTACTGGACCTACAGCGTTTCTGACCTCTGCTGTTGATAAGGCTTGACCAGGCAAAGTCAATTCTTCGCATGTAAAGTAAAGTCTTAGGTTTCTGTCAGATGAGAATAATAAACCACCACTCTCGCCGTCAAACGGGCCACTTTGAAACTCTATCGAAAATCTATTCGATGGTGCATAGTTGAAGTTTGAGATATTTGATATGACATCGCTGATGAAAAACTTAGGCATCTTCTCTGCTCTCTCGGTGAACGCGGCTCTCTCTGGCCTTCTTGAATCTTGCTAATGGCAAAGCAGTCGCAATCTCCCACTCATTGGCAGGTATCTCTACGATTTGCGAGTCAATGTTCCTACCCAAGTATCGTTTGATACAAGGCTTGGCACCTCTATATTTAGCAAAGTTCTTGATGATTTCATAAGACACACGAATCTTACTCTTAGCATCCATCTCTTTTGTTGTTGAGAGTTTCATGAGTTTTCCTAAAAGATTCATTCTCATCTTCAGTGGAAGATAATGAAGATTCAAACCAAGAAAGCCATCACCATACATTTCGATGATAATCACCAGAGGAAAAGAGTCATAGTATGGCAGTTTGTCTTTGAGTTTTGGTGAATAGTGAAAGAAATACATTTTACCAGGAATTTGAAACTTCGTAGCACCTCGTTTTATTTCTGACGCCAGCACTCTTTTAGATATTGGTTTGCGAACAAGACTCTGTACCTTGTCTGTCATCCACTTTCGCAGTTTTGTCGTACCGAAGACACCTTGATCAATGGCTTCTTGTTTGAGTTCTTGTATGAATTTTTTAGCCATGAATATGATCCTCTGTGAGTATTACAAACTCCCAACCTCTCTTGTCACAAACCTTCTTTGCTGCTTCCCACTTGGCACTATTGATACCCCATGACTTAACTTCAGTGACGTATTTTTTTGTGACTCTCGATTGCTTCTTTGGCGGCTTCGTGTATTTTTTTGGTTTGATCTCGATGAGTTTTTCGACGATCTCACCTTTCGTGTTTTTCTGTTTGACCCAAAAGTCTACAAAGTATCTGTGAAATTTTCCATCTATTGGCGACTTGTATGGTATAATCACTTCCTCCGATGACCACTCAAGTATGTTTGAGTTTGAATCACAGAGTTTCATAAATTTTCTTTCCCACAATGAACGATAAATAATGTTTGAGTGATCACCTTTATACTTTGTAGGATTGGTTGGTTTAAATCTTCCTTTATATGCCATATACATAAATATGTATAAGAGATAGTCGAATCCGCATGACCGAAGAACAAGATAGAAGAAAATTAGAAGGCGAAGATTCTGTTGGTTTCAACCTACAGTACCCCACGACGAGAGGCCTCGGTGACGACACCGAAGGTCAAGGTCATTTTATGTTATTCTCAGTGTTTGATGTTGAGGGGCTTTGTTTAGAGTCAATCACAAACGCATTCAAAGGAACAGAGACAACAGATCAAAGTGATGATCCAGACGCTCTACCAGGCGATCAACAAGAAACGAGTGTCATAAGTCAGATAAACGACGGCTCGTCTGCTGGACAATTGGCAGATTTTATCACAACAAATGTAGGGCCTGCCATTGAGAACCTTGCAGAAGAGGTTACAAGACTTAGACAAGAGAATAAAAAATTCAAGGGTAACATAGCACTATATGTTCCTGAGGCTGTGAACACAACTTACGGTTTAGATTGGCAGATGAGTGATGACATGGTTGGTGTGGCTTTGCTAGAAGATGTTTTCAAACTTATTCGTGCAAATCAAACAGGCACAAACACCGAAGGTATTCTAGGTTCAATAGCAGAGCAGGTTGCTCTTCAAGCAGCACCGGGAACAGTTGACGCCATTAGTTCGTTAGTTGGTGTAAACTTTGGTGGTCAGTCTGCACTTGAAAATCTTACCAAAAAGGTTAGAAATCCACATATCGCATTCTTGTTCAAGGGTGTGAATCAAAGAACATTCTCTTTCGAGTTTAACTTTACACCACAAAACTTGAGAGAGGTAGAAGAGGTTCATAACATCATTAAGGTTTTCAAGAAACATGCCTTACCTGAGTTAGACGAGTCACAGAGATTCCTAAGATACCCATCGCTATTTGATATTTCATATCAATCAAGTTTCAACCAGTCAACACCTGATCAGTTAGAATCAGGCAACGGTTTTTTGTATAGATTGAAACCCTCAGTTATCACGAACATCGGTGTTGATTATTCTGGTGGTGGTGTCTTCTCCACATTTGAAGATCAAGCCATGCAAGATTTAGATGGCAAAACAATTGGTGGAGCACCTGCTACCAACATCAAACTTACACTCGACTTTGCAGAGACATCGTTGCTTACAAGACAAGACATCGTGGAGGGTTATTAATGTCATACTTTCGTAAAAACTTCCCCAAGGTAAGATATGATACTCTTGGTGATGGTAATCGTAAGACCATGATAGACATTACCCGTGCGTTCAAGTTGCGTGACGAAGTAAAAGAGCAAGGCACAATATTTTTTAACTACATTGTGAAAGATGGTGATCGCCCAGACACCATCGCATCAAAACTATATGATCAAGAGGATCTACACTGGTTAGTTTTGGCTGCGAATGACATACAAAGCCTTTATCATGAGTGGCCCAAGACACAACCAGAGTTGGACAAGTATGTGTCAAAAAAATATCAAGGTAGTTCATTATTCGTTACCACGACCTCAGTAAAAGGTCAAGATGTAAGTCGAAAGTCATTTGATGTTGGATCGCATGTGACGGGTGCGTACGATGAGATATCAGGCATCACAGCAGAGGCAAAAGTTTTTTCATGGGATGGTAATTTTGATGAGTTGGCAATCACGGGGTCTACAGGCACTTTTACTCAAGGAGACTCGATACAAATAATATCATCAGATGGTCTACTTGTCACCGAATCGATAGACAAAATTGTTGATCATACTGATGCCTTGCATCACTTCGAAGATTCTAATGGAAATTATATTGATCCTTTTGGTGCAACTGCATCTGCTGGTTTGCAAGCAGATTACGTTCAAAATTATAAAGATAACAACGTGCCATCAACAGTTTCGATACGAACAAATCGTGAGTATGAGGATGATGTCAATGAGTCAAAGAGATCAATAAAATTATTACAGAGTGATTTTGTCGAGCCTATACTTAGAGACTTAGGTGGAATATTCAGTAATGGTAGATGAGCAACCAACTACACAAAACAAAAATGGTGTAATTCGTCCTGGTGATATCGACATCGGTGAAATATTTCTTGTTTGTAAGAATGGTTTCAAGGCAAATCTCAAAGATATAATTGTTGAGTTGAACATCAATGAAGATATTTTTTCGCCATTTGTATATGGCGAACTTTCACTTGTCGATACGAACGGACTGGTTAGATATGCTCCAATTTTGGGTAATGGAGAGGAAAGTCTTGTCGTGACATACAACACTCCATGCACAGATCCAGTGCGACTTGAGTTCGTAATTTACAAAGTCAAAGATAGATCAAAAATTGATCGAGATAGTACCGAAGCGTACACGCTATGTTTTACAACACCTGAAGCCATTAAAGATAAAGAGCAAAAGATATACAAAACTTTTAGAGGTAAAACTTACTCTGATTATGCAAAACAGATTCATAGAGAGTACCTTAAAGTTGAGGGTGGCCCAGAGTTAGAGGTCACACCATCAAACTATATTACCGCTTTCACTTCAGACGGTTGGACACCATTCCAGTGCATGAAGTATATGGCAAACAGAGCGGTACCAAAAGAGTTCTCTGAATTTGAAATTGCAAGAGGTTACTTGTTCTTTCGTTCATTTGAAAGATATGAATTTATAAATGTTCTCACTCAGTTTCAACAAGATCCAGTCGCACACTATCGCTACATCAATAATAGAATGAATCCTGGTATTAGTCAGTTTGATCTTTTGAGCAATTTCTTCTCCATTGAGTCTTATGTCATAAAGAATAATGACGATGCCATTCTTGACACTCTTAGCGGAAAGTATGGATCAACAGGTATACACTATGATCCATTTCACGGAACAATCACTGAATCCGTTTTTGATGATAGATATCTTGATCGCGTCACAGAGGATGCCACAAGTCGGGTCGAGGCAGAGAGACTTCGTAGATATGGTCAGGATAGGCCCACAACTGGTCTCACACAATACGAAATTTCTACGAGTTATGTTTATGATAACATAGAAAATGCAGAATATGGTTTGCCAACTGAGTCGCCATCTGAATATGTTTCGAGTGTTTTTTCAACAGAAAGCAAATTCAAATCAATAGAAACAACACCTCAAGATCCAGCGTTGACGAGCGAAGAGCCTGAATCATTGAATGCTTTTGATGAAAATGATCCTATTTTAAATCCTCTGTCTGGAAGACCTCTCGCTGCTTTACTTCCAGACACAACATATCTTATCAACAGAACGTCACCTTTTGGCAATCCAATTCCTAAAACCGTGATAGACACACAATTACATAACTTAGATAATCGGGTATTCCTGGTATACATCACACCTGACAGACCAGGAGAACTTATAGATTTTGATAACACAACATTCGATGAAAACGGTGATGTGGAGAGACTCTTTGTTTTTTCTGTGGACGAAATAAAATCAATCGTTGGTGACGAGGTTTTCAATCAAAACGTTCCAACAGATTTAGGCATCTATCAAATGAGATTCCGATCAACACTTAGGGGTCGCGTTAAAGTAGTCAATGACATATCTTTCATTGACACACGGGTCATCGCCGAGGAGGCCTCTAGAGAGATACCACCTGCTGAGGATGTCAATATTGATCGACCCATAGCGAAACAAGAAATACCGAAATCAACTGAGAGCCTGTCAACAGAAGAAGAGGCAGAGTATGGGGCAATTGGCTCAGAAGTTGATTATACAACAGTGATCAACGCAAATCAAGAGAGAAGATCACAGATGCAACAGTTCAAGGGCATGGTGATTGAAGTGACTGTTCCTGGCGACTCAAGAAGGCGTGTTGGTGATATTGTTAGGACTGAGTTTCCAGCAGAGCCAGTTGTGCCAAACAGACAAGACGATACAACAGATTTATCGATATCAGGTAAATATATGGTTACACATATCAGGCACCAGATACGAAAAGATGATTACAAATTGGTGATGGAGTTATCAAGAAACTCAAGAGCGAAAAGGATACCAGATATCAATCAGGGCGTAGAACCTGAAACAGCACCAAGTTAAATAGAGAGGTAATATGAAAAAAAGAACGCACTCTAAAGGAAAGAAAAAAACTATTCGTGTTGTCGCTAGATCGAATTTGAAGAGTGTGTATAAACGTGTAAGGAAAAAAACTGAATGAGCAAAGATTACATTACTGATAGAGGTTTTAACTGGTTTATTGGTGTCGTTGAGGATAACAACGATCCTGTGAAACTTGGTCGTTGTCGTGTTCGAATCATCGGTTTGCATTCGAGTGATCGATCAATACAACCGACAGATCAATTGCCGTGGGCTATGCCAATGCAACCAATCACAAGTGCTGCGATAAGTGGTAAAGGAACAACACCCCTTGGTGTTCTGAATGGTACACATGTTGTAGGTTTTTTCGTAGACGGAGCGAATCAACAAAACCCTGTAATCATGGGAACGCTTGGCAAACTCTACAAGTCGAAACCAGATTCAACAAGAGGCTTTTCAGATCCTGATGGTGTGTATCCCATCGAAACAAGAGTTGGTGAACCAGATACAAACAGACTCGCAAGAAATGAAGGTTTGACCGGTGCATCAATTGTTCAGCAAAAAATAGACACAGTTGAGACTGATATACCAACTGCGTTAGGTAACACATGGAATGAACCAGTGACACCATACTCGGCAGAGTACCCAAAAAATCATGTGCTAGAAACAGAGTCGGGGCATGTTCAAGAGTTTGACGATACTCCCGAATCAGAAAGAATTCACACATATCACAAATCTGGCACCTTCGAAGAGATTCATCCAGATGGCTCGAAGGTTGAGAGAATCATAGGTGACAAGTATGAAATATGTAAGAATGACTCAAAAGTTTTGATTCGCGGTGATGCCGATATTACAACAGACGGTAACGCAAAACTTCTTGTGAATGAATCTTTGGCAGTAGAAGTCTCGAACGGTGGTATCAACATCAAGGTTGTGGGTGGCGATTTGAATCTAAACGTTGAGGGTGGAAGCGTAAGATCGAAAATAAATACAAAAGGTGGCGAAGTTCGTCAAGACATCACTGCAAGAAATGTTCTCGAAAAAATCGAGGGTAACAAAACAACTACCGTATCTGGTAATTGCACAATGACTTGTGGTGGCACATTTGTTATTCGAGGAAATTCAGTGAGGATAAACTGATGAAATCAATTGCAAGAAATGGTGATATCGTAGGCCCTGGCGGTAAAATTATCAGTAAGGCAAAAAATGTTTTTATTGGTGGTAAAAAGGTTGCCATTGAGGGCAGCCCCGTCACACCACACGATTCAGATCCCACACACAGAGCGACCATGAAAGCAACGTCAAATGTCTTTGTAAATGGTAAAAGAGTTTGTCGTGATGGTGACAAAGCGACTTGTCGCCACGCTGTAAGATCTTCACAAAGTAGAGTTCAGGCAGGCTAACATGAGTCAACCATTTCCAAGAACTTTGAGTCAACCACCTTTCACACTAACAAAGCCGCAACTTGCCATTATTGAACTTGTCAACAATGACAAAGGTATTGATGACCCGACAAAAGATGCGAGACAGGCTTGTTTAGGAGTCCTAACAACAGAGAGAGGGAAACTGCTTAATCTCATAAATTCTTTCTCTGTTGGGTCGGGCGTCGGTGATATATCTGCGTCAACGAAAATTTTAGGACCATTGACATACGCTCAAGTTTCTGGATTGTCAGGGCCCCTGAATAACGTAATCAACAACATTACCACAAAATACAAAGATCATAGTGAGAGATTGTCTGGTATCAAAGAGATACCACCAACAGATGACACACCCGATTTTACTACGGTAGTTGGCGTGGCGACTTCGCATCACGAAGCACAAGCGAGTTTTGCTCGTGCAAAAGGTGAGATAGTGCAAGACAATTTCAGTCCTCTTTTCAATAGCATTGTTGGTGACGCAAACGATGAGTTTGCAAGAGTCAAAGAACAAACATTTGATTTGTTGGGCAGATTAGAGAATGAAGGAACAAATTATCTCACAACCGTCAGGGGTGTTTTGAATGAGGCAGCAGATAATTTTGACGGCACTGGCAACGCAAATAGTTTTGCCACTGAAGATGTAAACAACTTTGATAATGCATTAGAGTTTCTAAATAAGATATCAAGGGCTAGTTTTTTCGTAGGTTTGGCTGGCTCAAAAAATACACATGAGAGATTTTTGGTTGATAACTTCATTGGTGATGTGAATCTGAAAACACTACTGACTGAAGCAGACAATGAGGAAGACGCAAGGTTAACATTCGAATGAGAGTCACAGTCAATACATCAACGTCAAACGCTGTTCGCGTATCATCTCAAGAGTCAGTAAAAGTTGATAGTGCTGCTGAGAGAGGTCCTGCAGGCCCACAAGGTGTTCAAGGTGCAACAGGTAACACTGGCAGCACAGGTGCCACAGGCTTACGAGGAACGACTGGCACCACAGGTGCTACAGGCGCCACAGGCTCACAAGGAACAACAGGCACTACTGGTACAACAGGGTCAACAGGTGCTACAGGCGCCACAGGCTCACAAGGAACAACAGGCACTACTGGTACAACAGGGTCAACAGGTGCTACAGGCTCACAAGGAATACAAGGCACCACTGGAACAACAGGTACTACAGGCACTACTGGGTCAACAGGTGCAACAGGTGCTACAGGCGCCACAGGCTCACAAGGAACAACAGGCACTACTGGTACAACAGGCACTACTGGTACAACAGGCACAACTGGCGGTGGACTCACAAATCCCAGAGTCAGTGATAGACGACTTTTGATTGATGTGATTGATGCTAATAGCACAGTAATTGGCACACCCAGTCTCGGCATTGTTATCGGGGCAACTGGATCACAGGGACCGACAGGTACAACTGGCACCACAGGCACCACAGGCACCACAGGTGCGACAGGCGCAACGGGAGCGACAGGATTCTTAGGATTGAGTGCGGGTCTTAGAATAGATGGTGTCACACTTTCAATCGATGAGACAACACCCAACGTGGCATTCAATAGCATAGTCACAGGTGAAGGTGCTACATTTGGTGGTCGTGTAATCATCACGGGTAGTGGGTTTACACACGGCGACTCTTTTACATTACCAGGAACAGGAAACTTTGAAGTTCACGGAACAGCGGGCCCTCAGTTTATCGTTTCAAGTGATGATTTTACAACACTTCTTGCCCGAGGCGAAGAGTCGGCATCGACCATTTTGTTTACACCAAAACGCGCCCAAAACGGTAGCATGTTGGTGCTACAAAATGGAAGACTTGTATTTACCAGCCCCACAACTCCTGGGCAACTTGCAGCAGATGGATCAAGTTTAGATCCTCAACAGCGTGTTAACAACCCAAGAGGTTTTGATACTGACGGTGTGTTCAGATCAAACAATGTCACTGGTGGTATTCAGTTTGCTGATGGTTCAGGATTGTCATCTGCAAATAATATCACAGGTGGCTTGACTGCGTTTGGTATGGTAAACTTCCCGCAAGGTTTGACCGTTGGTGGTGATATTGAGGTCGCTGGTGATCTTGAGATTGCTGGTAATATTATTGCTCAAGATAATAATGTCGCTATAAAGAATACGACTGGTGAGTTGATGATTAGTTTCTTGGGATCACAAACAATTATTAATAACAGTGCGGTCGATCAGGATATCATAGTCAAAGGCAATGGTGATTCTCAGTTGTTCGTTACAGACGCAGGTAACAACAGAGTTGGGATTGGAACAAATACACCAGCAGAGAAACTTTCTGTCGCAGGGTCTCTTGGTGTCACTGGTGGTGCCACGATCACGGGTCACCTAAACGCACAAGGCGCAACATTTACCTCGAAGCCACAGTTTAGTGATGGTATTCAGTTTGGTGATGGAACAGGTTTGACGACCGAGACACAGATCGCTTTCAAGAATGAATCGAACACCTTTACAAGCAATCAATTCTTCACAGCGACTAAAGGTATTGGGGCAAATGGTGATGATCTTGGTATCAGATTTGATGCAAAT
>FUFK010044749.1_pt1 | contig 20354 bp, 46 predicted proteins | sample 1021851 | NCBI WGS metagenome assembly FUFK01 (sample SAMEA51879418, study PRJEB19060) | metagenome
ATAATCAGATCTCCTTCTGTAATGTCAGGAGAGAATGTTTCCTCATAGTTGTGTGAATCGAACTCTAATGAATGAGATCGAATGATGCCCATCGGATCAGTAAAGGTCAATGGACTATGCACCTCCTTATCATAACATAGAAAATGAACACATGCAAAATGATTTGGGTCTAAAGGATCGCCAATATGATTGTGCGACTCCTGATATTCTTCATCCTCATAACAATTATACCAACATTCGTCCACCTCCACTTCAAACTTGTTATCGAAGAAAGTTTTAATTAGATTATGATACTGTCTCTGTAATTCTGTTTGAGACATAAAGAACCGATTGATGTCGTCTCTTTCGTGACTAGTCGTAATCTTTGTGGTTAACCATCCTTCTGGTGGTGTTAATGTTTTCTTGGTTCGATTGATAAAAGGTAAAAGATCTTGCTTGAGTCTTTCATTGTCCTCAACCTGTCCTTTATAATAAGAAACAGGAAATATTGTATGTCTCATTGTTGACCTCTGCTATGGTTCTCTTTAGGTTCATTATAGTACATATGAGTGGATTCTTTGACAATTTGTTGATCATGCTTACTCTTGCGTCTCTTGACAAACTTAAGTTGATGCCATTGATGTTCATAGCAACAGACTAGGATATGAATGTGTTTGTGTGGATTGCCCTTCTCATACTNACAATTAGGTTTCTCTCGTAAACCTGTTTCGATTGTAATGTAGTTTTGAAGTGGTCGCCAATTAAACTTAGCTCTGTGTTCATTATCAACAGGAGTTCCCTTCCAATAAACCCATCCTTCATCTATAGTGCCAAGATCATTTTCCCAGATTACATAATCGTTAACTTCGGGGACGTATTGTTCTTCTGTATCCATTAGATTAAATCTATCCAACCTGTGATAATTGTTTTTTCTAATTTTTCATCGACTCTACCTCTATGGGTATGTGTCCACTCTGCTGGCCAAATGACAGTCTTGCCCTTTTTACCTGCAACGTATTTCTCTTGATGTAACCACTCTGTACCTCCATCGGGGTTATCAGTTAGATATGTCATCCATGCTAGAAATCTTTTGGATAGTTCTCCATTAGTTCTTTCATAGTGCCATAAGGTGTAACCTTCGCCAGGTTGATACCTTTGTATGTTAAATCCATCTGAAATAACTGATTCCATTCCTCCTGACCATGTGTACTCTTCCATGTATTCAGTTATACATCTTGAAAGTTCATCAAAGTAATATTTTAAACATCCCTCATTATGGGATAATATCATATGTAGATGAAGATCAGTAGAGGTTTTTCCATGTCCTCTAAAATGTCCTTGCACCATTTCTTGTGTAGGAGATGCTTGAAAGGATAACTTTGGTACAATAGTGCAGTTATCATAGTAATTTAATAACTGATCACATATTGATGTGTTAATATTACCTTCCCAGATGAAGTCAGGCATTAATTAGGAACTGCTTTTAGGTCTTTTGGACTATGACCTTCGTTTAGTAATTGATTTAATCTGACTCTTGCCTGTTCTTTGGTGAGTCCTTTACAGTTCGGTTCTGTGCATTCGTGCCATCCCATCGTNCTCTGTACTACGATTTGCCATAATTTTTCTGCCATAGTTCTATGAAAATTTAATTGGTGCGGTGCGGGTGTTGATTTCCCCTGTCATCATTGCATTGAATGAAATGGTAATACGGGGGATGCCTTGATAGTCGTGCCATGCTTGTTGTACCCCGTGTGGAAGCCACGAAGGGAACATAAACAAACTACCATTATTTACTATCGGTGAAACTGTGCCTGAGTTATGGGCAGCAAAGTCCTTATTGACATTTGGTTCAATAACTCTTGCAGCAGGTCTTGGATCACTGAAAGTCGTTGTCTGTGCGTGTGTTGTACCTACATTTGGTACACTTACATGCCATACTCCACTAAAAATTGAATTTGGATGAGTATGATTCATGTGGCAGTAGTATGGTTTAAATCCAACATTTGCCCACATTGAAGTAAGATAGACTTCTTCTACCTTAAAATCATAATATGCAAAGACAGCAGCAGACTCTTTGAGTAGAAAGTCGTGAACATCTTGCATATCATCGTGTAGATGAAGATTATCAAAACTATACCAACCTAAAGGATCTTTTGGATCTCCTGCAACTGTTCCTCTACTCTCATCTTTTGTTGCTTTTATTATTCTATCTTTAACACTTCCTAAAAAATCTCTATCAGATACTCTTGATTTAAAAAGTAAGGATGGAAAAAGAACACCAATGTCCCTATCGGTAACTTTGATTTCCTCTTCCACCTCTCTGGGAGATACAGGTTCATTATCTATTTGGTTTACGACTCCAGTATTAATAGTAAACCCATTCTGAGATTTAAATCCACCTTTTGGTTTACCATTTGGAACCTTCGCATCACTATTCCATGATAATTCATGCCTAGCTTTTGTCACACATACCTCCAACTATTGATATTATAGCATAAAAAATTGATTTAGACAAGGAATTCACTCATATAGTAATCAACTGTAACCTCCATCTTGGCAGCTTCCTTCTCTAGGTAGTCGCCATGTTGAGCAAGACCTTTATAGTATTCTTGTCTCTGTTTCCATTTAATAATTTCGATTTCAGATTTAATCATGTAGTCCTTCAATAATTCCATAAATTGTTCTATTTCTTCGTCATTCATAAGTGACGAATCCTTTGGGTCTTTCCTTCCATTTTTGCTTTGTAGGTTTTACTTTTTGCACTTTCCTTCTAACACGTTCTGGCATTTGATCATATATCTCTTGTGGCACTTTATCTTGTGTCCCAACAAAAGTGTAATCATCCTTCTCTTCGTGTATACTTTTACATAGGTATTCATGTAATGAAGGACAACTCATCGCATACTCTATGTATTTCTTCTGTGTATCCTGATATAAATCCTGTAACCTATTGCAATGCAACTCTGGATCAAACTTTTTCAGTATTCCTAATGCCCTATGAACTTTTGCATCAATCGGAGAATAATTCATCCCTGCAGCAATACACTGGAATCCTGCGTTACCATCCCTAAATTGATGATACTTATGTGCAGATATAGCATAGTAGAGTAATTCAAGATTTTCTCCCATATCATTTTCATAGTTCAATGAATTATTAACTGTTGGATCAATCCTAACTCTCTCTGTTACATCCTGCCAGTATGGTGTATCATTTCTAGGACTCAATGCATAGTGCATAGCAACAAAGTTTGCATGTCCATAGTAAGTGTTTTTGAGTGCATAGTTAAATGAATCTCTATCCCACTGATTAACAAAACCTTTGCGTAATGTGTATATCAATGATAGTAACCACTCATATGTGGTCATCAATCCTGTACTCTCTAATGGTTCAATGAAACCACTGGATAAACCAATCGCAACTACGTTCTTCTCCCATGTCTTTTCGTGTATTCCATTTCTCATTGTAATTGGTTTAAACTCAAGATCATCAACTGGAATTTTCTCATAGTTGGTGCGAATGTAATTCTTGAACTCTTCAAGAGCTTCATCATCACTGATATGTTTATCGCTATATGCATACCCTGCACCTATACGTGACCATAAAGGTATGTTCCATGCCCATCCATTATTGAGAGCAGTACAATTTGTAAATGGTTGTAGTTGTGTATTCTTATCTGTGTATGGTATGTGGGTTGCCCATGCTTTATTATTTGGAATCAAATTTTCAATGTTGTTAAATTTAACTCCCAATGCCTCCTCTAACAATAAACTCTTGAAACCAGTGCAATCAATGTACAAATCAGCAGTTAGTTTTTGTTTGTCTGCTAATATTAGAGACTCTACCCCATCATNATTTGTATTAACCTTCTCAACTGTAGAGTTGATTAACTTTACACCTTTTGGAAGACAAATTGTTTTCTTAAGATATTGTCCGAATGCGGTAGCGTCAAAATGAAATGCAACGTCAGATACAAAGGAAAAACCAGGTGTCTTCCCAGTGCTATCATCAGACATTCTATTGTTCTCTGCAACTGCAGCAATAGGATAATGACAACGTGCATATGAATTATCATCAAAGATCTTACCTCTATTGCCTTTTAAGAACCACCAATCGTTTTGTCCTACTTGTTCTATTGGTCTTTGATATTCTCCAAATGGATAATGAAATCCTCCTGTATTTTTTCCTGACCAATCTGTAAACTTGATACTTAACTTGTAACTTCCATCTGTTTCTTTTAGAAAGTCTTTATCCTCAAGTCCTATTAATGATGTCCAATGTTTTATACCACCAAGAGTGCTCTCTCCAACTCCCAATATAGGAAAGTCTGGACTCTCAATNATNGTNACATCCATCTTTGGAAACTGTGTTGCAAATGTTGCAGCGGTCATCCAACCAGAAGATCCACCACCTACGATGCATACACTTTTAATCTTTTTGCTCATTCTTTTTCTTTCTTCGTTCTTCAACTAATTTTAGGAACTCCTCATCTGGAGTAAAGATTACAGGACCTTCGGCAATCCGTTCCTCCAGTTCATCCAATAGTGGATCCTTTTCATTGTTTTCGTTAGTCATTGTTACAAGAGATCTAAGTCTTTTCCGTGTCTGAGTTTATCCACTTCAACAGGTGGCACAAAGGCATTGTAATTATTTCTAATTTGCTCTAGTCTATCTGCTTGAGCACCTAGTTTTTTTAGGACAGTGCGACTATTAACATCAAACTTTTTAGCAGATGCATCAATGTCCTTTCCATGAAGAACATCAATTAAAAAATCACATTCAGACTCATCTAAGTCTGATTCTAACCTATGTATTGTTCCCAAAATACTCAATTTAAATACCCCTATCTTGTGTGGTTTCATCTACGATTGTATCTAATTCAGATAACTTTGGATACATTCCCTTGAAGGTGTCTCCATTTCGTTTATCCTTTTTCATATCGTCATCCATTTCTATTCTACCTGTATTTTCATTAAACTGCAAGACCATCTTCCTACCTGCCTTTCTAGCATCTTCTCTAAACCTTGCAGATACACCCGTAGAATCATTTGTATATGTGGTTACGTGGTCACTAAGCCATCCTGTACAAATATATTTTGAACCCCTAGTAACAACATCCCCTCTATGATGAAAATACCACGAAGCAGGGAAACAAATCAATTTNCCTTGTTTTGGTGCTACACTGAATATATCATNCTTTCCTGGTCCGACTCTAAACTGTGTGTGTCCACCATCAAAATCATCATTAAGATAAAAGAGATATGTAAATAATCTCCTTGCCTGTAAAACAGATCCAGAATCTCTATATCCCCTGATTGGAAACACTATTGTATCTAAAATTGGAGAGACATCATCATCAGCATGCCAATCATACAACTCTCCCTCTTGAGTTCTTTGTATCTGATATCCAGAATCAACCAACTCTGATTTTGTACACTGGACTTGATCCCCTAATCTTTCTTTTATAAACTGCAAGTATTTCTTTACATATGGATTCAATGCTTTAAAAAACAATTCATCCTCTTCTTTCCAATCCTCCCATTGAGATATCCATAAATCAGTGGATTTTTTGATACCAGTAGTATCATTACCAGATTCTTCAGATGTTATGCCTTTACTCTTACGATTATCGTACTCAAATTTTTCAATAATCTTTTTACATTCTCCTGGTTTGAGTACATCTTCATACTCTGCTATCATTTCGGCAAAGTTAGTTAGTGTCATTGTCAGTTTCCCTCAAATTAAATGCTAAAATTATTCTTTTTTCCATTATAGGTGGACTAAAGTGATATATCTCTGGATCCCAGATTAACACATCACCTACCTCAACTTTAGAAGTTGCTGTATTACTTTTGTGTAGTGGATCTTGAAAATAAGTAGACTGTCCATCGTTTAAGAACAAACAACCAGAACCACTTATCTTTGTTCCCGCATGATTATGTATTGGATGAAATCCACCAGGTTTATACACTTGAACCCAAGAGTTGTCAAATGCATCCTCTGGTGCTATAACATCCAAAACTTTCTTAATCCAAGGAACTGAATGTGGCATATTTGGAGTTCCATAAGTCGTAGTTAATCTTCCATGATCAACATACTTACCATACTTTAAACACCACTCCTCAAGTTTATCAACCCATCCATCAGGTATATCGATATGAGACTTGATAACAATGGACGGTGGAAAAAGTTGTCTATGTTCTGTTTTAAGTTTTTCTTCACTCATAAAATGCTTCTAATCCAACTGGTTTTCCAAAACTATAGTCATAAGTTAATGCATCTTTACAAACATAATGTGGATGATCAGATTCAACACCTAATCTTTTACACAATTCAAGATGATTATCCTCCATAAGTTCTACTGCGTACAACATATTGTTTAGTATGTGTTCCTCCTCATGATATTGCAGTAAAGTATTTTTAAGAGTAACCAGAAAATTACCACTACCTGCTGAATTATCTAGGAAAGTAGAATTAGGATTCTTTTTAATATCATCTGGTATTTCATCTATCATTCTAACACAAACATCCGTAGGTGTAAACACTTCGCTAGTAGCGTTTATCCTATCATCTGATCTTTCAATCTCAGATCCTACACTTTTATTATGATCGTTTCTCTTCATTAAATGTCAGGAATAGTTTTGAATAATTCTTTTGTGTTAGAGTTAACTATTCTATTCTTAAGCACCATCTGATATACTTCATCAGATCTCAAATAATCTGCAAGTTTACTACTCTCTTCTTCAGAAGATGTCTTTAATATAACTGTAGATCCACTAATAGCATGATCATAAGGTTTGATGCGAACCTGTCCGAATCCTTTTCCACCATACTTACTATTCATTACAACACCGTGTTGATTTACACAACAAACATATTGAGATCCATCAACTTTAGTAACTTGCATTTCTCCGTTCTTACCACCCATCGTAGTTATCATAGGGTAGTCCCCTTCAATCAATTGATTCAAGTTCAAGTTGCCACGTTGATAGCGATATCCCATATTGTTTGGGACTTCTGAAATAAATTCTGAATTTGTAAATCTAATACAAGTATCAGGAGTAATTCTAATATCTTTTACTGTACCATCAAGATAAGTTAATTTTGTTAGTCCATTATATCCACGTTTCCAAGTGCATATACAGGTTTCTGTCATTGATATAGAAGGAAATGTATCAGGAGAAAGTGCTTCAATAGAAACAATACCTGCTGTTGAAAATAAAGTTCTTCTAAACTTTGATGTAGACTTAGCAAAGTGTTTAGATCTAATTACCTCTGATACATAATCAGATCTTTTCATTGCATCTAAGTAAAAAATTGTATCTAAGGTTTTTGCACATCCACCTGTGGTTGCACCTGTTACTGTAGATGTATCTGTATATGGTGGATTGCCAACTACTACACTGAACTGCATATAACAACATAAATTGGATGCGAGAAACAAAAACTAGGACTTACAGGACGTAATTTCTCAGAGAGGATTTACGATCTTGTGATCAAATCAAGATTTCGACCTGATCTGGGACAACCATAGATCCTTGCCTGTTTTGTTTCCCTGTATTAATTATAGCATAAAAAAACCCCCTGTAAAGGGGGTTGTGACACTTTTTAAACTGACTTAGACCTTCGCATTCTTGTCTTACTTTCAGTATAATTTACAGGTGCCCATTCAATTTCCTTCTCTTTGGTTTTTCTTAAATTAGCACTCTCTTTTTTTACAAAGGTACTAGACTCTTCCTTGACATTTTTTGCAAGGGATTGTCCACCATTTAATTCTTTCTCAACCTTTGGTGGTTCAAACTGTTTTAAATAACTTTTTCTACTAAAAAGTTTATTNGATTGTACAGCATCCTCAGAGGTTNTTGGTTCATCAATCATCGTACACTAGACACTCTGGTTCGTCTGGGTGGACATCGCAGAATACTTCTAGTACGTTTGGATCATGATGATCTCCTGCTTCGATCTCTGCTTTGTGATGCTCAACATATTCTTCTAAGTCATGCAACTCATCTTCTATATGATGACGCATTGGTTCAGAAGTAGTTGGATCGGCAAGGATTTCTTTATCCTTTTGGATGTGGTCTTCAATAGTTTTCATAGTGACCTCCTATATCCTACGTTACTATTTATAATTTAGCACTATCCTTTTATGTTTGCAACTTCCAGTGTTTCTTTACGAACAAACACACCTTTTAAATCATAATACAACTTATGGTTCTCTGTGTTAACATAGTGTCCTGTTATGTTAGCACCATCGCANGAATATCCATATCCTATAACTTTTTCTGGAACACCATCAATACGAAATCTTTTATCTGANTGTAGGTAGGTTCCGTAGACTTCATCTAANTTAAACATAAGTATCTTGAAATGTTAGGATATTATAACATAGTATCTATGTCATCTAATATTTCTTTACGTTTACTTTAGATTTATATGTCATCCTTGTTGTAGAATGTACCAAAGAATCCACTATCCCCATCTTTTCGATTTTCCATCTTGTCAATTACTTCACTGGCATCTATAATATTTTCAATGTTCGCCATCATATCTGCAATATGTTTGCTGACAAATGGTTTCTCCTGTCTTGCTGAAAATGCAAGTGCATTTCTTAAATTCTCTTGTGCGTCTCTCAGCGATGTTTTAACTGTGTCTGATAGTGCCATCTACTTTTTTCTTGTTGTTTTTTTAAATACTCCTAACTTTGCTAGAAGGTACACTGATAGTATTGTCCAAAAGACAACTTCTAATCCTACGTTATTCATGGTGTGTATTCGTAACCATACTTTTGAAGATACTCCTCAAACAATTCATCTGGGACTCTACCTTCCCAATAATCCTTTTCGGTGTAAGTCTTCATTTTATCACGAGTTTGCTCTGTTGGCAACTCATTGTTGATCCATTCTGATTGCTTGTTCAAAAACATTCTGTAATTCTTTTGATGTTAAATTATTTAACCAACTCCAATCTGGGTCTTTTTTGTCCCATTCTGCAGTAAAAGAACCATCATCGTTTCTGTTGATTTTTAAAGAATCTTTCATCTTGGTATGCGATCAAAGATTGCTCTAAAAACAATTTGAAAGAATGATTTTGCTGCGTTACCTTTTAACTCATCAAACATATACATGTTTAATCTGAATGCATAATTTGCCTCTGTAATGATAGCATTCTTCTCTGATTCTGTAAGTGGTAACTCATCCAATACACTACGGTATTTTTCTTTATATAATTTAGAATCTTTGATATTTTCAAACTCATAAAAGTCTAAACCAGCTTTCTCTAAGTTCATTGCTTTCTTTGCAATGTTCTTTAATATTTGACCACCAGATAAATCTCCCAAGTATCTGGTATAGTGGTGACCAACTAATAATTCTGGTTCATCCTCTGCAACTTCACGAATACGATTAACATATTGTTTACATGCTTGACTTGGTTCTATTTTAGTTCTCCATTCAAGACCATAAAAATATTGTAAATCCTTTTCTAATGCTATCAATCTCTCTAATTCTGGAAAATATAAACTACCAACTATGGGATGTGTTCTCAAACCATATACTTCTTCTTCTAATGCTTTGTAAACAAAGTAGAGATCTGATACTAAGCATTTATAGTTGTCTGGACTTACTACTCCACGCAGAAATGATTTAACAAATGCAGTGTTCTCTGCTGCTGTATGTGATTTCTTTGTTCCTACCTTTAATTCTTTTGCAAAGTTAGTCATTTTGTTCTTTTTTAAGTTCTTTTCGGATCATTTTTGCATACCAAACATCTTCTTTTGTATACAATTTGCGATTCTTTTTTGCGATCTTAATGATCCTTTTAGCTGCTTTTTTGTCCTCCAAAACGGGATCCTCTAAGGGTGTTAGTTAAGTATTTATACTATTTTGCCTTATTGATCCCGAAACTGAGAAACTTTCGCTTGCTTTTCTTACTCTAAATTTAGGATTTAATTGAAGTAATTTTTCGTGTTCTGATAGTTTATCTTTTACATAAACCATATCATCTTGAAGTTTATCTACCTTTTGATTTAAAGATTGAATCAACTCCTCTACCATATACATTTCTTCTGTATATGGATCTTTGACCCTTACCTCAAACCTTTCTTCTGGTGTTAATCTTTTTCTGTATGGGTATAACCAATCCTCTACTTCAGATACACATACCCATAAGAATTCTCTAATACTAAACAGAATTTTCATGATCTCCTGCAAATCCTATTGAGAAACTACTCTTACTGCTCTTCTGAGAATTAACTTCATCGCAGATAGTATTAACCACTCTTATAATGTCTTCGGTATCTCCTTCCATATTTTGTTTGACATAGTCATACTTTAGGAAGAAATCATCAGCAACATTTTTAAACTCTTCTTGAGTTATGTTGTTCTTCATAGTTTGATCCACCTCTGATTGTTAAGTGTCCAGTTAGTAACCTCTGCTATACGTTCGCGAACTGATTTAGCAGGTGTCCAACCGAGTTCTCTCATCTTACCACCATCTAATGCATATCGCAAGTCATGTCCTGGTCTGGAAGAATGAAAATCAACTAACTCATACTTAAGTTCNTTACCCTGTGCATCAGCAATGATCTGTGCTAACTCAAGATTGTTTAGTTCTTCCGATCCTACAATATTAAACTTAGGGCATTTTGCATTTCCCCAAGTGGGTTCAAATGTTCCTTTGTATTGTAGTAAGAAATATACTGCTGATGAAACATCTTCAGCGTGTATGTAATGTCTTGAGCCAGGAATTGTCCTAGTCTTGTCGCTATGTATTGTTATAACTTCTCCATCCCTTGCTCTCTTAATACACATAGGNATAAACTTCTCTGGGTGTTGTCTTTCNCCGAATACATTCATAGTATGTGTAATGTATATTGGAAGTTTGTATGTATTCTCATATGCTACTGCTAACTCTTCTGCACCTGCCTTGGTCGCACTGTATGGGTTTGTTGAATTATATCTATCATTCTCTTTATACTTGATACCGTTAGGAGCAGGACCAAACACTTCATCTGTGCTAAAGTAAACAAATCTTTCAAGATTGTCTTGCTTTCTTGCAAACTCTAAAATGTTAGCAGTGCCCACAACATTATCCATAATGAACTCCATAGGATAATCTATGCTACGATCTACGTGAGACCCTGCTGCTAAATGTAGAATATAATCTACCTGTCCAATTTCACTACAGACTAATGGATTGAGTTCTGCCTTAAGATCATGATGTACGATCTTTACACGTTTCCTAACTTCGGGATCAAAGGATAGCATAATATCGTGCAGACGATTAAGATTACCACTATAATCTAATCTATCAAGAGTAATGATCTCCCAATCAGTATGTTTTAGTAAGTAACTGATTGTATGGTGTGCAATAAAACCTGCTCCACCTGTAATAAGTGCTTTTGTCATAATTAAATAAAACCTTTGGCAAGTGCTTTTTCGTGTATAAAGAATACTATAGTTAGTCTATCAGTTTTTAAACTGTTTCCAAAACATCCAGTTAAAGCGTGGATGTTATATCCGTCGTAAGCTATCAATCTATTATACACGTTTTCTACGTTTGTGAACAGAGTGTTACGACTATCCAGAATTGATGTTCCTGTCATAGGTGGGGGATCTGGATTTAAAAATATTACCCCTGCACATGATAGAGAATCTCTATGAAATCTATCTGTATGAAAATCATTTAACATATCAACTGTATTGGCAGGACTCCTATGAAAATATGATGTGATCATAGGATCTACCATGGGTCGATTTGCTACACTTGTTTCCTCTTCATATATTTCAGAAAGTTCTTTTCCTATGTACTCATCCTCATAATGTGGATATTTCCAATCTTTAAGATTTCTCTCCTCCCACACAAAATTAAATATATCTTTCTCTATCTGTAATAACTCTTCGTTACCTAATTTTTTAAACTTCTCAGATCTTATTCCTCTCCATCCTGGTCCTGAATCAGGTNTATCAGAAATTCTCCATCGNNTGGTTCTAATACCAAGTTCTCTTACGTGTTCAACGTCTGAAAAATAATTATCTTTTATTGTAATGTCAAGCATTTACTCTATCAAATTCAAAAGGTCCATAATCAGATCCCCAAACTTTTTCGTTTGTAGTCTTGGAGTATCCAATATCTATTGTAGTATATGTAGTGGTTGTTATGTGAACTCTACTTTGAACGTATGAGTCTCTTACTGTGCAATCGCATCCATATAAACCACCAGAAAAGGTATTGTAGTCTACTTGATTGAATAGTAGGTCACAACCACTGTTATGATGTAAATCATCTGGAGTAATACTTTCCAGATTTTGAAACCCGACGAATTTGTTTTTTTCTTTAAGGTCATAGTTTTTTACTTTCATTACTTCTCCATCCATCACAGGTTCAATGACAAATTGTCGATAGGGTCTACCTTGATCATATGTATATGCCTGTTCTCCATATATCAAATTATTACCAATATCTTTATGTATTAGTCTAATATGAGCATAGAATGTAGGATTTTGGTATGCCTGTCTCTTATTATCAAATGTTCCTATTAATAACTCTCTAAGTCTCTGTATACTCATCCTGTAGACCAAACTTTGATAACATAGAGATCAGTGTGTCATATGGAATCCATGCAGGATCTTCATCCATAAATTGCACTTCTACTTCTTGTACGTTTTTTTGTAAGAATCTGCTGTAAGATGTTCTTACATTTTTAACAAAAGACACTGGATTATACATCAATAAATTGTTTCTCCAATTATAAAACCCTCAACTAAAAAAGTCAAGGGTTTATTTCTTTATATAGATTTTTATTCAAGGTGGATGCTGATACTTCTTCATCTGATTGCTTGGATAATTGTTTACGTGTTTNAGTTAGAAAACCTCCNTACAAATACGTTTACAAATGTGATGGTCGTCTTCGCAATCAATTAAGCACTCGTAATATTCTGTGATTTTATCGTTATGGGGGTCTTGGTGTTCACCCGCCAACTGATTAAAAGGAATTAAGTTATGCATTAATTGTCTCCAAAATTTAGTTTAATAATAAAAATAACGAAAAAGGTTTTAGTGCATCTTGTTCCTCCTAATTCTTGAATTATTTAGACAATAAATGTCTGTATTCGCTGATACAATGTCTTTATCTTAACAAAAAGAAATGCCTACGTGATTGTACCTACTCGCCCATAATCATCCAGTAATCTTACAATATCATCCTCTCTACACTCTCCAGTTTGAGTCTCAATAATAGTCATTCCTTCATCCCCTGCCCTTGCTCTATGTGGAGATGTTTCACAAATTACATATAAGTCTTCTGGTTTTGCATTGTATTCAGATCCATCAGTAATAACTATCCCACTCCCCTCTGTAATAACCCAAAATTCTTTTCTATGGTTATGATATTGNTAAGAGAAAGAACAGTTTGGTTTAAGATATAATCTTTTTACTTTATAATTTGGTTCATCCAATAAAACTTCATAATGTCCCCATGGTTTAATCACTTTCTCCATATACTATCTCCATTTCGTCAGTGGTTTTGTTTCAATTAACTTAGCAGTTTCTAAATCATCACTTTCATCTGGGTTAGTATGATATGTCACTTCTTTTAATGTTCTAAGGTATTCTAAAACGTGTTCTCTTATCTCCATCAAATCCTCGTAACAATTTTGATTATATGCACAACCTCTTAAATCGTGGTCAGGTTTTAATACTGATTCAGTAAACAAGTCTAATGCTCGCTGATACTTTTGTGCTGATGTTTCTTTAGCATCAATTGAGTTTTGATCGTGCATTTTTCCCTCCCTTATTTTGTTTTTTGTACTGAGCGATAAAAGTTCTTGCAGAATCTTCATTCCTACATTTCTTTAACCACTCTCCATTATGTATCACGATGACAGCTTTTCCACCACAAGGAATGGCATANAACCCATCATTTGTTGCAAATCCCATTTTAGCATCTTTATAGAATCTGGCAATAGCCCTTAATTCTTTTTCTTCTGGTGTCATTACCATTAGAATACTGCTGTTGTAGAAACAATAGTTGCATTTGGATTTCTAGCTAGGGCTACTTTCTGTGCATCATGGTAGTTTGCAGCATTTACTATTTCATTGAATAGTTTTCCTGCTACCATTAGTTGTACTTTAATTTTCATAGGAGTTTCCTTTTAATTATATATTCATTATAATACAGCATTCATTCAATGATGTCCATAATGGACACTTTGTAATCTGTCACACGTTTCTGTATTAGTTTACCATATTCTTCATTAAGTTCGCAACCTATGTAATCTCTACCTAATTGTTTTGCTACCATTCCAGTAGTACCCGATCCCATGAAAGGATCTAAAATTATATCTCCTTTCTCACTNCCTGCTTTAATACAAGGTTCAATTAACTCAGGTGGAAANACAGCAAAGTGTGCACCTTTGTATGGTTTATTTGTTACTGACCAGACAGATCGTTTATTCTTTGTTGGATATGATTTTGTAAGTCCGCTATGGGGTTGGAGTCCTGTTCCTGCGTTGTGGTATTTTCCGTTTGTTCTATCTCTTGTTCCCCAATCTTTTGCGGGTTCTTTGATTGCTTCATTGTCGTAGTGATATTTTCTATTTTTACTAAACAAAAATATATATTCGTGTGCTTTAGTGCACCTATCCCTTACACTTTCTGGCATAGGGTTAGGTTTATGCCAAATGATATCTTGTCTAAGATACCATCCATCTGCTCTCATTGCGAAGGCAAAGAGCCAGGGGATTCCAATAAGGTCTTTTTCCTTGAGTCCTGAGATTCTATTTCCTCTACGAGGACACACATCTGGTAAGTCTTGTTTAGTATTTGAGACACTTTGTTTTGGAAGTCCTTGTCCTTTTCCTGGTCTGTAGTTATAGTAACTATCGCCAAGATTAACCCAACAAGTTCCATCATCTGTGAGCACATTTCGCACCTCCTTGAATACGTTTACTAATTGATCAATATATTCTTCTGGAGTTTCTTCCAATCCGATTTGATCATCTTGTCTTACTGCACCACACTTAGGGCAAACAGTTTTGTATATTGCATCNCCTACCCCTGCCATCTTATCATGATTTTTATGACCAGTAATACAATTACTAGGNTTAACNTTTGAGTCTCTCATNTGNTTGCANTTTGGATCTCCTCCTATCCAAGTAGCAGTTCCATAATCACGTAAACCAAANTAAGGTGGNGATGTNACACACATCCTTGCAGGTTCATCAAATTGTTTGAGTGTCTCTCGACAATCTCCAAATAAAATTGTGTCTCTCATCCGTATAAATGTACGTTGTAATGTTTGCGAACTGGTGGATATTTTGGTTTAGGTTTTANCCTAACCACTTTGTATATCCTNANTANTGTGTCTGTTTTCATTAAGTTAACCCCATAGCGATTTTCATAAATTGGAACTGAGGATCTAACCCCATAATAATTTTACTAATTCCTATTGTCAATAGGAATGCAAACATAATTACAACATCCCACATTTTATTTTTTATATAAAATGGTAATGCAAGTGATTCAAAGATTACATTAAGCATAGCACCAAAAAAAGTACTTACATGTAATGTAACAAAGTATCCTAGTATTATACCATATGTACCTATCATTCGGGCAACAACNATTAATCTGTTTGTTTTCATGATCTGATAACTGAGGTAGCTGCCTGTCCTTTGTTGAATACAGTATCTACAACTGCTTCGACCTTTCTTGCAGTTGAAATACCAACCTTAGAGTAAACTGGAACACATACAAGACCATAAACCTTGTCCTCTGCACCCTTACGAATTACTCTACCAATNGTCTGACTAATACCAATGTAATCCATAGATCTCATAAACAATACTGCCTCAAGACCTTTTACATTGATACCCTCTGAGAGGATGCTGTGATGGAGTACAACAAACTTTGTACCATCTACACCCCACTCGTTAAGTGTNNTNAAGAACTCTTCTCTACTAACCTTCTTACCATTAACAAAAGCACCTGTCTTAGAAGTAATAAACATCCAGTTGTATCCACGTACTTGTAGATCNACAACAAAAGGAGTTTGAGATATCAAGTTAGTAATCTGCTTTGTAGACTTAGCACATATCAATACTTTGTCCTTCTGAATGTTATCAAGAGCATTGATCATTTGATCGCAATCAGCATCTACAACCAACTCGTCCTTCTCTAGTATTCTTGTCTTGTATACTGCAACCTTTGGTGGTAAGATATGTCCTTCCTCCACTAACTTAGGTGCAGGTACTTGACAAATAACATTACCAAAGATAGCAGGATTGTTCATACCTACCTTAAGAGGTGTAAGAGAATGCTTTGGTGTAGCAGTAAAGAAGTATGCTCTTGCTGAATGTGTTGAGAAGTGCTCAACTGCTTCAACAAAGTTCTTCTGAACTCCATTGTGTGCTTCATCAAAGTAAATGGTATCTACATGAATCTCAGATTCCATTATCCTATGAAGAGAATGATATGTTGTGAATATTATCTGATTGAAGGCACAGTTCTTTGCTGACCAAACAGATATACGAGTTGAGTCAGTTGTAGAGTAATGCTCTGTCTCTCCACTATGAANGTGAAACAGAACCTTGATTGGTTGTATCTCAGGATATAATCCNAANACCTCCAAGAACTCAGACGATAGTTGTTGACTCAAAAGTATTCTAGGTGCAACAACCACAATGGTCTGTGTATCTGAACGATACTCTCTCATGGCATCAAATATCATGCACAGAGTTTTACCACTACCAGTAGGCATAATTAATTGTCCTTTATCNTACAAACGCATTGTATCAAAGGCATCTTGCTGATGTGGTCTCAAACTGAACATAAAATAGTGATCTGTAATAGTATTATAACACAGGTGTCAATACTATTGTTGCTGTTGTTGTAGATTAGAAACACTCGCTTCAAGATTAGCAATTCTCTTGAGTCTTTCTTCTGTCTCCTTATTCTCTTCCTCTTCCCTTTTCTTCTTCAAGTAAGCATCCTTTTTATTCTCAGCATCTTGAATGGCAGTATCCATCTTGTCATCCTGTGCTTCATTTTCTTTCATGAATTGCTGAAAACTTTTCATCTGCTTAACTATCCTTTCTATTATTTAACAATTCTGAGGTGTGACTTGTCCTTTTTCTCATCATCCCCATCTGATGATAGAGGTGTGTACTCATAACCCTCTGCTTCCAGTTCTTCTTGGAAACTAGAATACTTTGGATGGTAGTAGTCATCCTCTGCTCCCATGAGAATTTGTAATAAGTCCTCACTATCTTTTTGATATACTCTATGTTTATCTAAGGTATCTGTGATTGCTTCAACGATACACGCATAGATTTCATCTGGAGTTGCTTCTGAGTATATTGCATCCTCAATCCAGACCTTCAACTGTTCTAACGAATAGTTTTTGTGGTTAGTTCTTCTTGTCATACTTAATTGCATCCTCGATAAAAAGTTGTATTTCTTTAGACGAAAGTTTATTCAACCATTTCCATTCGGGATCATTTTTATCCCAATCAACGTTGAATGATCCGTCTTCATTCTGACTTATTTTCAGAGTGTCTTTGTTCATTTCTCTGTTTTTTGATTCTTTTCTTTATCATTCTTGCATAACGAACATCTTCTTTGGTGTATAACTTAGGATGTTTTTTTGCTATTTTGATAATTTGTTTTGCTGCTTGTTTGTCTTGCACTGTTAGGTATTAATACTAGTTCTACTAATATATCTATACCAGTAACCACGAATTATTGTATAATCGGCATAGGGAGATCAGAAAAACGACCTTTTCTAATTTCTTCAAGTCCAATTTGTATCTCAATCATTTCTGTGAGATCTTGTACACTCTCAGACATTCCACGATACCCTGCACCGACATAGATTTGTCCTGCCATAACAGCAAGAGTACAAGCACCCCAGAAGACGTAGTATTTACCAGATTTAATCTGATGTTTAACTTTTGATAATGGTTTAGACATTACTTAATTTCATTTATATCATATTCTATCACGATCTGTTTACTTTGTCTACCCATGCTGTTACATGTAGTAAGTTCTGTTACACTTCCTTCTAATAGAATTGCTAATTCTTTCATGCGTTGGATAATCCTCTGCTTACTTTCTTTCATTTTCCTTTAACCACCAGTAGTTGACGTATGCTTTGTATTGATGAGACTTAAGTTTATGTTTTCTAATATGCTCTATCATTCTTTCTTCTCCATAAAATTCATCAAACCATGCCTTGTTAAGACGATCTGATATCTCAGGACCTGGTTCAAAATGGTATGGAAACCTATGTATATTCATCATAGGAAACATATCCTTCTTGCGTGATTGAATAATCTTAATCTTAGTTGATGTAGATTTCTTTACAGGTTTCTTTGGTGCAGATTTCTTTGATGACGAGTTAAGTCTCTTTACCTTTTCATCAAATGATTTTTGCGTTCTTGCCATTTAATTGTTGTATGATGTAAGCATTATAAAACCCCTGACCGAAAAAGTCAAGGGTTTGAAAGTGTTAAGGTGGATGTGTATGGTGTATGCTAATCAATTAAAACCTCCTTGCAAATCCGTTTGCAGATATGTTGGTCTTCATTGCATTCGATTAGGCACTCGTAGTATTCTGTGATTAAATCGTTATCTTGGTCTTGTGTACCCATTAACTGATTATAAGAAATTAAGTTGTGCATGAATCGTACTCCGTTTGGATCATAATTTACATAACGAAGGAGTTAAAGCATGGTTACCTCCTCTTAATTCTTTAGTTATTTAGTTAGCGTATGCTCAAAAACGAACAATTTTCGCAACATTTCGCAAATATGTATAAATGCCTATGCTAGTCTGGTTCGATAATATCAGGGCATAACATGGCACCTGCAAGGTCTCTCGCCTTCTCATTTTTCTCACATAACGTATTCAACCATATTCTCTCTTTGAGGGTCACAGAACCGCTTGTGGACATCAATCTGCAGCATATATCGGTCAGTTCTGACCTTTCTCTTTGATTCATTAGTCTCTTTGCCTCCAATCATCTGATCTATCGTTTTTAAACCAATCTGCTATGTCATCTGCACCATTAAAACCTTTCTTATTAGTATTTGGATCTCCTATGTCCAGATATTTTAAACATGATCCATCTGGATCTGTTGCTAATCTTCTTGCTTGACTCAACATACCTCTCGCACTTGTGTTTGCTTTTGCTAATTTGCTTGACCAAATCATATCTTCTAATGAGACTTCAGTTCCAGAAGCAATGTCTTTACAAATTGATTCCAAACGTAGACGATACTTTGTTGATAACATAAGAAATTTTAATAATTGNAATTATTTATTTTAATGATTCTTACGTGTCACTGAATATCTTCATAACGATATTTTTGTGATTTGTATGCACCATAACTTAATTGNTCAGGATCTGANTCATCTTGTTTCGATACTCTTCTCCTGACATANTCTAATTCGTGCCAATCCGATTCATAACAACATAGACATACATGAATATTTTTATGTAAAAATGTGCTGAGATCACACTGTGGTCTTGGTTTTGTTGCAATTTCAATTGAAATATATCTTGCAGGTGTTTGCCATCCTTTTTTATTTTCTGATGGTTCTGCTTTAAAATATACCCATCCTTCATGTACCATACCTAATGCTGTTGTCCAACGAACATAATCGTTTACTTTTGGTTCGTACATTAATTGCTGTGAAGATGAAATTATTATACCATATATCTATCAGGTTGGCAATTGACATTTTTTTATAGATATGTTATAATATCAACACATTAAAAAGACGCAATGAAGTATCATCTCTACGATCAGAATCAAATACATCAAGGAAAATTTAATTCTGTTTATGAACTTAGAAAGTTTTTATGTGATAGGAAATATGATATTAGTTGTGATGCAGATATATCTTGTACATTTGATTATATCAAACATATTAAGTGGTATTTTGAGATAGAAGAGTAATATATTATCTTAAACCGTTTGCATATTTAGTTGGACACTCTGCAAATGCCATCCAGATATAAAAAACACCATTACCATTAGTTCTAGTTCCAACAGGATCACGATGTTTAAATCCAGTTGCAGTAATTTCAATTGCATTGGAATTATTAATTTCCTGAGTAGAGTCATTTAATTGTAGTTGAGATTGATTCTTATTGAATGGTCTTCTAGCAGTATCCCATACACACCAATGATCAGCACTACTATCTGCTCTCTTACAAATTACTAAAGCAGGTCTGAATCCACAATAACAGAATGGACCATCTGCATCACCATTTCCATAGTAAAAACCAAATCTTGAGAATCCATCAACCTCTGCCCATGCCCACATGATATTGGTTCCTGATTGGTTGGTTGCCATTGCTGCTCCAGAACCT
>FUFK010045637.1_pt1 | contig 20354 bp, 13 predicted proteins | sample 1021851 | NCBI WGS metagenome assembly FUFK01 (sample SAMEA51879418, study PRJEB19060) | metagenome
ACCCTTTGAGTTGCGAATTAATTCAATCGTAGAGTATTTTGTGTGCGGAGAGGCAATCACAAACCATCAGTCATCGTAACGTCGTAGACGATAAGTACTTCCTCCATGAGGCGGGGTTGTGTATCCTTATCACCGCCTTGTGAAAATGGTTTTTAGGAACATGTTCCGCAAGCAAGAGGTCTTCGATATTGACAAAGAATATCTTTACCATTTTCGACCTGGCATTGGTGACATAGACATCTATCCAGAGGTAAACAATGGGCGCCATCTCGTATTTTGCGATTTGGCACGCTACGATGCCGCATTCCGTATTGGTCTTTTCAAGTATGTTCGAAAGAACAAGTACGCCTTTGTTATTGGCGGCTCGACGATGCGATATCGAAAGCGCCTCGCACCATTTCGAAAGGCAACAGTTCGATCAAAAATCGTTGGTATGGATGAAAAATTTTACTATTTCCAACAAACGATTGAGCAGAAGGGAGAAGTCAAATCTTCCGCATTAGTACGCGCAGGAATCCGTTTCAAAGGTGGCTCAGCACCCCCTAGAGAAACCATGAAAAATCTTGGTTATGATATCGAGCCATTCATGAAACCTTGGGTGCTTGAATGGGCTAAATGGGATAATGAAACACGACCGTGGCCAGAACCAATCTCATACTCAGTAAATAGTGAGTAGACTTCCTTGATCTGCTGATAGTTGGTGCAGGAGGCAGGATTCGAACCTGCGAACCGTTACGGACTGGGACCTCATCCCAGCGCCTTTGACCAAGCTGGGCGACTCCTGCAGTAATCTAAACGGAATCACTCGCGTATATCAACACATCCGAGGATGTGGGTTAGGGTTAATTTCAGATAGAGTTTCACTCAAGATCTGCGCCATTCATTAGCAGCGGTAGGGCAACAATCATGCTGCAACATACAGCTTGAATGCCGACCATAACTAGTCCTAGAGTTGCCATAAATCCACCAGCATCTTCCCCTAATGCATCTTCAAATGCTGATGCGACGAAAAAGGTTTGAATCAGGCCGCTAAGAACAGTAATTCCGACCGCACCGAAGCCCCACCAGACACCGGCTCTTTTGTATTGTATTAGTAAGACACCTGCCCAGGCAAATAGACCGGCTGAAGCCAGCCCCATTAGAGTTGTAACATAGTACACTGCTTTGACGCCACCACCCAAGCCTTCTAGATCAGTAGTCAAGTTTAGCATACTGCCTAACACACCTAATCCACCAAGGAGAATTGCGATGATACCGAAGACTTTCGGCCCACCGCTCTTATTCTGTACTATAATCACTTGTTGGCCCATGGCTCCTGCTGGGGCCACTTGACCCATCATTTGTGCATCTTGAGGCTGCATGGTATCAACTATGATTAAACAGTTTATAAGGAAATAGCCAACAANCCGTTGATTTTAGCCAGTCAATATTCAGCAGGCATCCGGCCACGCATCCTCAACCATAATTCTGAAATGACAATTAGTCCGTATAACGATGCTAACCACAACGTTGGCCTGCCCCAATTAGATGTAATCGTGGCCGAATTAGGCAATACGCCCTCCGTTAACATCAATAGTGAACACAGCCAAACAAAGGTAAAACAGTGCAAACCAAGGCGCAGACCGGACATTATTTGCGAGGAATTTGACTTCATCTCAGTAATCTGTGCCCCAGTGAGCACCGCTGAAAACCCAACGATTTTGTCTAATGCAGTTCCGCCATTCCAACGTATCTTACCCAATCTAAAGCGATTAACGAATTCAATAATTGCGAACACTGAAACCCATACTACGACGATTTCCAACACCGGCTGCGCCCCTCTCAAATTCAAATCGCCAAATTCCGACCACAGGACTAGAATCCATAACCAAGCGACTAAGAATAACTGAAACGTTCTAGCGAATTTGGTTAATTTACGTAACAATTCAGTATCGTGTGAAAGTAAACCCTCTAGCGCAATTACCAGACCAGTTATTGTTGAAATTGCCGCACCAGCGAGAATCCACCACCAATCTAAATCTCTGTCACGCCAGGCCAACATTAGCGCAACCAAAGTCCAACCAAGAACAATTACCGAAGCGGTATTGGCCGTAGCTTGCATAGTGTAGAGCGGGTCGCGCCCATCTTTGAGCACGGCTAGGCCACCCATTAAACGAACTTCGAATGCTGAATCATCCACTACTCCGTGTGCAGCAGCGGTCATGCCGCCAATCGATTTTATTCTTGCCGCCTCAACTAAGCCTACTTCATCNCTAACATCAGANTTGTTCCATGATGAGCCACGGCTGGCAGCCTTCGCCGCACCAGCGCCACGATTCTTCGATTTCCCAGCCGACCTAGTTTTGGCCCAAGCACGGATTTCTTCACCAATCAATTCCTCGACTTGGTCCTCATTGAGCGGAGCACCGTGGTCGGTATACAGCCAACGACACTGAATCGGCACTGGAGCAGGGTCAACATCTGGCGCGACCATCTGGAATTGTCCAGGGCCAAGGGTGGGTAATTGAGCAACTAAATCCTGATCGCCACCGCTTTCTTTGAGCAGGTGCCTGACCTTCTCAACATCTTGTGGTTGGGTGAACCGGCCGATGAAGGTAGTATTGGCTTGAGCAAGAATTTTGTAATCAACATCGCTGACGTTTTGGGTTGCTAAAACGCAGGCTACGCCGTATTTTCTTGCCTGTTTGAAAATCAGTTTGATGAGGTCTTTTGCTGGAGGGTTTCTTGGATGCGGTGGCAGATAAGGTGCAACTTCATCCATGAAGAATAGTAGTTTTAATTCCCCATCTGCTGGTTGTTGAGTAAGCATCCAATCATATAATTCACGGGATAATTCTTGCACGAAATACTGTTTTTGTGCCTCATCTTGGATGGTATTTAGGTAGACAATATTCAATGGTATTTTACCTGGTATTGCCGGTTCAACAAATGAGTCGATATCGATAGGCACGCCATTAGAAAACAGTAGCTGGTTCACTCCAGAAGAGAAAGCAGAGAGCCTACGGGCTAGGTCATTTCGAGTTGTTTTTGGTAAACGTTCTTCAAAGTCTGGTAGGCCAAATTCCATCATTACTTCTTCCCAAGTAGGTACATCCAATTTGTCTTCTTCATCTTCCTCAACAAAACANTGCGGGTATAATTGGCGAATGAANTCGTGATGCGGCTCTCGAACCACTTTGGCTAGAGACCGGAAATCACCAACATCAACGCCTAATTTAGTCCCTTCAACTAAGATTTCATACAGGAATGGTTTGATTACTTTACCTTGGGCTTTCTCAACATCAAACCCGGCTAAACTGGTAAAACCGGCAGCCACCATATCCCAAGCAGTAATCGCTTCTTCTGGGTCTAAATCGGCCGGAGGTGCCCTGAATGGATCAATACAAAGCGGCAGGCCTTTACTTCGCAGCGGCGTCCAAATTCTAACCTCACACATGTCGAGCAGTTTGCGAGCCCGACTAACATCACCGCCCTGAGCGGTCAAATCTTTTTCATCAATGCCTAATGCTAATCTTGCTAAGTCACCTTGCGGGTCGATAATTAGTGAAGGAATCTTAGCAATTGCCGCTTCTTCGATTAGCGCCTTGGCCATTACCGTCTTACCAGACCCGGTTGAACCAAGCATTGCTGCGTGTCTGGCAAGTACTTGTGGAGGAATATCAATTGGCCTTGCATCATCTCTTCGACTACCAAGAAACATGCCCTTTGGTTTGAAATCAGCATTAGATTTACTGCTTTTAGTCATCGCCGAATCGGATGAGAAAATGTCACCGACGATCCTTGCTAGACCGCCAACTTTCTCGTCCACACCCGCCCCCAAATCATTGGAGTTGGATGTCCCATCATCGGACACCATTAACGGACCTANTTATGTCAATAGTATTGAATTATACGGAACTTTGTGTGATTAATACACATACTCTTAGGTGATAATGCTCTAACCGAATCATGGACAGAATCCCAACAGCAAGACCTTCATGGACAGAAGATATGAGGAATGCAGCTATTGAAACTCTAGATTCTAGGCAGTGGGTTAAAGGTGCTAAAGGCAAAGAGTTCGGTGAATTATTTGCCGCTTATTGTGGCGCAGAATCTGCGGTACCTTGCCAAAATGGGTCCTCTTCGTTATGGGCAGCATTAAAGATCTTGAACATCGGTCCGGGTGACGAAGTAATCGTGCCATCATATACATTCATTTCAACAGTTACGGCAATTTCGTTAGTAGGCGCAACCCCAGTTTTCGTCGATGTTGAAGAAGATTATTGGTGCATCGATTATCATTCAATAAAAAACGCGTTAACTAGTAAAACGAAAGCGGTAATTGCCGTACATATCTATGGGCAGGTTTACAATCCAGAGATAATTAATCTTTGCAAAAATAATTCAATATACCTAATCGAAGATGCAGCACAGGCTCATGGAGCATCATTTGTTGACCCGAATGGCGAAGAACATAAATCTGGGTCATTAGGCGATTTAGGGTGTTTCTCATTCTTCCCATCGAAAAATATGGCAGTAGGTGGAGAAGGAGGNATGTTGACAACGACTAGAAAAGAGTTTACTAAACTGATTTACGGAGTAATAAATCACGGCAGATCGCCAAGTTTAGAATCGATACAATTGGGGAGTAATTTGAGAATGTCAGAAGTATCTGCCGCAATTGGAATTGAGCAACTAAAACAATTAGATAAATGGGTAGAACGACGTAGGAATATCGCTAACAGGTATAATGAACAATTTAACAATCACTCGTTTTTACTAACCCCAAAGGTAAGGCCGAACACTAGACATGCTTGGCATCAGTATTGCCTTTCAACAAAGTATCCTAGCCAGTTAATTGAGCACCTTGACCAATATGCAATTGATGCCCGTAGATATTATCAAATTCCGTGCCATAAACAGCAGTTATTTGCTGAACATTCACAGCATCATGAGGAACTACCCTCCACAAATCAGTTAGCCAAATCTTTGGTTGCTATACCGGTAATGCATGAACTTACTGATTTTGAAATAGATAGAATAATCAAGGCAGTAAAGTCATTTAATCCTATTAATTGATTCAATTGTCTTCGCTAAAGAGGAATTAGACCATGCTGATAGCCCAGTGATTTCGGAACCAACCCATTCAGGTTTTTCAACGGTTTGTAAAGAATTATCTAATTCGACTTCAGCTAAAATCAACCCGGCAAGCCTTCCTTCAAATTCATCTATCTCCCAGGTTAAACCGTCTGTACCAGGCCAAAAGTACCGTGTTTTCTCAACAAAACAATAATTGTCAAGATTAACTCCATCAGGTATTTGTGATAACCCCCATTCAAACTCCATTACAGAATCATAATTTTTTTTACCCTTGAAACTCAATATAATTTTATCGTCGATAAATCTCAATCTTGCACTTGAGATTTTATCTTTGCCCATTAACTTACTCTCAGTCTCACTTAATTGAACTATTGGAATAGAATTGTAAAAAAGTTGTAAACTATCTATCTCAAATGAATCAACATCTAAATAGAACTGCGTTATTTTACTTAGACTTGACACATCTCGCCACGGCTTTGAACCCCTACCGTCTACGAGGAATCTGCGTTCGATTTCCAACCCATGGCCCAACTCAATCCCTCTCAACGGTGTTATGTCATGGATTCCAAATGTATCCATTCGTTTTCAAGTGCATAATGCCACAAGTCTGCAAGCCTCATTAAATTATAAGATGAGCGTTCAAATCGTTTAGCCATAGTATTTAACAAAATTCTTCCTTCTCGGCCACCAACAGATTGACCTTGGATTTCAAGTATTTCGGCTGTGATTTTACTAAACAACTCGTTGATATTAGTCCACTTTTTCTTCAATAACTCTTCTGGTACGCCTTCCTGCTCCACCAAACAATCACGCATTATTTCAATTAATTCTACCGTTTCAACACCTAGCGAAAATATCTCCGATAATAAAGGTGTATTAACATCTTTAATATCATTCAATTGAGCCTGAGCATCTGCTACATCTCTTGCATGACGAGCGAGCCTTTCAATTACATCTACTCCTCTAAGATATGATGCAATGATTCTCAAGTCTTGCAACAAAGGCTGATTAAGCGTTAACACAAGTAGTAAATCTTGAGATAGGTCTTCTGCTTGTAGTTGAGCATATTTTCTCAATTTATAAATTTCTTTTAGATCGCGTTCGTTATAATTTTCTATTCCATTGATTGCTAGATTGTATGATGAAATGACAGAATCAAAAAATTCAGAAATTGCTGACCTTAATGTATTCATTCGAGTATCTAAATTAGTTCTTATTGGTGGGGCCATATCCTCGCCTACTTATCGTATGCCTCAGTCTTACCCGCAATAAGCATATTGATTAGAGTCTCTGTAAGGTCAATACTATATCCACATAGTCTTCTCACTATTTCCGATATTCTAAACTCAGAAAGAACGCTAGTAGCGCGTGCTCGAGATGACATTAACTCGGTCTCATGTTCCTCTAAATCTTTAGTTGCTTTGGCTAAGTCTTGTTTGGCTTTTATTAAGACAGAAATATCTTTTGAGTATGTATTTCTTATGATAGCCCGTAATGAAGATAGCCATATTGGTATTGCTGCCATTGGCATCTGATTTTCCGAAAACTCAATCTTATTTTGTTCATCAGCAACTAAACCAGCGAAGGTTTGAGCGTGATCGCCCATTCTTTCCAAATAATGAGCCATGACTGCATGCTCCATGGCTTGGTATCTATCAATACCTAGACCCCTTTCAACTTGCGGAGAATGTAGAGCCATAGCAACTTGCCGGTCGATTAGTAAACGCCTAGCATCAATTTGCCGCTCCCTGTCTTCATAATCAGAAATGATGTCCCTATCATCTCCACCTAGCACTCCTAACGTATCTTCTACCAAACTTGTCACAAGTAAATACATTCGATTCAAACTTGTTTGTAATGGCAGCTCATTTGGATTTAGCAGCGAAATAATTGATATTTTCTTATCTTCATCCTCTGATATCTCCATCCCTCTAGTGTCTCTAAGAAATCGTCTGACGACTCTTTTTTGCTGGATGGGTATTCCATCTTTCATAGAGATAGTAATCACATCTGCTCCGCTAACATATGCACCAATCAAGTAATCGTAAAGCGCACTTTTCGGGAATTTGCTTAAGTCAATAGACACACTGCGCCGATTTTGCTTTACCTCGTGCGGAGTTATTTGTACTTCACCACTAGCTAAACATTCTACGCCTACCACATCACCGGACGATAGATTGTTATTTTTGATCCATTTTTTTGGCAGGCTAACTATGAAAGTCGAGCCGCCAGTTACCTGCAATTTTCTATACTCGATATTACCCAGTATTTCCATGTTAACACAACTCCGTAGTTACCCGTATAGATACCCATACCACACTAATTATATATAGCACTATATATTAATATTGTGTAATAATTAGTTTTTGGACATATTGACCAATACTATGGTGGCTAACGCTAACCCGGAGAGAGTATAGTATGATAACTCAAAGCACCAAAANGAAAGCAATAACATTGATTCTATTAATGATGGTCTCAGCAATGGCTGGATGTCTAGGTAATGACGATGATGATACTGATGATTCATCGGACACGAACAACAACACGGACACCGGAGACAACACAACTACGCCTGTAGATCCTGTTGACCCTGTGGACCCTGTGGACCCTGTGGACCCTGTGGACCCTGTCGACCCCACAGATGGTATCGACGTCGGTACTGTAACCTGCGGCCCAGACGGCTCCATCAGCATTGCTGGCTCATCCACCGTTCTTCCACTTGCAGAAGCATGGGCAGAACACTATAAGGAAGCCTGTGAAGGCGTAACTATCACAGTCGAGTCAGGAGGATCCTCCTCCGGTGCAGGTAGAGTTTGCGCCAACTCTGCAAAGGGTACACCAGTAGACATTGGCGACATGTCTCGTGACTGGAAAGACACCGAGAGATCAGTAGCAGAAGATGGCTACACAATGGACTGTCTAGTCGGTGACACATCAAGAAGCGCACGACAAATCGTTGTTGCATTTGACGGACTGTCTGTTGTAATGAAGAAGGGCGGCGCTGCTGAAACCTGTGTCAACGGAATGGGCGGCNTAACNCCTGACCAACTACGCTGGATGTTCTCTGCAGAGACTGCAGCTGAATTGGTTGCAGCAGGTTTAGACATGTCGACGGTTACCCCTAATGCAGATGGCGATGACAGCACCCACAAGTGGTCTGAATTGTCTGCAAACTGTCCAGATGCTGAAATCAACTTAGCATACCCAGACGCAGCATCCGGTACTTACGAATACTTCTTCGAAGCAATTCTACACGAAGCAGAGCAAGGATTCAGATCCGGTCAACAATCAAGCGACGACAACGTTCTTGTCAACGCNCTAATCGGTGACGAGACNGCAATCGGTTACTTNGGCTANGCTTACTANCAAGAGAANCTAGCAACNNTNACNGCAGCTNCAGTNCAAAANGATGCNGGNAACATGATTGCTCCAAGTGGCTCAACAGTTGCCGATGGAACCTACAACCCNCTATCAAGACCTCTNTTCATGAACCTACTNGCTGAAGACGCATCNCTTGCNAACACAGTACCATTCCTANAGTTTGGTCTTGGTGATGGTGGCGACCTACTGGTTAACTCAGTAGGATATGTCCCAATCCCAGCCGACATNCAGGCAACNATGGAAGCAAGACTAGCAGGAACACAACCAGTAATCTGCGGTCCAGCCGGCTCAATCAGCATCGCAGGTTCCTCCACTGTTCTACCACTTGCAGAAGCATGGGCAGAACAATACATGGAAGAGTGTAGCGATGTTACAATTACCGTAGAATCCGGCGGTTCATCCTCCGGTGCAGGCAGAGTTTGTGCAAACTCTGCCAAGGGTACACCAGTAGACATCGGCGACATGTCCAGAGACTGGAAGGCAACCGAAGCAAACCGACAAGCAAACGGTTTCGTTCTTGACTGTTTAGTTGGTGACAGCAGCAGAGATGTTGCCCAATTCCAAGTTGCAATTGATGGACTATCCGTTGTAATGAAGAAGGGCGGCGCTGCTGAAACCTGTGTCAATGGAATGGGCGGTCTAACTCCTGACCAACTACGCTGGATGTTCTCCGCAGAGACTGCAGCAGAATTGGTTGCAGCAGGGTTAGACATGTCAACTGTCACCCCTAACGGCGACAACGACGACAGCACACACAAGTGGTCTGAATTGTCTGCAAACTGCCCAGATGCTGAGATAAATCTAGCATACCCAGATGCAGCATCCGGTACCTACGAATACTTCTTCGAAGCAATTCTACACGAGGCACCTCAAGGATTCAGATCTGGACAACAATCCAGTGACGACAACGTTCTTGTCAACGCACTAATCGGNGACGAGACCGCAATCGGTTACTTTGGCTATGCTTACTACCAAGAGAACCTAGCAACACTAACTGCTGCTCCAGTTCAAAATGATGCAGGTAACATGGTTGCTCCTGATGCAACAACAGTTAGAGACGGCTCTTACAACCCATTATCCAGACCTCTGTTTATGAATCTGCTAATCGATGCCGCTTCACTTGAAAACACGCTACCATTCATGGCGTATGGACTGTTCACTGAAATGGGCCAAGACAAGGTTGGAGAAGTAGGATATGTTAGCCTAAACGACAACCAAGAAGCTCAGATGTTCCTCAGCAGATATGCATACTTGAAGGGAATGACCGCAGGCGGCAATTCAGATATCTTTGACGACGCATTCTGTAGCGGCGCACAAAGCATCTCAATCGCAGGTTCCTCAACGGTTCTACCACTTGCAGAAGCCTGGGCTGAAGCGTACAAAGAAATTTGTGGCGATACAACAATCACTGTAGAATCCGGTGGGTCATCCTCAGGTGCAGGTAGAGTTTGTGCTAACTCAGCAAAGGGCTCCCAAGTAGACATTGGAGACATGTCTAGGGACTGGAAGGCCACAGAGACACAAGATGGCGTTGACGCAAACGGACAAGTTGAGTGCGCAGTTGGTGACACTTCAATCACTGTAACCCAACTTGTAGTTGCTGTTGACGGTTTGTCCGTGGTTACCAAGAAAGGCGGCGCAGCTGATATGTGTATTCAACAAATGGGTGGACTTACAGTTGCGCAACTGCGCTGGATCTTCTCTGCTGAAACTGCAGCAGAATTGACTACAGCAGGCCTTGACATGTCATCGGTAACACCAAACGGAGACAACGATGACAGCACCCATAAGTGGTCTGAGCTAAACGCAAACTGTCCAGACGCAGAAATTGTTCTTGCTTATCCAGACGCAGCGTCTGGCACCTACGAATACTTCTTTGAGTCAATACTTGACGAAGCATCCCAAGGATTCAGAGCAGGAACTCAATCTTCTGACGACAATGTACTGGTAAACACTCTAAACGGTGATGACACTGCCATTGGTTACTTTGGCTTCGCATACTATGCGGAAAACCAAGCAACTCTATCAGCAGCAGGTGTTGCAAACGACCATGTATACGGTATGGGCGACACCACTGAAACTGCAGTAATACCAGACGCAGGCACAGTAAGAGACGGATCTTATGCCCCACTATCTAGGCCACTATTCATGAACGTCAACAACGATGTTTGGGACGAAGTATCAGCCTTCCTAACCTGGGCTTATTCAGGAGATGGAACCGCTGAGATTTCCGAAGTGGGCTATGTTCCACTCGATGATGCAACATGGCAAGAGATGTGGCGTAGAATTTCGGCTGAAGGCAACTTTAGTTGAATCTGATAGGCCAACGAAAGTCCTCCTAGGCGTGCTGGAGGGGGCAACCCCTCCCACGCGACCTAACTATATATCAATATATATTTTATTTAGGAACCTAAAACTACCCAACACCACCTCGATTCAACAACACAACACAGAAAGTTGGGGGATAAACTGTGCGATGGCGAGGAAGAGTAGAAGAAAGTGCCCCCGGGATCGTTCTCTTCGCACTTGCTGCTACTGTGGTAATGATTACTGCCGGCATCGTGTTTGTATTGTTTGAATCTGGTTCGAAATTCTACCGAGGATTTGCTTGCGGTGCTGATTCATTTACCCCTCCGCAGGATTGGAATGAAGACTTGAAGGCAAGTATCAAAGACGCCGCAATATATGACGATGGAAAATTATCAGATCCCTTATGGCTTGACTCTTTTTGTATAGTTGATTGGGATATGGAACATATGGTCGTGTTGTCCGACCCAATGATAGATACTTACAGTTGGGACTCTAGTACTGGGACTTACACTGATGATAGCGATAGAGAAGGCAGTGCTTTCCAACTTGCTGATGGCACAATAATTGTAGGGCCAAGATTGGATTTCAGATCGTTCGTATCTAGCCGAATACTTTGAGCAAAACCCTGAGGATTGGGACGATGATTATCCAAAGATTCCATTACAATATATCGCAGATAATGAAAATGCATTGATACTACACAAACAAAACCCTGAACTTGCGCGCGAATGGTGGGTTACGGTCTGGGTTGGCGATGATAGTGCTAGACTCAGCATGGAAGATTATCAAGCTCTGTTACCATATTATGAAAATAATACCGCATACAATAAGAACGATGAAATAAATATCAATCAGGTAACATTATGTCACAACGAAGGGCAACCAATAATTCAGGAGCTCGAGAATGAATTTGTTATTCGTGGAGTGGAGAAATCTAGCGACGGATGTTTTACTATTGACCAATATTCATTCTTTGACTATCAAGGAGAATCAATTTCACGTTTTAGTTCACCATCGTACAATTTCTCAAATGAAGTAACATCTTATGTTTTTACCAGCGATTTTACGGCAGGGGGCAACAATTCGCATCAAGATTTACTCGAAAACTTGAGAGAGCTGAAAATCAAGGATCTACCGTTTGACTACGATAATGACGGTGTAGCAAATGAGCAAGTTGATGGAGCAGGTAAACTCCTGGATAATGATATTGATGGCGATGGAATCACCAATAATATCGACGAAGATATCGACAGTGATGGATTACCGAATGCTCATGATCCAAATCCATACACTCCCGATAGAGATTACTTCGGTCTGTTGTTAGGAGTAATCACTATCCTTGTCGTCGTATTAACAATATTTTCACCTCGTTGGTTAGTTAATATTCCAGTTGAAAGAATTGACTTGTTGGTACCAGTGCTGAAAGTAAATTTTGCGTTTTTAGCTACTATAAGTACCATGTCTATGTTGGTCCCACCTAGTCTGTCAATCATTCTCTTAGTCTCTCTATTAAGCTTTATATTGACATTTTTTGGCTGGAGATTGGATGGGAAATTACCTTATTCCACCTTAACTTTAGGGATATTCTCACTTTTCATTTCGTTTACAAGTTTTTATTTTATTCAAATAGGCCATACCATTGCTCTTTGTGTAGCAGTGTTAATGCTTGCTAAGGTAATCAACGACTCTAGGAATCAATCCGGTAGTAACAAGTATGCAATCGTTGATTCAGATAGTAGATTAGCAATNAATATTGCAGTGGTAGTAACTATTTTGTTGATGTATCTTGATGTAGTTGCCCGAGTCAATGGTTCATTAGGAGAATTTTTCACGCAAACATGGTGGAAGACAGACATAACAACAGTCGGTTTAGTTACCGTTGATTCTAATCTTCATATGGGAGTAAATTCCCTACTACAAACAACCCTACAAGTCGCTCTGGGTGCATTAGTTATAGCCATTCCAGTAGGGCTTGGTACGGCCATATTTTTGTCCGAATACGCTAGCCCTAGAGTTGCAAATATCGTTAAGCCGATCCTTGAACTATTAGCAGGCATACCCTCTGTTGTTTACGGATTCTTTGCTTTCGTAGTCATCGCCCCAATAGTGGTAGATATAGGCACATCATTTCTCGAGCGTGGGTGGATTTCGCAAGAACCCCAACTATTCAATCCTCTAAATGGCGCAATTGTTGTAGGGATTATGATTACTCCGCTGATTGCTTCATTATCTGAAGATGCTTTGAGGGCGGTGCCAGACAATTTGAGACAGGCGTCTTATGCTCTTGGCGCAACACCCACCGAAACGACGGCGAGAGTAACAATTCCATCGGCTCTATCAGGTATACTGGCATCAATTATTCTCGCTCTGTCAAGAGCAATAGGCGAGACGATGGCTGTGACNCTGTCAGTGGGAACATTAGCCGTTTATTCAGATAACATGTTTAGATCCGCCCAAACAATGACNGCATACATTGCTCANCGAATNGGGGGAGAATTNCCGATTGGTACAACNCCATATTATTCGTTATTNGCNGTNGGATTATANCTATTCGTCATTACANTATCANTAAATTTGNTCGGACACAGGATAATGACTCGNTTTAGGGAGGAATACGATTGAGNGAACGACCGAGNGATTANAACGGCCTTTTCGGCACATCTCTGCTTCCACAACGCTCTCTGAAGCGCCGATATGCAACAGCTAAAATTGGNAAATCCGTGTTTATTTCAATCGCTTTAGTTTGCGGTTTTGCCCTCGTTACACTATTGACACAAATCACAGAAGAAGCATTTGTTCCTGAGCAAGAAATTGAGGTTGATGGAATTAGAGAGGGTAGTAAACCGGTTGCACAAACCCAATTATCTTGGAAAGCAGAAAGTTGGAATCCTTCATGGGAGCCATATAGTATAACCAGTTGGNTAGATAGTTCTGGAAATAATGTAGAGTANAGAACCGATCAAATACCGTCAGGTTTGTCAGTACCTAGCGATGCAACAGTTGAATACTTCGATGCAGACTTACGCATAGATCGATCGAATATCACNATTGAGGCAAAATGGGAAGAGACACACTATGTCGCAACTCGAGANAATTANGACCCAACACCAATACTCTCTGATGGTGCTTTTACCGGCATAAAAAATCACTCGGATGTATTCACCAGCATAGATGGCCAATCTGTATGGGATTTAGATACAGACTTAGAGCGNGCGCTTTGTAATGAGGGCTNAGCAGAATTTACTTACAAACCCGTTGAACCATGGAAGGTTCTGGACATATTACCCGGAATTAGCCAAGAAACTAAGGATTACAGTACTGGAGAAGAAGAGCGAATCAACATCTTCAAGCGACCAGAAGCCCCAACTCCCGGAATGGGAGATTATTGGGTCGACTCAGATGATGGAAGCCAATGGGTATGGAAAGGTCTACGTTGGGATTCTGCAGAGGGGGATGAATTCTTGGATAGTGTAATAGAGTTCAGCAATGATTACCCACACGCATTCAAAGATGGTAAATTATGGATACATTATACACCAGTAACGCCAATTTTCCGCGGCGATGGAGATATTTGGCTTAACAGAAGCGCAACTGGAATAGGCGAATTTTCAGAAATAACAGTTGCTTCGATTTACAACCAAACAGATAGAGAATGGCGCCCACTAGATGCTGAACAAATTCCTGAACAAATATTACGGCCGCAAGAATACATCAGAACCTTTACTCCGGAATTCTGCACTAAGGCTGAAACATCAGCATACATCCTATCGGCAGGTTTGACTGGTGAGGCAGTAGTAGGAGAATTCAAAAACGATGATGGGTATGAAATTCAACCGTCAATATTTACCAAAACTAGGTCAACTGAGTTCCGAGTAACTATTTCTAATACGGGTCATGATGTAGTGTATGTCAACCTAGTGGATGACCCAACAGGTGCATATTTTAGCACATCCAGTCGNATTGCTGNNCCNTCATTNTCNAANGGCTTNNTAGGCGAATGGGATTACTTTGAGAAAGACTCCCATNTCACNCTAAAACCATCNGGAGGTGTAACAACAAACTGGCTNTATATCAATCATACAATGAATTACACTGTTACATATCATCAAACATCGGGTCCAGCGAACGACGCTCTAGAAACCTCATACAGAGAAGTTGGTGATTTCGCTCTTGGCTCTCCCCTAGATTGGTTCCAATTCCGGTTTATTGACGACGATGACTTGGATAACGATGGAACGATTGATGTTTGCGATCTTGATATCGACGGAGATAACGATGAGAATCCAATTATCGGCCATCGAAAATATTGTCCAGATGTTGGTCGATATGAATTCGGCAGTCAACCAATGTCAATAAGTGAATGGATTTCAGTAAACGATGCAGATGGAGATGGAGTTCATGATGACGTAAAAGATAGAGATATTGACGGCGACGGAATTGCAAACCTGGTTCAAGGGCAAGGTATTTCGGCAGCAAAGTTGTTTAATTACTCTGAAACCAATATTTCTTCAATACCTGTAGTTTGGCAAATTACTTCCGATCTATATTCGATAAAATGTTCAGAGTCATACAAACAAAATGACCCACAATACGCAGACTTTGATTGTGACAAAGCCACTTCTTTAGTATCAAATCAAATAATGGACTCGGAAGAATGGTGTGATACAATTAGATATCTTGATCAGTTATCATGGTTGCAATATTGTGGGGCCTCAAATCGACTTGAGAGTGGCTTGGATATGTATGAAGAACGAGACCCTTATTTGCCGATGTTTGCCTATCTAGGATTAATCGGGATGTTTTTCGTTGTTAGATATCCAAACCGAGTTCTGTTATCAATACGTTCAGGCTTGATCAGAATTGGCTCAAAGGAACTCGATACCGGAATGAAAACACCATGGTCGTGGTTATCATTTTCTTCAGAACTATTAAGCAGATTATTTGGTGTTCTAATTAGGTTACTTATCTTCATCGGAGCACTGTTAATTTTCATTAGTACATTTAATGAAAACCAGCCAGTATTATTGGTCCCATTCTCATTCACAATTGGTGGTGCAGTATCATTGATGAGTTTCATCGCTCTAATCACTGCAATTTCAGATATTATTAAGATGCGTCCAGATAATGATGTTCCCCTAGCAGATGGGTTCGTAGATTTTGGTTTGTTGATTTTAAACATAATTGTTTGGTATATTGCCCTTTCTTGGATTTTAATAGAAGGATGGGTTGTAGGGGCGGTTCTATTATTGATGTCGTTTGTCGGGGCTAAAAAGTTGGTAATTGCAGCACTACAATTGACTCGAACCAACAAGATTCAGGAAGACCGATTAGGATTAGTAATCAANGGACGAGAGGGATGGATGACTGCGGCACTGGTGGTCATGGNGNTAGCATTGTTTGCCATTCCAATGAATATTCACATTCCATTTGTATGGTCAGACTACACATCCTCAGAACCGTATAAAGCGGGTTTAAGGGCGGCATTTTGGGGTAGCGTNTANGTTGTTGGATACACNATGTTNTTTGCTATTCCNCTTTCAATTGGCGCAGCAATTTGGCTAGAAGAGTATGCGCCAAATAATTCGTTCAGAAGAGGAATTCAAGCTCTAATTACTAACCTTGCTGGAGTTCCAGCGATTGTGTTCGGGTTATTTGGATTAGCCCTCTTTTTGACTGATAGAGGAATTGGTCTAGGGTTAGGAGGAACTGTGATGACCGCTGGTATGACCATGGCTACGATGGCTATGCCAACGATAGTAATCTCCTCACAGGAGGCTCTCAGGGCAGTTCCGCCATCGTTACGAAATGCAGCATTTGGTTTAGGATGTACCAAATGGCAAGTGACTAAAGATCACGTACTGCCACATGCGATGCCAGGTATGATGACTGGAACTATTTTAGCCATGTCACGAATCATGGGAGAGGCAGCGCCTCTTATTCTAGTTGGCGCAGTTGCCTCAGTATTTACTGAACCAGACGCCTTCTTTTACGTATCATATCAGTACACTCCATCGTTAGACGGATTTGCTAGCTGGTTCCCCGGTATAGAACCTCACTTGCAAAACATTCCATTATGGGCTGACCGAGGCCCAATGTCTGCAGATCCGGCAGAATATGTTGGACCAGATTCTAATGATAGAGGATTTTACACCGTATTACCAGTTCAAGTATATCGCTGGACAGATATGCCAAAAATAGGATTTAAAGTCGCAGCTGCTGGGGCTTCTATCGTATTGTTAGGCACCTTAGTTATAGTTAACTCAGCAGCAATTTTACTCCGTGCACACTTTAGGAGGTATTCAAGCACATGACGAAAAAACAAGAAAATACGGAAGATGAAGAAGTCGTTGAAGAGACTGAGGTCAGTGATGCCCACGAATCGTTATTCGAGACACTGCGAGAGCTGATGGCAGCNGACGAGGAAATTTCTGANGAGGAGGAACAATTATTCGCTCAACTAAAACAACTGCTTTCTAACGATTCGGAACAGCCCAAAAAATCTCAAATCCGAGGTATCTTAACCTCGATGTCTAAAATTGATGGCAAAGCGGATTTTGAGGAATCTANAATCATCAAAGAATATTTAGCATCATTACCGGATGAAATGAGCGATGATTCAGATATTCATGAAGAAATACCAGATTCAACAAGAGATTTAGAAATCGATGGCGATGCTCATATGTGGATTCGGGACTTAGATTTACACTATGGCAACGCTCAAGCAATTTACAATGTATCCATCCCATTCAAACGTAACTCAGTGACTGCTCTAATCGGTCCTTCAGGTTGCGGTAAGTCGACTTTATTGCGCTGTTTGAATCGAATGAATGACCTAATCCCAATTTGTAAAGTGGACGGTTCGGTCGAGCTTGACGGTGAGGAAATAATGGGGCGAGGTGCTGACCTAGTTACCATACGAAGAAGAGTTGGCATGGTGTTTCAAAAGCCAAATCCATTTCCTAAATCAATTTACGATAATGTTGCATATGGTGTTAGACTTCACTACACTCCAAGTAGAAGGGAGTTGGATAAAATAGTCGAAGAGTCGCTACGTAGGGCGGCGATTTGGGATGAGGTAAACGACCGACTCCATGAATTGGGAACCAGTCTGTCTGGCGGACAACAACAACGACTTTGCATTGCTAGAACAATTGCAGTTGAACCTGAGGTAATTCTTATGGATGAGCCCTGTTCGGCACTGGACCCAATTGCAACAGCAAAAATTGAAGAACTAATTTTGGAATTGAAAAAACATTTTACCGTGGTAATTGTTACTCACTCTATGAGTCAGGCCCAGCGTGTGAGTGACTATACCGGTTTCATGTACCTCGGTAGACTAGTTGAATTCGATAAAACCTCGAAAATCTTTGGCGATCCCTCAAAAGAATTGACTGCAAGATACATATCAGGAAGATTTGGCTAATATATATCCCTATATACTACGATTTACTTTGTTTGGGGTGAAATATAGTATTTTCTTTGACTAGCCCAATCGGGGCGCCATTTTGGTAAAAGATGTCACACATTATCGAACGCTGTTCATTTCTGATTGTCACCTTGGACTTAAAGGCGTTCAAAGCAATAAGCTGTTGGCATTCTTACAAGCCAATGACGCAGAGCAAATTTACCTCGTTGGCGACATTATTGACCACTGGTGCAAAGGGAAGAAATGGCATTGGACAGAAACCGAGGATTTAATAATAAAAAGTTTGATTTCAAAAGCCAATAAAGGCACACAAATCTACTACATCCCCGGCAATCATGACGAAGCATTTCGCGATTGGTGCTCAACAAAAATTCATGGCATAGAAATAGTAAATCAAGCTGAACATACTACTGCAGATGGCAGAAATCTTTGGGTAATACATGGCGATGAATTTGACTTATTTATCAGAAATCACCGCTGGTTGTGCCACTTAGGCCACTTTAGCGTTCAACTGTTAATGAAAATAAATCGCCCTATTGCCTGGGTGAGGGGATTTTTGAAATTACCTAATTGGTCATTAGCAACCGCAGCTAGAAGGGCTATGCAAAGAAATTCCAAGACCTTCAAAAATTATGTTAACACTGTAACACGAGAAGCAGCGAGGCTCGGATATGATGGTGTGGTATGCGGACACATTCACAAAGCAGAATTTCAAGTTAAAAACGGCGTGGAATATTGGAATGACGGAGATTGGCTAGAATCCTGCACTGCAATCGCAGAAGCAATGGACGGAGCCATGGAAATACTAGAGTATTCGCCAAAGATCTCAACAATTTCACTACTCAGAGAAAGAGCCAAGCAATGTGCTAGCAACCAGCCATCCTTCGAAACAGATTTTAGTCTCGATTACAATGAATTAGGGGCAAATCTGGAGAGTGCTGTAGAGGTGATCGTATGAATATCGCCTATGCTTTAGCAGGCGAAGGCAGAGGACATACTACCCGTGCTATCGGCTTAGCAGACCGACTGATTGAAGCCGGCCATAGGGTTCAATTCTTTACTTGTGGCGATGCTGTAGATTTGCTAGAGAAACGTTATGGCGCCAATTCAGTGACTTATCTAGAAACCCCAAGATTCGTACTGGGAAAACGAGGAATATCCTACATTGGTACTGCTTATGCTACTGCTAAGTTCATCAAAGGCCATCGTAACCGAATTAAGGATTGTATCAAGCAGTTACAACACTATCAGCCCGATGCTTTAATCTCAGATTTTGAACCGACATTTGCCAGAGCAGGAAAAAAGCTCGACAAACCAATTATTTCCTTCAACAGCCAACGTTTCTCNNTTGANACANAACTTGCNGNTAGGTTGTCNATAANCCAACGNANACGNCTTTTTCCAGTNAGNTTATTGTGNAAAATNTTCACNCCAANACCTGCTTTAAGCGTTATTTCAAAGGGNTTTAATTTNNAGCCAAANANAGATGANGTACACCTNGTTGGCCCNATGCTTAGGCCGCANTTTTTCCCTNGNGCATGGCAGCCACAAGGCACNCATGCTGTTGCTTACNTGAGAAAAAGCGTACTTTNNCATTTTGACGCAATAGTNGANCATGCNAGAAAGCACGGTTTGAAAGTAAAATTATANGGCCACAAACCCAAGGAAATCCCAGAAGACGTAATTTCCTGCCCAATTTCCAATCAAGGGTTTATCGATGATTTACTTAGTTGCGATTTGATTTATCAAACCGCAGGAAGTCAACTACTCGGTGAAGTTGGTGTATTAGGACTTCCATCTTTGTGCATTCCAGAACCTGGGCAAGTAGAGCAGGAAATTAACGCGGTGTTAGCTAGCAAGGCTTATCCCAACGTTGCGATGCTCAAAAAGCGAAAAATCACTGCAGATGATTTAGATGCTGCACTATTGTCGACTAACAACGACTCATCATCAATAACATTCGATAATGGGGTTGAAGCAGCGTACAATGTGATTCAGGATTTCCTCGATTCAAGGATTACTAACATCGCTTCTTAATACTGATTAGATAATAATTGGTAAAATGAGTATACTCGGGGGCCGAAACCCCCGAGTATAATCTCAAGTTTTGGGGACAAAATATGATTTATTTTGCATTAGTTTTCAGCACCAGGAG
>FUFK010041574.1_pt1 | contig 20342 bp, 24 predicted proteins | sample 1021851 | NCBI WGS metagenome assembly FUFK01 (sample SAMEA51879418, study PRJEB19060) | metagenome
AGGAAAGTTTGCAAAGTACAGAAGAATAATGACTGGTTCACCAATTACTAAAAATCCACTAGATTTATTTAGTCAATGCGAGTTCCTTGATCCGTGGTTGTTGAACTTTGACTCATTCTATGCTTTTCGTAACAGATACGCAAAGATGAAGACTATGCACTTACATGGTAGATCAATACAGATAGTAGATGTCTTTCAAAATTTAGGAGAGTTATCCGATAAGGTAAGAGGTTTTTCATACAGAGTATTAAAAGAAGATTGTTTAGATCTGCCTCCTAAAAATTTTATTAAAAGACATGTAGCTCTGACACCTGACCAAAAAAGAATTTACGAACAAATGAAAAAAGAGGCTATGGCTATTCTTAATGGTAAGGTCACAACCACCATGACTGTGCTTACACAATTGATGCGTTTACATCAAATTACTTGTGGACATTTTACAGCTGACGATGGTTCTACTCAATCAGTTGAAAGTAATCGAATAAACGAGTTGATGTCTATTCTTGAGGAGATAGATGGTAAAGCTATTATTTGGGCTAATTATCAATTGAGTGTTGGTGAAATTATACAAAGAATAATTAAAGAACATGGTAAGGACTCTTATGTTCACTATTATGGCTTGACCTCACAAGAGGATAGGCAAGATAATATTCGTAAATTTCAAAACGACCCTAAGTGTAGATTTTTAATTGGCACACCACAAACTGGTGGTTATGGAATTACACTTACACAAGCCAACACTGTGATTTATTATTCTAATGGTTATGATTTAGAGAAGAGATTACAATCAGAAGACAGAGCACACAGAATAGGTCAAAAGAAAACTGTAACTTACATAGACTTAATCGCTGAAGATACTGTTGATGAAAAAATTGTGAAAGCATTAAGAGATAAAATTAACATTGCATCCGAGGTCATGGGTGAAGAACTAAAGGAGTGGATATGATTACACCGTTTCACATTGCAGCAGCAACACCTATAAAACTTTTGTTTCCAAAACAGTTTAGCTTGTTATGGTTTTCAATTGTAAATGTATTGATAGATATTGAGGTTGTTTATTACTTTTTAACAACAGGATATCCTAGTCATAAATTCTTCCACAGCATCTTAGGTGTATCTATCATAGGGTTTGGTTGTTTTTTTCTTTCTGTTTTATTTAAACAAAAAAAGTTACCAAGTTTTTTAGGGTGTATTATTGGAGCTTACTCTCATCATGCGATAGATTATTTTTGGTACAACTGGGGGTTGTACGGCATGTATTAAAAACCGTTGGTATTGCTTGTGTATAACTTTAATTATTTTCTTGATATCCTATATTATCCATGATACTATCTTTTTATAAATATATAGGAGAATAAAATGAGTAAATTATACTATGTAAAATGTGATGATTTTATTTGTGATGTCACAGATAGACATGATCATGCAAAACAATTAGTTATCGAGTACCAAAAAGATGACGGTGTTGGTAAATATAAAGTTCAGTATTCAATTGGTAATTCTGAAATTGTAGTTACTACATTTAATAAACATAGAATGAAAAAGTTTTTAAACTTAACTAAGGAGGGAGTTTAATGATTAGATATATAGGCGTCGAAAAAGATACACCTAATTTTCCAAGAGTATGGGGAGAGGGTGAAACACATACTGAAGCTAAATTACAATGTGAGATAGCTTTAAGGGAAAAGTTGTTAGGTAAATTAAAAAGAGGTTGTAGAGAAGATTTTGCTCAACCTGAAAGATACATTATTAAGGAAGAAAAAATTTAAATTTGGGGCAGTAGTGGGCTTCTGGTAGTTCCTGCTATCTAGGTTGGTTCGGTTTTATTTGTTTACCCGTAAGCAAACCAACCACCACTACACTAAATCTTTTGCTTTACCTATTATGGGTTTATATTTAGTTTTACCTTCTGATTTGTAGGCATGTAAAAATTGTTTTCTTGGTTGGTCAGATGTGTAGCTACAATGTATCCANCCACTATTNGGNTCACCAGGAGTATANAACTCNAATATNAATTGATCAAATTCTAGGTTTGCATAAATCCAATCAGCTAATTCAGCATTGTCTGTGCCCATACACTTCAAAATCCGCCGCTTCTGCTTTTGCATGTTGGCTGTTGACTGAGCTACCTATCTTCATACAAAGTTGTTCACTACGAAATCCGCTAGTCACTTTTACTCTACCAAAGTGGTCCCTAACGGGTTGCAAAATATTTTCACAAAGTGCTTTTAGTTTTTCTATCTGACCTGAGTTTGGATTGTTATTGATATCTAATCTGATTGCAGTATCAGATTTAATTAATTCTTGAAGGGTAAAGTTACGACTTAAATTCATTGTATCATGTTCATGATTAAGGCAAGTATTATAGCTCCGCCTCCACCCATGATCATCTTCTCCATCCTTGTTACACGTTCTTTGATTTCTTTTATTTGTTCAAAAGTCTGCTTTTGCATTATTCTGCAAAGCTTTTCGTGATCTTCAATTTTTTGTAGCGCTGACTTCTTAGCCATTATACTCTCCTACTCGCTATAATTTTTTCTTCAGGTGATAGTAAAGCTTCTTGTGTTCTTGTCAAGTTAGTATTTGGATTCACTGCTTGTGCTGTTCTTATTACAGGCATTGGTGTATTTGGCAGTGGTGGTGTTCGTATTTCTGCTTGTTGAACATTAGTTTCTGCAGGTGCTTGACCAAATAAATCTTTAATACTATCTAAACTTCTTTCAAATATACCTGGTTGTTGTTCTTCAGGTTTTAAAGATCTTTTTTTGTATTCTCTAAGTATTTGTCTAAATAATCTTTTTGGATAGAAGTATTCTTTGTTTATTTTTTCTCCTCTGTCTTTTGCTAGTTTCTTAGCATCTTGAACTCTTTTTCTCATACGACCATCATAACCTGTGTATGGAATGTTTTTACCTTTAAGTAAGAAGTTTGCGTTTCTAGCCGACAATCCTCTTTTTCTCATAATCTTTTTTAAATCTTTTTCACTTACACCCATTGTTTGTGCGTCTTGCAATACTTGATAAAATTCTTTATTAACTTTTAAATTCTCATCTTGTATATCCCTAAACTCTTGTCCCATAACTTCAGGCCCTCTTTGTCTAAAATCCTCTAAACTAAAAAATTTTTCTGTTGCTGTAACACTTCTTTTATTTCTGTTGTACTCAGTAATTTTGTATTGCATGGTTCGTGGTACATCTATATTGATTATTCTAACCCCTGATAATAATGCAAGTATCTCATCTCTTAGGTTTGCAGGTACACCTCCTCTTGATACATCTTCTTGTGCACCCTGTAATACTTTTCTACCAGTTGTAATAGCTCCAGGTTCTATACCTTTTAATATGTGTACAAAACTTTTTGCTATCTTGTCTCCAGCACTGTCTGTATCAGAATAAACTTTTGCACCTGTTTTTGTTACACCACCTCTGTTACCTAGTCCAATCTCTGCTGGTAACACATCAGTAAATCTTTCAAGAGCAATTGATTGTGTAATAAACGGATCTAACAATGTTCTTATAGGTCCACCCTCACCAAGAACTTGTGCCATTAGTTTAGTATCAATACTATCTCCTCTTGCAGTTCCTTCTTGCCATTCTTTAAACATAGACTCTATTGGCTTTGTTATAACTTCGTATGGGCTAAAGTATGAAAAGTTTACAGCTTTTCCAACACCATCTTTCCATTTGTTTATTGGTATAAGTTGTGCTCTCTTCTCCCATGGTGCTGATAAACTTCTTTTGTATGCTTCTATNTCTTCTAAAGTTACNCCTGTNAGAGCTTCTGCTGTTGCACCTACAGCTTTACCTGTACCAACTAATGTAACATATGCACCTAATAATCTTCTAAGACCCATCTGTCTTAGTTGTGGATTTGAAGAAGTTGCTTCTTTCATACCTATTGATACTATGTTTGTGGTTGTTCTAATCATTTCTGCAGGAAACGATACGAAGTTACCAAACGGTAATTTTCTAATTGCTTGTATAAACTCAGGAACTTTACTGTATGTTGGATATGTATTTCTAATATACCATGCAGCTGCCTCATCAATAGCATCATCATACGTTTTTCTTGCACCCGTAAATGTATTAACAGGATCAAATTCTCTACCAACAACCTCTCTGGTCCACTTAGCAATGTCACTTGTTTTACTGTATACTCCTCTTAATTGTGACTTTACATACTCGTGACCATACCACTTCCAAAGGTTGTCACCTCCTGCGTATACTCTAGCAGCACCTTTACCAAACTTACTAATTGTTTCTGCTGTTGATTGCAATGCTTGATCAGAAAAAGCAAACTTACCATCAGATAAAGATCTAATAATTCTATCCATGCTTGTTAGACCTTTTGTGTTTTTTATTTCTTGTAATACTGCTTTTAACTCTGACGCTACAATATTTTCGTCAATCACACCAAGACGTATTTTGTTTTCTAAATTTTTTATAAAAGCATCTTCATCAATAACTTTTCCTGCACCAAATATATCGTCTACAACCATCTTTAATGATTCTGATACAGATGCTCTTCCACCTATGTGTCCATTTGCTAATGGAAATAAACTTGCAGATGAAACGTTACGTACTTGTGTTACTGGTGATAATACTGTTTTACCATACTGTGCGGCTACTTTTAATTGTAGTATGTTTCTATACACGCTATTTTGTATCCAGGTATCTAAACCTTTTCTTGTTTGTCTAAATATTTGTGTAAGTTCTGGTGTAGCATACAACTTAGACATATCGCTTTTTAATATACCTAAACTTTTTATCTCACCTATTTTTTCTGCATTAAAAAATCTTCTCGCATCCGCAGCCTCTTGACTTCTAAATAACCATCCTTCATCTAAACCTATCTTCGCTAGTTTATCAAAAGCTTGTTTGTTAGTTGCATGTGTGATTGCATGTGATGTTGTGGTTAATACAGATGCTTTTAAATTATCCTCTTGTCCTAATAATTTTTTAATTGCATCTGGTAACTCATCACCTGTTCTTATAATTAAATCAGATCTTAACTCTTTTTTAGATACATTTTTTAAAACTTGTAATGGGTCTGCACCATCTTGTTTACCAGCTTTTAATATCTTATCAGTTAAAGATTCTGCAAACTCATCGTATGCTTGATTGTTTGTCATCTTTGCTGTTTTTAATTTTAAAGCTTCTTCTTTTAAATCTTTGTTTTTTGTGACAACATTTTTTAAAATAAAATTTTTTGCACCATCATATATCTTTTGATCTGGTTGATAGTTAGGATTAGTAAATATAGCAAAAGATTGTCTCATATATGTTTTTAAATTATTTAACATAAAGTTTTTAAGATCACCTTTTGGCAATAGATTTGCAAATTTTTCTTTTATTAATGCCATTTCATTACCTAAACTTTTTGCACTGCCTTGTATTTCAGTTGGTAATGCTTTTAGTTTTACATTACCCTTTAAATATCCAAGCACTTGATCAAGATAATAATCTTGACTTGCCTCAGATGTAGTTTTTGTATTGTGTTTTGTTTCAAAGTCTTTTGCTAGATTGTATGCTTTCTTTTCAATTGACTCTAAATATTTTTCTATTGTTCTTGATCTTGCTTTTATTTCTCTTCTTGCTTCAGATGATATCTGATAACCTAAACCAGTTTGTTTACCTAGTGATCTAAATCGTGCTAAGAATTGATCTAATGATTTTAGTCTTCTTTGTAATGGATCTTTACTATCTTTAGAAAACAATCTCCATTGTGAAAACTCAGGTAGTTGTTTTGCACCTGTCCCTATCTTTAATGGTGCAAGTGCCTTGTTTACTACATAAGAACTAGCATCCCTTAATTTTTGACCAACGGCAGGTGTTATAGCTTTTGATCCAAGGTACGTGATCGGTGATACCACAGCCTTGTCTACTGCTTTTAATCCAATACCTGCTACCTTTGCACCAGGTTTGAAGATACCATATTTAAAACCAAGAGCCATTGGTTTACCCATCAAAGTAAAACCTAAACCAAACAAAGCTCCTTCTCCTCCAAATCTAACTCTGTTTCTAATTCTTGCTAATGCAAGATCTCTACCCTGTAACCCCTCTGTCTTTTCTTCTTCTATAAATAAATTTTCTCTATCAGGTGCCGATGCAATAAAATCTGTTGCGGCAAGAGCAGTTGACATATATCCAACTCTTTTAGCAATCTGTGTTCCTTTTTGAAATTTTGTTCCTGTTTCTGCTAATTTTCTATTTCTTTGAAATATCTTAAATCTATTTAATATCTTAAATGATGCACCACCGGGTATACCGTATTGTGTTAATACTTTTGTAACTAAACCTGTAAGTGTTTCAGGATCTTCTATTTTGTTTTCTTCGTAAACCTCTGTTAGTTTTTCTGATAAATCTGTATCTGCCGCAGCGTCAATACCTGAAGTTAATAGATCACCTATAGCATAACCAAGATCTTGTAACCCACCTGTTACACCTTTTTCTATATCTTCAAAAAAATCTATGTAGTCCTGTTCTTTTTCTTTTGCTCCACCTGTGAGTTGTTGTAGTCTATCTAATTTTAATTTATCAAAAGGGTTTGTTGAGAATAAACTTGTAGATAAGTTAGCTAGACCTTTCCATGTAAACTTTACAGGTTTTTTCTTTTTATTTAGTGTATCTCGAATAATATCTTGAAGCTCGTCCGCTTCTACTTGTGGGTCTTTTTTCTTAAAAGGGTCCATGTTAACCCTCCTGCGGTATTGTCAAATTTACGTTGTATCTTTGGTTAAATTCGTCAACATCCTGTTGATCTCTAATATTTGCAAAATCTAATAGTGCCTGTTTGCTATTTGCTAATATGTTTACAACATCATTACTGATTGATTCTGGTAATCTAGATCTTAACTCTGAATAAGATAGATCTTGTACCTGTGCTTGTTGTTGTGTTGCAGCTACTGGATTTGTCATACCCCCCACTTGATAACCCGCTCTACCACCTTTTGCCATTGGTTGTGGTAGTTTAAAATCTGGTCCAAGTATCTCCTCGTAGTTTGGAAAGATTTGAGATATAGCATTAAATATATTTGTAATACCTTCTGCATCTTCTAATTCACCAGCAGTTGCTGCACCCTGTAATATCTTTAATATTACGTCTCTAGAAAACTCTGTATCAGTTTTTTGACCTAGGTAAATAGATTGTTGACCTCTTATAATTTTATTTAGTAAAGCATCTTTCTGTGTTTGATATTGTCCACGTAAATCAGGGTCTTCTGTATCATTTATCAAACCATTTAATCTTTCTAATTCAGGTGCAAATGTTGCTTCGTAAGCATCTGCTGCTTGTTTTCTAGCATATGTAGTAGCATCACCTGTTCCAAGTTGTGCTTCTAATTTTATTTTTTCTATTTCATTTGCATGTTCTTGGTCCAATGCTGCAATATCAGCATCAATTAACATCTGTGTTTTTCTCATAGATGCAGCTGCAGCATCATCTGCTTCTTTTGATTTAATAGCTTGAGAAACTATAGCTCTATTTAAATCTGCTCTTTGTTGTCCTCTTTGTGCAACACCTGTTTGAAATTGTTTAAATGGTTCTTGAGCCGACATCGCTGCTGTTTGGAATATGTTTCCTGTAGGAGTCCGTGACACTAGATCTAAACCAAACTGTGTTAAGAATCCTGGTAGTGTTCCGGCTGCAAGTGGTGATTGTCTTGGCATTGCACCAAATTTTTTAAAAGCAGTCATGGTGTCTCTAACATATGGATCTAAACCTTGAGTAACTCTACCAGCTTCTTCATATCCTTTTCTTGGTTGGTCTAGTCCTGATGTAATACCAGTTCCTGCAGAACCACCTATTCTAAACATTGGTCTACTTAATACTCTTTTCATTAATTTTTTCTTCCTAAATATAGACCTGCAAGTGTTGTACCAATACCCAAAGCTGTTTGTAATGGTGTTGGGTTAGGTGCAAATGTTTGTGTAGTTGTACCTGGATAACCACCCATCAATCCTGTAACTTGAGCACCATATCTAGCTAAGTTTTCTTGTGGTAACATTGCAGCTTGTCTGTTTGCTTCTCTTAGTGCATCTGCCTCTGCTTGAGCTTGCGCTTGGTTTATTGCGCCCAATGAACCTAAACGTCCTATATTAGTTCCTAAAATTCCTTCTTGTGCTTGTCCAAGGGCTGCTTGTTGTCCTGCAAGTCCNGATCTAAATGCACCTAAACCTTGTGTTGCTCCTGCTAGTGCTCCTCTTTGTCCTGCAAATCCTGCTTGTTGACCAGCCATGCCTGCTTGCGCTCCTGCTATTCCTGCTTGTGCTTGACCTAAACCAAACCTGTTTGCGATGTCTTGTTGTCTAGCTTGTTGTGCTTGACTAAAACCTTGTTGCAAGAGATTAGCTTGTAATAATGCTCGTTCTCTTGCTGCCCCTGTGCCAAACTCAGAGAGTTGCACTCCCGCTCGACCACTGCCAAGCGCACCCAAAGCGGTTTGTTGATCTCTTATCTGTTGTTCTTGTATAGCTTTGTTACGATCAAATTCTGCGAGTGTCGCATCAATCACTTGTGATTGATACGGGGACATAAATTGTCCGACATCTTGTTGAAAAGCTTGTGCTCCCAAAGGCACACCACCTAATGTTGTTCCTGCAGTTCCTAAAGCTTGTTGTGCTCCTCCAAGAGCAGTTCCTGCTTGTGTTAATTCTGTTCCTGCAGTTCCTAATTGTCCAAGAGCCAAGGTTCCTAATCCAGAAGCTAATCCTGCTTCTTGTTGTGCCGCTGTTAAAAATGGTTGAAACGATGCGATACCAGATGTTCCTGCTGCTTGGGTTGCTAATCTTTGTGCTTCTGTTTGTAATCCTGTTTGACCTGCAACTGTTGGTGCAAGTCCTGCTATACTTTGTTTTCTAATATCAAATTCTTCTGCAGCCTCTCGTCTTTTTGTAAAGTCTTCAGTTGACTCACCTGGTAATCGTGAAAGACCTGCTATACCTGGTGCAACTGTTGGTCGACCAGATTGTGCTANTAATTGNGTNNCTANATCTGTTCCTAGTTCTTCTATAAATTTTGGTGGCAGCTGTCGTGTTTCTGTAATAGCCATTATAATACTTCCTCTAGTCTTTGTGATGTTTGAAACATTTTACGTGCGCCATTTAAGCCTTGCGATTCTTCAGATACTTCACCTCCGGCTTCGAGATTTTTCATCATGTTATACATGACTTCTGCTCCTTTGTCTATATCTCCCTCACCAGCATTTCTTACAGCGTCAGCCGTAAATACGAATTCATTCTTAGATAGTCTAGCAGGCACATCATCAGCTCTTTCCATTCTACCTATTGGTACAAATCCACCTTCAGCTCTAAAATCCATTTCCTTACCATCCATATCTAATAATGGCATAGTCTTCTTAGCTACTGGTTCTGCTTTACCACCTTCAGNTAAAAAACCTCTAGCCATATAATCTCTGTATCGATNTCTTATATCAGGTATAGCTGCCGGTAATCCTGGTCCTGCACTACTTGCAAAATCTGGTTGCTCTTCTTCTTGTTGAAATAACAAAGGTGCTAATGTCAATGCACCACCTATTCCTAATTTAAATTTATCTGCTGTGGTCATTTCATCAAGAGCATCTCCAACATAAGATTTTCCAAAATTAAGTAAATTTCCAAGATTACTAGGAGTTTTTAAAGACTGTAAAAAGCCCATGCTTTTTTGAGTTCCAGCTACACCTTTTAATCCTCCTAAATAAGTTCCACCTGCATATAATAATGCAAGTTTACCTATTGGTGACTTAACTATCTTTTTAACAGCTCTTGTTGCTTTCTTAACTAATTTACCTAAGAAATACATTTGTCTTCCTGATTCAAGGTCCATGATCCCACCTACGGGTGCATCTTTTGGCATACCGCCATCCGCTAAAAAAGCAGAGGGAGTTCCTCTATCTAATATAGCTTGTTGAATAGGACTTAATACTTCTTCTTCTGTTGTTGTAGCTGTTGTATCTGCAGGAAGAAACATATTATTATCATCGTCATCTCCACCCATAATAGGATTACCAGCAGCATCTATATTACCTGCCATTCTATCTCTCATATATTCTTTATAACCTTGTGCTGTTAATCCATATTTTTCTCTTGCCTTTCGTGTTCTTGGATCAAACCTATAAAAATCTACATTTTTATTTAACATAAATTGTCTAGGACCTCTAAGTGCGTCAAGTCCCATGCCTATTGCTCCAGGTATACCGCTATCTTTAATTATTAAAGTTTCAAATGGTTCTTGTGCTTTATCCTCTTCTAATAATTTTAAAGTTTCATTTGCTTGATAAATTTCTCGTGCTCTATCTAGGTTAGTATCTCTAGCATCTGATGCACTTATTTTTTCTTTAGATCCACCACCGATAGCACCACCAATGTCTTTTTCTTTGCCAACGGCACCCATATCAGCTCCACCTCTGTAACCGATACGTCCTCCGTTTGCTAATAGTTGTTTTGCTTGTTGTGCTCTAGTTATGGCCATCTTACTATTCTATTTTGTTTTACTAAATAAATCAAGACTTGGCATCACGACATTTACATCTTGAGCCATGTCTTCTTTCTTATAACCTTTAGCTTCCCAGTCTTTTCTTTCCTTAAAAAGTTCCCCTGTTTCCTTATGTCTATACGTTGTTTCTACTTTTGCTGGTTTTAACTCTATCATTATGTTGTTACCTCTCTTGGCTGTATTTCTAATATTGAAGCTATAACATGTAATTCGTTTGCGTCACTCGCTTGCACCTTTAATATCTCACTTTCCTCCATGACTAAAGGCTGAGTTAAAAGTTCAGTGGTCGTATTACTTGATATAGATTTTGTTTTAAACAGACTAAATATATTAGAACTAGCATCTACTAAAGTCACAGTTATATTTGCACCAGATCCAGCATCTTCAGAGACTAATATTGATTTTACAACTGCTGTTTTAAAACTAGGCACTGTGTATAATGTAGTTAAATCAGTTGTCGTTAAATCTGCTTTTTTATTTATAAAACTATTTGCCATTAATTTATAAAGAAGTTAAATGCTTCTACCTCATCTTTTAATTCTTCTTGAAACGTTGTATTTAATTTTTCTACAATTGCATCAAGATCTCTAACCTGTGCCTCTGCTGTTGGCAAGTCATATTCCGATGCAGGTCTTGTTAATACTTGTACTATCTTTGCCATTATCTTCGTCCGTCTGGTTGTATGTCTAATCTAAAAGTTCCTAATTTCCAGTTTTGACTAGTTGATGTATTTTCTATTTTTAATGAAACTGCTCTAGCTCTAGCACGAGTATCTATTTTAGTTGTAGATGTAGTAACATCAAAAGGTCCAAGAGGAGAACCAGATTGAGTGCTATTAGAATAATTTTTTAATTGTAATGTAACTCTTGCTGCTCCTGTTTGTGATATGAAATCGGGAACAAATCTTCTTATCTTCATTAAAAACTCACCATCTCCTCTAAGATCAGCGACACCTGTTGATTGACCTGTTATACCTCTTCTTTGACTTATATCAAAATCTCCAGATTCTATGTTCGCTGTAATTGCAGATATAGTTCCGTTTCTATTTTGGTCTGTCCCTGTTTCGTGTTCATAGTAACTTGTTCTGCCTTCAGTATTTCCTATAACATCAAAAGATGTATCTGTATCAGCATCATATTCTAATGCATGTGGTAAACCAAAAACAGCAGAATCACGCCACATGGTTCTAGCAAGTGAGCCAATGCTCCATACAGGTCTTTGTGGTGATGAATCAAAATAATTATATGCAACCATTCTATTTACAACAGAGGATGTTGACTGCGGATAAAACCATATAACTTCTCCAAATAAATTATTTAAGCCAGCAGATATCATTTGATTACCAGATTCTAAATTTATATCATCATATACAAAGTCCTCTACCAAACAAGGTAATGATTCTAATTTACCAGCGTATCTAAAAAATCCATTATCAGACATCCAGTATGCAGCACCATCAACTTCTACACATGCATTCTGTCCAACCAGTCCACAGTTAGTTCCAACTTGTGCAAACGCAAATGTAAATGGTTGACCAACAAAACGTTGTGTGAACAATGCTGTATCAGTCCAAATATAAATAGCATCACGACCTCTAATCGCTCCTCTGATCTGTGATCCGTCAGCTAGTCTTTGTGTACCAGCTGTATTGGTTGCTGTAGGTACATAAGTATTTATATCTTCTTGGTCTGAGAATCTAATGAACATGTCGTCTTGAGTGCTTGGTGTTCCAATAGTTGTTTCAGTTCCAAAGAAAACTAAGTGACGATCTGGTGTAGATACAAGCATGTGTCTTGATGCAGTTGGTGCGCCAGATATAATTGTTGCTCTTGTAGATGTTGCATTTGATAAACTTGAGTCCCATTCAAAACAAGCACCATCATGAATTAAACAAATTGCTTTGTCACCAAAATTATCTAGTGACCACATTCCTGGTTCTATAACTAAATCTCCAGACGCTGCTTCACCCCATGCTACATAATCAGTTGAGTTAGTAACAGTTGCACCATCTGAGTGAGATGCTGCTGTTGTACCTGCCACTCCTCTTGTGCATCCAGTTAATACATTACCACTAACTCCAGTGTAGGATATTTCTTCACTTCCTATAATAACAAAATTAGTACCAGAACTTGGAAACTGTGATGCATCTGTTAATGTTATGCTAGTCACCGATGCATTTATTGCACCGTTTAAAGTTGTCGTAACAGCAGATTTATCTTCTCCACTCCAAGTCCCTAATCCCCAACCAAAACCTTTTGCTTGAACAGCTGGACCAACAGTATAATACTTTTGTATTCTAATACCACCAGATGTCGTTGCACCAGAACCTGATTCGTTAGAAGTCATGGTAATTGTTAAAGTTGTGTTTGTTGGTGTAGTAACCACCATAAATTTTTTATCATCAAAATCAGAAGCACTATAGTTAGAATTAGTGATCGCAGTAAAATTATCCATTAACATAATGTCTCCAGGATTCATATTGTGTGCACTAGAAAAAGTTATCGTAACTGTTGCAGATCCGTTTGTTGTAGTAAAAGCATTTGTAAGTGTTGTAGTTGTTTCTATAGGATGTATGTCATAAAAAACACCTCCAGAAAAAGCATATAAAATTCTATTTGTTCCTATAATTGCATACTTTCTACCTAAACTATTTACGTAATGATGAAGACCTCTTCCAGCACCTGTGAGTTCATTTTCGTTTAAAGATCCTAATTGATTCCACCCACCTATTTTTTCAGGAGTTCCATACCTAAATCTAACGTTATCACAATTTGTCCATTGACCTTCAGCTCCGGTCTCTGAAATTTGTTTATTTATTCCTGGTTGAAATCCTATTTTTTGTAGCATAGATCCTCATAATATAGGCATTTTAATTTTTTGGTAGTATTATATTCCATTCTAATTTAAATATCAAATCATCTAAATAGACCTTTTTAAGGTCATTTTGTTTTAAATATTGATGTAATTCTTTTATATCTACAATTATGTATTTGTCTTTCAAATCAAAAACCATCTTATCTGCCTTGGTTTTTGTATCACCCGCTTTTACATTATTAACTAAAGGTCTTAGATCAAACTTGTATTTTTCATTTAATCTATTTTTTAAAATTCCCGAGACGTCCCAAAGTTCTTTTTGTTTTTCTTTTTCGTCAGCATAAGAAACATCTTCTAGATGCTCTAGAAAACTGTTCATTGGTTTTTTAGAACTGCCTTGGGTATTGCTTGACAATTCCAATGTATAAATCTGAAGGGCTCATAGCCCATATCAACAGTGTATTGATGAGGCATGTATGAAGGAAAAAACATCATTCTTCCTGGTTTTACTTTATAGTATATTTGTGAGGTCGCATAACTTACTTTTGTTTTATCTTTTTCTGGTAAAAGATTCATCATATTACCAGGTCTAGGATCTTCAAAAACTGGCATTGATGTTTTTTCACTTGCCTTTAAAAAATAAAAACCAGACATGTGACCGTTCCAATGTGTATGTAAAGAATGATAACCACCACCATTGTTTGGAAATTCTTGAACCCACATTTCAGTAATAAATACCTTATGGTTTATTAAATCAAAACCCATTTCCTCTAATAAATTATGTGAAGTTGCTCCGATATAATTTTGTAATTCTTTAAAACTAGGTTTATCAATTAAACTTTTTGAATGAAAAACATGACCCATATCTCCTTTATCACCAAATTTTTTATTTCTTTCATCAATAGTTTGTTTTAAATCTTGTTTAGATTGTTCTATATAAAAATCAGATGCTTTATTTAAATCTTTTACAAATTTTTCTTGGTCTGCATACCAAATAGGACACGAAAAATAATCTTCTCTCGTTAATTGTTTTGGATAACTTTCTATCATATATTATAACTTTCTTTGTTTTTATAAATATTTTATATACTATGGAGTATAAGATGTCCAGGATAAACCTGATGCGTCCCAATAATAGTGATTATCATCACTAGAAGTGTCTGTAGCAATCCATCTTAAATTATCTTCTTCCCAATCTATTAAATATCTATATTCATCACCATTTTCATCGGTGTATTCTTGAATTGTTGGATAAGCCACTGGTGCAACATATATGCATTTTGCCTCATCTATTATCCAAGAATTATAAGGTTGTGGTGGTATAAATGCATCTCTTTCTGAATCATAAGTATGACCAATACCTGCATAATTTTTTCTAAAGGGTGTTCCTCCTAATAAATGTTCTCCTTCAATAGTATTATAAGAAGTTTGTTTCCAAATATCATTTGGTGTTTTGTGTAAATTATTTAAAAAATCTATACCTAATTGTTCTTGTTCTTGTCCATTAGCATCAGTGATAACGTCATTATTTACTACATGAACTTCTACAACTTCACTGTTTGAATTTAATTTTGCAAAGTGTGCCATTATGCTGTGTAACTCCCATCTCCAGTAAATTCCATAATTGTATCTGTTCCAGATGTGCTAACACTAGGACTTCCTGTAGTTGTTGCTGAATAACTAGCTGTAGGTACTCTTAAAAATACACGACCTGCACCACCGCCGCCGCCTGAACCGCTGTTGTAAAAACCGCCGCCGCCTCCGCCGCCGCCAGGGTTACCTCCACCACCATTTGAAACATTAGCGCCAGGTCCGCCACCGCCAGATCCTCCACTTGATCCTCCATGTGCACCTGATCCTCCTCCGCCTCCAGCTCTAGCTACTGAAGAACCTGTAATAGAAGATGATAAACCATCTCCACCATCTCCAGGAGTTTCACCTGAGTTTCCAGCTCCAGCGTCAGAGGCTCCTCCACCTCCAGCGCCACCTACGGAACAAGTTCCGCTTACACTTCCACCATTTCTACCTTGATTAGCTGTACCCGATCCTCCACTTGATCCAGTGTTTTTAGCTCCGCCGCCTCCAGATCCTCCGGAAGTAGGAGCAACGGTTGAATTTTTATTGGGATTTGATCCACCTCTACCACCACCATTTGAAGTGACCGTAGTTATTCCTGTTCCTGAAATAGATGAATTACTTCCACCACCAGCAGTTCCATTATAGCTGGCTCCACTACCGCCACCACCGACTGTTACGGTATATTGAACACCTGGTGTTAAAGTTAAAGGGGTTTCTGTAGATGAGTCGGCTCCTGAAGTTTCTGAACCAAACGAATTTCTATATCCGCCAGCTCCTCCGCCGCCACCTCCGACAGATCCTCCGCCGCCACCTCCAGCGATAACTAAATAAGAAGCGCTGTAGGGTGCTTTACCTGATTCGCCAGATCCAAATCCTAAGACTGTATATCCGAACATTTGTTATCCTTATACGTCGTTAGCAGCATCAGTAGTGAAATGTAATTTTATTCCTAATAAAAGTGCATCTGCTGTTAAATCATCTCCTGATACGTCTCTGAATATTTGAAAAAATACTTGATCTCCTGCTGCAGGTGATCCTGCAATAGTAATTGCACTTGATTCAGCACCCACATCTAAATCATAAGCTGTTCCGCTATGTGCTTTAGCTGTCCCTTGTGCTGTTCCAAAATCTTGATTAATAGCGTCATTATCTGATATTGCTATACCTTTAAGTTTAAATAAAGCTGTTCCTGTATTTGTAGTATTAGCAGTGAAATAAGGTTGGAAAGTTATTGTTCCTTCATTCCAAGATTTAGGAAAAGCAACAGCAAATTGTGCTGCTTCATCTGAGTCTTTGTCAAAAGCCAATACTTTTAAAAATGGTCTGTTAATATCAGATGCTAATTCTGTGCCTTCAATATCAGCACAACCACCTGTATCACTTGGATACATTGCAACTGCTGGAACCCATATAGTTTCTTTCCCTGCGATTTTAATAGCTGCTGTATTATCTCCTCCGTCAACACCTTTTACAACTCCAGTTCCATTAGGAGCAAGAGTTATATCTCCATTTGCCGCGTCTGTGATTGTTATAGTTCCTGAGTTAGTTCCAGAATTTGTGCTTAAAATAAGGTCAGCTGCTCCACCTGTAGTTACAGTAAGTGTCCCTGCTCCCTGTGATGTTAAAACAGCGGCTGCTCCATCATCTCCAACTGTTACTGTATCTGCTGAAAGAACGACATCTCCTGTTCCATTAGGTACAAGTGATATATTTCCGTTAGCCGCATCTGTGATTGTTATAGTTCCAGAGTCTGTTCCAGAGTTTGTGCTTAAAACAAGATCTGCTGCTCCACCTGTTGTAACTGTAAGTGTTCCTGCTCCGTTTGAAGTTAATGTAGCAGCTGCTCCAGAATCTCCAACTTTTACAGTATCACCAGCAAGAACAACATCTCCAGTTCCTTTTGGAGTTATATTAATATCAATATTTGAATCACCACCAGTTGATGAAAGAGTAGGCCCAGCACCAGTTGCTGCGTTAGCTATCGTAAACTCGTTTACTGCTGAACTTGTTGCAGTTAATAAAGCTAATTCATTTCCGTTAGTATCTAAAATAGATGTGCCAATTTTTGGTGAAGTTAAAGTTTTGTTTGTTAAAGTCTGTGTTCCAGTAAGTGTAACATCACCAGCTGGTAAAGTATCAATATCAGGATTAGTTCCATCATTTGCAGTTGCAAATACTAAAGCATCACCTTTATCCCCTGCCGCAAAAGTAAATGAATCACCACTTCCTGATGCATATTTAAATTGAACTGTGTAAGAACCTGAAGTTGAATTTCTTAAAAAATAAAATGTTTGAACATCGATTGGTATTGTTACAATTTGATTTCCTGTAATTGTTCCTGTGAACTCAATCATTCTGTGAGATAAAGTTGCTCCTGTTGATCCATCAGATACAGATAGAGCAGTAGTTTGAGCACCACCGGCTATTGATTGTGTTGTGTATCCACCAGAAATTTGTTCTATAATTTGTAAATTGGTATTAGTTTTTGTACCCCATGTACCCGCGTTTTCACCCGTTGCCTGAAGTTCAACTCCTAAAGGTGTATATGTTGATGCCATAAATTTTATCTCCTATGCGACGTCACTATAACTTGTATTTGATCCTGTTGCAACATCTGAATACGAACTATTTGATCCTGTAGATTGATCAGAATAAGACGTATTTGATCCTGTTGAGACAGATGAATAACTACTGTTAGACCCTGTCGAAACATTTGTATACGACGTATTTGATCCTGTGTCAATATTTGCGTAAGCTTGTATTCCTATTATTCCTAAAGTAGCTGTAATTTGACTTGTAACTAAACCTTGTGTTATGTCTGCTGGTGCAATAGAGCCAACAGAAACAGTAGCCGATACACCTGTTAAACCAACAACATCAGCAGGTGCAATAGAACCAACAGAAGCAGTTGCTGATACTCCTGTAATATCTAATAATTCTACTGATCCTGTAGTTAAACTTCCAACAGAAGCAGTTGCTGATACTCCTGTAATTTCACTTGGACCAAATTCTAATCCTAAAGTTCCTAAACTAGATGTTGCGGCTATACCACTTACAGGTTCTGTGCTTGCACCAAAAGCAACCCCTAATGATCCTACGCTTACTGTTGATGATTGTCCATCAAGACTAACTGTTGGACTAATAGAAAAACTAACACTTCCAACATTTGATGTTGCTTGTTGACCAGATAATTCATATGCAAATTCTAATGTAGGAGAACCAACACTTGCAGTTGCTTCTCTACCAACTAATGGAATAACTTGATTAGGAGACTCTCCCCAAGAATTATCTCCCCATGAATCTCTGCCCCAACCAACTAAAGTTCCAACATAAGACATTGTTGGTGTTGCAAAAGTTGCTGAAACACCTGTTAATGGAGCAACTATTTCACCATCAACTTGTGGGTCGCCAACACTCGTTGTCATTGAGTGATTAGCACCTACCATTTCTAATTGGTATATAAATTCTAAAGTAGGCGAACCGACACTAGCAGTTGCCTCTATTCCTGTAACAGAAACAGTTTCATCTCTTCCTTCATTCCAATCAGCTTCTCCCCAAGATAGTCTCCCCCAACCTCTTTCATTAAACGCTTCTAAATCTCCTAAAGAAACAGTCGATGATTGACTAGATAAAACAACAGTAGATCCTATTCCTAATGTTCCTAAACTAGCTGTAGACTCAATACCGGTTAGCTCTGCTGTTATAAATTGAGCAGCAACTACTGTCCCTAAAGAAACAGTTGCAGATAGACCTGTTGGCTTGACAGAATATTCTACGCCCCAACCTGAGTTACCATAAGTTTGTCTACTCCAACCCTCAACGTTAAATGATTGTGGTGTGCCTAATGCGGAAGCTGATTCAGGTGCAGTAAGTGATACGACTATTTCATCGTCTTGCCACGCGTTGGATCCCCAAGTATTATTACCCCAGGTTGATGCCATAAGGAGATCCTCCTTACGCTATACGAATGATTGCGTTACTTGCGTCTGCTGTTGGAAATTGAATTGTGAATGTTCCACTTGATACTGTTTTGTCACCACCGAAAGCGATAACTGCAACAGCTTTATCAGATTGATCGTCGTTATAAATTAATGCACCATTAGCTGTAAAAGATGCTGAAGTATAACTAACATCTGAAAAATCACAGATAGCAGTTGTTCCAGAAGTAGTTGGTGTAACACTTGTTAGTGTCGCTCCACCTGCAGTATAAGCAGTTCCAGATGAGTTTGTAATTTCGTTTGATGTTGAGTAAGCTGTTGTACCAGCACCTAAAGATGCATCACTTGTAAACAAAGCTATTTTAAAAGTATCACCACTTGTTGCCGTAAAGTTGTGTGTGCCAACTAATATTTCTTGTTTAAAACTTGTGCAAATTGCCGATGTTATTGCCATAATTTATCTCCTATGGGTTTGCTGAAGTTACCGGAATACGAATAGCGCCATCAGTGTAGTCATCTCTTCGTCTTCTACCAACTTGCTCATTAGCAAACTTCTGTACCTCTTGTTTATACTTATTTTCGTATAGTGTCAACATATCNATNGGACCTTTTAAAAANGNATATGCNTCTGATAGACAGCANTATAATAGNCCATTTGGAAANTTAAGACTAATNTAATTAGTNNCATCATNCTTCTAATAANGCTGGNGCAGCATTNNAATGNANNCTAAATNNGTANGTNTNATCNGGAACNGGAGCAAACATCATTCTTCCAGANGTNGTNTCNGANTCTCCTGTANCACCACCAAACATAGCNTANTATTTTGGCTGTCCTCTTTTAGCNGANNCNGTTGANGANACATATTCTTGTAAATANGTAACATCTTTTTTNTCTAACCAAACATTAGNACCNGTNGTAGCTGATGTTGAATCATANACTTGTATACCTCTTANAAAAACTGCNCCTGCTGGAGCATTNATNGNTTCTTGACCNNNAACTAAATTACCTGTNTGTTGTTTTCTGTCAGCATCAATNGGNACATCTCTAAANATTCTNTATTGTGCATTTAANATNATATTTTCTAAAACAGAATCTGATAAAACANTNGAATCTGTTTCAGTATAACTTNTNATTTGNGTTTTTAATCCTGATGCACTTAANCCAGCCATTATGCTACTCCNNCTNCTGACAAGCTTTGCAGCTTTTTCTAAATCTTAAATGACTTGAACAATGTTTTGGTTTATAAACTAGAACATCTGGTTCTGGTGTTTTTAAATATAATTCTGCGTGTTCATCCACATCTGCTGGACATGCACATTGTTTAATACCAATTAATTTACAAATAAAATTTTTTATTTTTTTAATCATGGTGTTATCGTAACTGGTCCTGCAGACACAGTAGGTCCTCCTGCTTCTTCTGTTATACTCGCTGTTGTCCCTAAACTAAAAGTATATTTATTTGTTGTTGTAACTGTTATACTAAATCCAGATGAGTTTTCATAGGTAGAAAAAGGCACTCC
>FUFK010041155.1_pt1 | contig 20339 bp, 33 predicted proteins | sample 1021851 | NCBI WGS metagenome assembly FUFK01 (sample SAMEA51879418, study PRJEB19060) | metagenome
ATCTCGCATAGCACTTATTCTATCTCCAATCATTTGTTCTTTATTCATCAGTTACCTCCTCTCATAATTTACCTCCACATCTCTTTATAAAGGCTTTTAGATGTTTCTGTTTCTCCAATACTAAAAGCATAAATACTATCGTTCATAACTTCGATCTTAATTTNATTGTTGGCAATAGCAGTAAGTAAAACTTCTGCNTCATTACCATCNAAGGTATCAAGCCAATCAGATACTTCGGTCTTGGTTGGTGAGTTATATATATTATTCATCGTTCACTTTCTCCTGTTGTTGTTTGCGTTGATAATTTTTTAACTTGTTAGCATATCGGCGCCTTGCTTGCTTCGAGAGTTTTTTCTTTTGTTGTTTTATTGTGGCCATAGTACAGCACCGGTTTGATTAGCAACGATAAAGGTTCTAACTGTCGCACCTGTCCTAGCTACTCTTGCAGTTGCGGCCAAAAGAGAAGTATATCTAGCGACTTTTACAAAATTTGCTAAAACAGGCTCTCCAGTTAAATGTTGATAAACAGTATAAGTATTAGGTTTGTTCATGATTACCTTTTTTATAGTAAGAAGAAACACCATCAATATTTGGATTAAAATCTTTGACTCTACCTTGTCCAAATTTTTGTACTTCTTTTTTTAAACATNTATCAATCATAATGTTTTTAATAGGTAGTTCACTTGGGAAAGTGTAATCAGCAGATATTAGTTTATTTTCTTTTAAGATTTCTCTAGCTGTATAAAAACTTTGTTCTCCATACCCATATTGGAATGGTATATTTATAAGAAAATCTTTATCTTCTGTACTTTCTATTTGCACAGAAAAATAACTATTGCCATTAATTTTATCAAACCATTCTTTAGCTGTTGCTATATATTTAATTGTCATAATTTCCTCTACCCCCTTAGATTTTATCTAAAATTTTATTTAGTTCTTTTAATTCCTCTTTGGTTAAACTATCAAGCACATCTAGATTTATTGCTTTTTCAAAGCCAAAAAAGTCTTTTTTATTGTTTTTATCCATTCTTATTGCCTCTCTTTAGTTTGTTGATAAGGGTTAGAGGTGGGCTGGTTAGTAGTACCAAACCCACGCTCTTGACCTTGTTTTAATACAATTAGAGATTCAATTAAACGAATAGTATCCGGTTCTAAGCCAAGGAGCTTATGTAGTCGTAAATTGTTTTTAAGTTTGCTCAAGCTTTGCTTGGCGTAGAATGTATATATATTCATTTAATAATTACCTCGTGAATAATACTATAGGTTTTTCGACAATATGTAAAGTATTAAACATAAAAAAGTTAAAGTTTTTTTCAGCGCAAGATGTAGAGTAAAAATATCTCTTGAACAATAATAAGTATGGTATGAAATGGGGTTATAGCATCTGTCCCCTTAGTCACGCTCACTCTAAAAATAAAAGTAAAAATATGTTGATGACAAATTGTCTATAGTGTACAATTATATTTTATACACAAAAAGGAGAGGTAATAAAAATGGAAACAACAAAACAATTATCATGCGCTGATCTAGTAGATCAAAAGTATCAAGATGAAGAAAATGATTTAAAAGAAGTTAAAGATTATTTTAATGATTTTGAGACACTTAACGAAGGCGAACAGATAGCCAAAAGGAAAGCGTCAGAAATGGGCGGTTATGATTACCATTATCAAGATAACTTTTTTGATTACTTAAATGATGGATATTTTTTAGGTTGGGATTTTGTCGAGCCCTTTACATTTGGCGACAGTCAAAAAGCAGGTTATTGGCGTTTACAAAGTTCTTGGGGCGGCCCTAGTTCTGAATTTAGAATTTATGCGGATAGTGACAAGGAAATAAAAAAAATCGAATATTGGTATCAAGATTGGTTTGATGGTGCTTTTGTTGATGTGCCATCTAATAGCGTGTCTTGGGAAGTTTGCGATATGTTCCTAGAATGTGAGAGGTAATAAATGAGATTAAGTAACACAAGAATTAAAGCATTAGTGACAGGTTGGGACAGAGGCAAAAACAGAGCTAGAAATATTAAACTAGACAACGGCCGGAAGGTAAACATACAAGGTTATTTAATGCTTAACAATTTACACATGAATAGCTATAGGGGGTAATGCCTTAACACACAAAGAAAGGGGGCCTAGCTCCCTTTTTTTATGTCTGTACTATAAGCCACACTTATATAACTACAATAGTAGGAGATCCAAGTTATAAGCCGTACTTATAATTAAATATAACTAGGTTCCCTAAGGGGGGCATTTTTCTACAGCACAACACAATAAAAGAACCCCCACCCCCCACAAAAGCAGGGCATGCTGTGCGTTGCCTATACACACAAGATTACACACACTCAATATAATTTTTTAGCACATTCCTAGCATTCTCTCTTTTTTTAGTGGTACAATCGGTTTGTGTATAACAGGGTGTGGTGCTCACTCAACAGTAATTACCTCCGAGAATCACACCCATCTAGAGGACTACTATGCCAGGACATACCGACATACCCGAAGTTGCGCCAACTATGATGCAACCTATGGCTGCACCTGAGATTACTGAGGCTGAACTAGAAGAAGGTCGTAATGCTCTGCGTCAAGTTTTTCAAATTATTCAAGTATTAATTCAACAAGGTTTATCCGAAGAGCAAATATTAGAGTTTCTTGCCCAAAATGGTATTAGTGAAGACGAACTAGAAGAAGCAGCACAAGTCCTTGGTATAGACATAAGCACTTTGTTTGCTGGAACAGCACGTATGCCTATGGCAGCAGGAGGTATGGCAGATCCACTTGCCCCTGCCCCTGTAGCCCAAACACCTGAGATGGTTATTTTTTCTCTGCAAAGTCAGATCAATAACCTCATGCAAGATTATGATATGGCAGTGCGTAATGATGAATTTACCCGAGCGCAAGGGATTGCTGACCAAATTGATGTTTTGCAACAGCAAATTATTGCCCAACAAGATTCTTTTGTACCCCAAGGGATGAGACTCGGTGGTAAAGTTCCTCAAGAAAACTTAGTGGAGACTAAGTTACAAGGTCTAGCCAGTGATCCTGTGATGGATTTTGCGATGATGGTAGTCGGCCCTGGTAANTTTGGGTTAGCTGCTAAAACTGTTAGTAAAATTGATAAAATACTTGGTGATATGCGCTTGGATTTTTTCAACAGAGCAAGAGAAATCAATAATATTAGAGTTGATGGAGCCGCAGCATTCCCAGCAATAGAAAAAATTAATAAAAGTCTTAAAAAGAAAAACGAGCAACTGCGCGTATTATCAAAAAATCCTAGTGCTGCTAGTTATATTAACCAAGAAATGCCCAAATTGATGGCGGAAGTTAGTAAATTTCAATAATTTTTCTGTATGACCACACTTAACTTTGCCCATTTATCGGACAAAGAGCTCAAAGAAGCATACAAACTGCAAGAACGCCTCAATTTACTCAAACAAAGAGATGCTTGTCAGCAAAATTTCCTCGATTTTGTGAATTTTTTGTGGCCAGAGTTCATTTGTGGCAGACATCACCAAATTTTTGCTGAAAAACTCGAAGCTGTAGCAGCCGGAGACTGCAAAAGGTTGATTATCAACATGCCCCCTAGGCATACCAAGTCAGAATTTTGTTCNACCTACTTNCCTGCTTGGATTATGGGCAAACAACCAAAAAGAAAGATCATGCAGACCACCCATACTGGAGAACTGGCTGTGCGCTTTGGGCGTAAAGTCAGAAATATGATGGATACCGAGAACTATCAACGCATTTTTGACCAAGTACAACTGCAAGCCGACTCTAAATCTGCTGGGCGCTGGGAAACCAACCAAGGTGGGGAATACTTTGCTGCTGGGGTGGGTGGAGCTATTACTGGTCGTGGTGCCGATTTGCTGATAATTGATGATCCACACTCCGAACAAGATGCTTTGAGTCCAACTGCTATGGATGCTTGTTGGGAATGGTACACNTCCGGNCCCCGCCAACGNTTACAACCAGGTGGTGCCATTATTTTAGTCATGACGCGCTGGAGTGCTTTGGATTTAACCTCAAGACTGCTCGAAGCNCAACAAGAGGCTAATGCNGACCANTGGGATATTGTNGAGTTCCCTGCTATTTTTCCTGAAACCGGTAATCCTTTGTGGCCAGAGTTTTGGGACAAAACCGAACTTACCAAAGTCCAAGCATCTTTGCCTACCCACAAATGGAATGCGCAGTGGATGCAAAACCCTACAGCCGAAGCCGGATCGATTATCAAAAGAGAGTGGTGGCAACCTTGGGAACATGAAAGTCTGCCCCCAGTGCAATACATTATTCAAAGTTATGATACCGCTTACTCCAAAAAACAAAATGCTGACTACTCAGCTATCTCCACTTGGGGGGTGTTTCGACCCTCTCAAGATGCCCCTGATTCAATTATTTTATTAGATTGTCAGCGCGGGCGTTGGGACTTCCCTGAACTCAAGCGCTTAGCATATGAGGAGTATAAATACTGGGATCCGGACATGACTTTAATTGAAGCCAAAGCCTCGGGCACACCACTTACTCATGAACTACGACGGTTAGGTATCCCTGTAGTCAATTATTCCCCTACTCGTGGGCATGATAAGTCTACGCGTATGCACTCGGTTGCCCCTATTTTTGAATCGGGGTTAGTGTGGGCACCACAACGCAAGTTTGCTGAGGAGATGATTGAAGAGTGTGCAGCTTTCCCTTTTGGTAAAAATGATGATTTATGTGATACTATGACTCAAGCACTTATGCGCTTTAGAGAAGGTGGGTTAGTTGCTCTCGAAGATGATTACTTTGATGAGCCGAAACCTACTGTGAAACGGGCATATTATTAATGGCAATAGAAAAACAAGATACCGCACCACAAGAACCGAAACAGCAACTTGAAGGTACTGAAGATATGACTGTGGCTTTGGAAGTCTTAGATGAGGCTGCCGAAGATGATTTTGAAATCCAACCCGATGGCAGTGCAGTGTTGGCACCTGACCCTGAACCTATGGGGGTGGAGTTTGGCAGTAACCTTGCCGAGTTTTTAGATGAGGGAGAACTCAGTCAGATTGCTAACTCTCTTCGCGATGGTATTAACAAAGACAAAGCTTCAAGAGAAGATTGGGAAAAAACCTATATTGATGGTCTGAAATATTTAGGCATGAAGTTTGATGCTGATCGTTCCGAACCCTTTGAGGGGGCATCAGGGGTTATCCACCCCTTGCTGGGAGAAGCAGTTACCAGTTTCCAAGCCCAAGCTTATAAAGAACTCTTGCCTGCCAACGGCCCTGTAAAAACCCAAGTTATTGGTGCTTATGATGCACCTGTCGAAGAACAAGCACAACGCGTTGCTGATTTTATGAATTATCAAATTACTCATGTAATGGAAGAATACGATGAGGAACTTGATCAGTTATTGTTTTATCTACCCTTAGCCGGCTCTGCTTTCAAAAAGATTTATTATGACGGTACTTTAGATCGCGCTGTTGCCAAGTTTATTGCCCCTGAAGATTTAATTGTGCCTTACTACACAACCGACTTAGAATCCTGTCCGCGCATCACTAATGTGGTTAAAATGCCTGAAAACGAGATTGCCAAACAACAAGCAGTAGGGTTTTATCGCAAAATAGATTTGACCTATGGTGATGACACTAGTGCTTATGGGCAAGTNAAAGAAGAGATTGATGAGTTAGCAGGACTGCAACCAGGTTACGATACTGGAGAGGTTGCAGTGTTGTATGAAGTCCACTGTAATTTAGATATAGCCGGGTTTGAAGATGTCGATGCCGAAGGCACCATGACTGGGGTTAAGTTGCCTTATATTGTCACTTTAGACGCGGCTTCCAATAGTGTTTTAAGTATTTATCGCAACTATGCTGAGAATGATCCTTTGCGTAATAAGATTGAATACTTTGTGCATTATAAGTTTTTACCAGGGTTAGGTTTTTATGGTTTTGGTCTAACCCACATGATTGGGGGTCTATCTAAAGCCTCTACTTCGATCTTACGCCAACTGATAGATGCAGGTACGTTAGCCAATTTGCCTGCAGGTTTTAAAACTCGCGGCATTCGTATTAGAGATGAAGATACCCCCATTCAACCAGGTGAGTTTCGTGATGTCGATGCCCCTGGTGGTTCTTTGCGTGAATCCATCCAACCATTACCCTTCAAAGAACCAAGTGGTACTTTGTTAAGTTTATTAAATATTTTAGTAAGTTCAGGCCAAAGGTTTGCTTCGATTGCGGAAATTAATGTAGGGCAAGGCAATCCAAATGCCCCTGTAGGTACAACCTTAGCGCTACTAGAGCGCTCAACTAAGGTGCTGTCAGCAATCCATAAAAGACTACATAATTCACAACGCAAAGAGTTTCAAATCTTAGCCCAAGTATTTCAAGAGTATTTACCCCCTGAATATCCTTATCAGATTGCAAATGCTGATAATACTGTAAAATTAAGTGATTTTGATGACAGGATTGATATTTTCCCTATCTCCAATCCTGATATATTCAGTCAAGCCCAAAGGATTGCGATGGCGCAAGAGATGATGCAACTTGTGCAAACTAATCCTGAGGTGCATGGGCCAGGAGGTATTTACGAATCATACAAACGCATGTATGCTGCTATTGGGGTTGATAATATCGACCAAATTCTAACACCGCCACCGAATACAGAACCACAACCAGTCGAGGCGGGGTTTGAGAATAATCAACTATTGCTGGGTAATGTAGCTCGGGCCTTTCCCCGTCAGAACCATGATGCCCATATAGCTACTCACATGTCGTTGCTCAATACTCCGCCCGTTCAAATGAACGCTGCGATACAGGCTCTAATACATTCGCACATTATGGAACATCTACAAATGAAAGCAGATATTTTAGGGCAACAGCAGATGCCTCCTGAAGTGCAAGTACAGGTGCAACAACTTGAACAACAACTAGAACAGTTATCACCAGCACAGCAACCACCTGTGCGCGACCAATTAAATGCTTTGATTGCACAGTTTGCTAGTCCGATATTAGCCGAGTTAGTTGCTGATTACACCCAAAGAATAAGTGCCCCGCAAGATGAAGATCCACTGGTGAGTATTCGTAAGCAAGAACTTGCCTTGAAAGGTCAAGAACTTGCTATTGAACAACAACAGTTTGTTGCTAGTGAAAATAGAAAAGCCCAAGACTCAGCACGCCGTGCACAGATTGATCGCGAGAGAATAGGTTTGACTGAAGAAATAGCAGAAATGCGCGATGATACTGCTAGAGCTAGACTCGAACAACAACGGCTCATGAAAGCAATAGATTTACAAAATCGACAATAAATGTTGCAAAACTAAAATTTACTGTCCATAATATTGCTCATGGTTAAACGAACAGAAATTAATCAACAAAAAACACCAAAGGTGCTAACCAATAAAAACGGTTATAGCAACAAAGGAAACGTCCCCCTAAAAAGCAACGCAGGTACTTTTGATACCAACACCACACCAAAACCTGGTATGGGTAAAGGTAAAGCCAGAGGTATGGGTGCTGCTGAATATGGTGGTAAGTTTTCCGGTGTTTATTAGTGTCCGAAGCTTGGTTAGGTAACAAATTTCTTAAAGAAATAGAATTACGCCGAGAGGATGTGAAGGACACCATGTTGGCAGGGTGTAAAGACTTTGCCCAATATGAGTTTCTGCGCGGTCGTTACAGTTCTCTGACCGATGCAGAAAATATATATAGAGAACTGCTGGGGCAAGTAATACAAGATGACCAAGATACACGTACCTGAACACGTAGCACAATCTATCGAAGCAGAGAAAGCTGCACAAGCAACACCACAACAAGAAGAGACAACTACAGCACCAATCTTAGAAACAAGTTATGTTGATCAAAGCGCAAGGGTGCTGGATCCAACTCTATTAGAACAATCAATTTTAGATCGCATGCCACAACCTACTGGTTGGCGCATGTTAATACTGCCTTATGCCGGTAAAGGGGTATCAGATGGTGGTATTCAATTAGTGCAAGCAACTGTTGATCGTGAAAGATTAGCAACAGTAGTCGGTTATGTGGTCAAAATGGGGCCTGACTGTTACAAGGACAGCAGTAAGTTTGATAAACCTTGGTGTCAGGAAAAACAATGGGTGTTAATCGGTAGATATGCTGGGGCAAGATTCCGTTTGGGTGATGATTCTGAATGTAGAATTATCAACGATGATGAGGTGATTGCCACTATTTTAGACCCCGATGACATTCTTGCAGTATAAGGAGCACAATGGAAGAAGCACTACAACAAGAAAACACAGTCGAAACTCCTGAAGTCGAGGGTGAGATTGTTGAACTAGATAGTCCTGCAGAGGCTAGTACTGAATCGACTACAGAACCTGTTGCGCCCGAGGAACCACCAGTAGAGGAGGTTGCCGAGGTTGCAGAGGTAGAAACAACTGATGAAGATGAATTAACTAATTATTCTGAAAAGGTACAAAAAAGAATAAATACCCTTACGCGTAAACTGCGTGAGGCAGAAAGAGGTCAAGAGAGTGCAGCAAGATATGCACAAGACTTACAAAAACAAAATATAGCTTTGCAAAGTCAAGCAGTAACCTTACAAGAATCTAACTTTACTGAAACAGAAAATAGGTTGAAGTCACAAAAAGCACAAACTTTGGCAGCACTCAAAGAAGCTACACAAAATGCAGATCATGAAAAAGTTGCCGAAGCTAATGATGTCTTAGCACAGATTGCTGCTCGAGAAATCCAAGTGCAAGAGGGNAAACAAANGGTGGAGTANCAAAAACAGGTAGCNGCAGAACAACCACAAACAGAAGTGGAAATGCCTGCTATTCATCCTGATACCCAACAGTGGTTAGATGACAATCCTTGGTTTTTAAATGATTCAGAGATGCGCACTAGCGCCCAAGCAATAGACAAAGATTTAATTCAAGAGGGTTATGTAGAGGGTTCTAGTGCTTACTTNAAAGAAGTAGATAAAAGAATCCGCGAAGTCCATCCTGAAAAATTTGGGGGGACTACTACAGCAAAACCCCAACAAAAGGTTGCTTCAGCAAACCGCACAGCTGGTCAAGCCAGTGGTAAAAGACAGGTAAAACTGTCACCAAGTGAGGTTGCTATGGCAAAAAAATTAAACGTACCTTTGAAAGAGTACGCAAAATATGTTAAAAGGTAACTAATATGACAGATAATACTGATTCAAAAAACAGAACATCGCGTTCTGCCGACACTCGAGCTAAACAAGAAGCTCGCAAACCTTGGAGCCCACCATCAATGTTGGAAACTCCTCCTGCACCTGAAGGTTATACCTACAGGTGGATACGTGCTGAACTCGTAGGCGCGGAAGATAGAAAAAATGTAACTGCAAGAATGCGTGAAGGTTTCGACCTTGTGCGTGCCGAGGAGTTACCTGATTTTGAACTTCCTACGATAGATGACGGCAAACATGCAGGAGTCATATCCGTTGGTGGTTTGTTACTGGCAAAAATTCCTAACGAGACGCGTGAAGAAAGAAACTCCTACTTTCAGCAACGTGCATCTACACAGCAAGATGCGGTAGATAATGACTTACTCAGGGAATCTGATCCTAACTCTCCGATTTTAAATCCTGAGAGAAGTAGCAAAGTAACTTTTGGCGGTGGTCAACGTAGTTGATCTCCAAATATAAATTTTAAATATAATAGGTGATTTATTATGGCAAATAAGAATGCCCCATTTGGTGCAAGACTTGTTGGTGCTTTAGGTTCAGGGCCTACCTCTAATGGTACTACTGAATATGAAATAGCTTCAGGTGCATCAGGGAACATTTTTTCAGGCGACCTAGTTAAAATGACCAATGCTGGTACTATTTTAGTAGCTGCAGCTGGTGATGAAGCATTAGGTGTGTTTAGAGGCTGTAAGTTTACTAATTCTTCAGGAGAAGTAATTTTTAGCTCACATTACCCCGATGGCACAGTTTCGTCTGATATTGTTGCATTCGTACATGATGACCCCCACGCTGTATTTGAGATTCAAAGTGCAGGTTCTCCAGCTCAAACTGATGTCGGTTTGAATGCAGATATTTCCTATAGCACAGGTTCTACCAAAACTGGTATGTCTGCTATGGAACTTTCTGGAACAACAGCAGCTACAACTGCTACGTTTAGAATTATGGGCTTTTCTAGTGATCCTGATAACAGTACAACGGGTTCAGCAAACGTGAATGTAATAGTCAAGTTTAATGAGCACTTCTATATCGATCCAACAGGAGTATAAATAAATGGCAATAAATAGAGCGCAATTAGCGAAAGAATTAGAGCCTGGTTTGAATGCTTTATTCGGTATGGAATATGCACGTTATGAGGCTGAGCATTTAGAGATTTACGAAACTGAATCTTCTGATCGAGCATTTGAAGAAGAAACTCTTATCGTAGGGTTTGGTAATGCTGAAGTAAAAGCTGAAGGTAGTGGTGTCAGATTTGACAATGCTAACGAAGGTTATACTTCTCGTTATACCCACGAAACAGTGGCTTTAGCTTTTGCATTAACAGAAGAAGCAATCGAAGATAATCTTTATGACCGTCTTGGTGCAAGATATACCAAAGCTTTAGCAAGATCTATGGCAAATACAAAGCAAATCAAAGCTGCTGCAGTATTAAACAATGCGTTTAGTGTTGCTGGTGGTGATGGCAAAACTTTGATTGCAACAGATCATCCCTTAGGCGGCGGTGGCTCATTAGCAAACAGAGCAACAACTATGGCAGATTTGAATGAAACTTCACTTGAAGATGCATTAATTGGCATCTCTACATTTACAGATGATAGAGGTCTAAATATTGCACTTCGTGGTATGAAGTTAATTGTTCCACCACAGTTGGTATTTGTTGCTGATAGATTACTACAATCTCCAGGCAGAGTTGGTACTTCAGATAATGATATTAATGCTATTAATAACATGAATACNATGCTCCCCGAAGGTTATGTAGTTAATCACTATCTAACAGATACAGATGCTTATTTCATAAAAACTGACTGCCCTGATGGGTTTAAGTATTTTGAAAGATCTCCAATGCAAACTGCATTAGAAGGTGATTTCGATACAGGCAATATGAGATATAAAGCTAGAGAAAGATATTCATTCGGATATTCAAACTTCAGAGCCGTATATGGTTCTCAAGGAGCTTAATAGGAACGGGTTATTGTAGCGTTTCTCACTCAACTACAATGTAAGGGAGCTNCGGCTCCCTTTTTTTATTTGCTAGTTATGAAAAATAGGTATAGAATTTAGGNGATTTATAAATTTGCTTGATGAGGGCCGCAAGGTTTCCATTAATACAATAAAAAGGAGTTCATAATGGCAAATCCACATTTTCAAAATCTAATATTAAATGCAGGTAACACTGTAGCAACAAAGCATAAGAAAGATGTTCCTATGTTTGTTGTAAATCCGTCTAGCACCTTGTTTTATCAATATGCTAATGACTTTATGACCTACAACTCAGGTGATTTTACTATCACTACAACAGAAGCTGGCACAGGTTCTGCAACTGAGGCATTAACTTCAGGAGCTGGTGGTCAACTATTACTTACNAATGCNGCAGGTGATAATGATTTAGACTTTTTACAGTTAAAAGGTGAATCATTTAAACTTAGTAGTTCAAAAAGAGCTTTTTTTGAAGCCAGGTTTAAAGTAAGTGATGCTACACAGTCAGATGTAGTTATAGGTTTACAAATTACCGATACTACCCCACTAGCAGTTAGTGATGGTGTCTATTTCTTAAAAGATGATGGTGATACAAACTTAGATTTCCACATCGAAAAAGATGGTACTGATACAACTACTTCAGCAGTAACTACATTAGCAGATGATACTTTTGTTACTGTAGGTTTCTTTATTGATCCAAGTACTTCACAAGTGTCATACTTTATCGGTTCCGCAGAACCTGTAGGTGTTGCTAATACTAATTTACCTGATGATGAAGAACTAACAGTATCATTCGGTATCCAAAATGGTGAAGCAGCAGCAAAAACTATGACCATAGATTACATTAATGTAATTTGTGAAAGATAGGAGTAAACAATGGCAGATACAGTAACCTCGCAAACTATCCAAGATGGTGAGAGAGTAGCAGTATTAAAGTTTACAAATGAATCTGATGGCACAGGTGAATCTTCTGTAAAAAAAGTTGATGTTTCGGCATTAACAACAAATAGTAAAGGTGAATCTTGTACCAGTGTTTCAATAGCTAGAATACATTGGTTTTGCCGAGGTATGGGTGTTGATATAGAGTTTGATGCTAGCACTAATGTATTAGCAGTCACTCTAGCACCTGATAGCTCAGGTGATGAATATTTCGATCAGTTCTCAGGTATTCCTAACAATGCAGGTTCAGGTGTAACTGGTGATATAGACTTTACTACAGTTGGACATTCTAGTGGTGATGCTTATTCGATAATTTTAGTATTGAATAAGAATTATTAATGAATGGCAGAATATCAAGGCAAAAAAGTAACTTTGAATAGACCTAGACCTCTTCGTAAAGGAGAGGTCGGTTATGGTAAAAAACGCAAAGTTGTGTTTGTCAAAAATCCTTCAAGTGGTAAAGTAAAGAAAATAACTTTTGGAGATGCAAAGTTAGGTATGCATAAAAATGATCCAAAAAGAAAAAGATCATACTGTAAACGTAGTGAAAGGTTAGGAAACGATAGAATGAAAGCAAACTATTGGGCAAGAAGGGATTGGGACTGTTGAGTTATCACTATACCAAAGATATAAACAAGTTAATCAAAGGTTTAGAAAAAGCATCTAAGTCTCATGCTGCGCAAGTNAAAGTATTAGAAAAAATACTTGCAGAAACAAAAAAAGCAAAAAATGCCAAGAAAAAAAAGAGATCCTAAAGTTGGCACAGGCAAGAAACCTAAGGGTTCTGGCCGCAGACTCTATACTGATGAAAACCCGAAAGATACAGTAGGCATTAAATTTGCTACCCCTGCCGATGCTACTAGAACTGTTAATAAAGTTAAAAATATNCGTAAACCTTTTGCNCGGAAGATACAAATNTTGACTGTTGGGGAACAAAGAGCAAAAGTTATGGGAAAAAAAACAGTTGCCGACATATTNAAACGNGGTAAAGACAAAATAAGGAGANTGCATGGTCGCAAAGCTTAAAAANCTTAAATTTAAAATAAAAAAAGGTAAAAAATTAGGNTTTAGTGAAAGAGCACAAGCAAAAGCAAGAGGTCTAATTAAAAGGACAGGTGGCAAATATAAAGGTAAAAAGGTAAAATCAAGTAAATATAGGTAGATATGGCAAAGAAANCAAAAAGTAAAGGTAAGATATGCCCTGAAGGTAAAGCTTGGGCAAAAAGAACTTTTGATGTTTATCCCAGTGCATATGCAAATTTAGCTGCTTCTAAATATTGCAAAGATCCAAACTATGCAAAGAAAGCCAAAGGTGGCAAGCGCAAGGGCAGAAGATTTGGTGGGCCCATTCGAGGACAAGGCATAGTTATGGCAGATAGATTGCGATGAGCAAACATAAAGGACAGTTACAGAGTTGGCTAGATGAAGATTGGGTTAGATTAGGAGCAGATGGTTCTATCAAAGGTTCCTGTGGTGGTAGAAAAGAAGCAGAGGGTAAACCCAAATGTATACCCCGAAGCAAAGCTAATAAACTTTCTAAATCAGAGCGTGCTAAACTAGTTGCAAGGAAAAGGCGCAAAGACCCTAATCCAAATAGAAAAGGTAAACCAATTATGGTATCAAATAAACTAAAAAAAGGTGGAACACCGCTTGCCAATCCAGGCAAAGCTGATCTTAATAAAGATGGTAAACTATCTTCTTATGAAAGAACAAGAGGTTTAGCAATAGAAAAAGCCATGCGTAAACAAAACCGAGCAAAAATGAAAAAAGGTGGTTTTATTGCAAAAGGTTGTGGTGCTGTAATGAGTAATCGAAGAAAGGTAACAACAATAAGTTAGGAGTTATTATGCCAAAAAAGAAAAGTGATGTAGATCCAAAAACACAAGCTAGACTTGATGCTAAAGTTAGGCCAGATGCACCAGTTTCTGATCGTATTTTATACAATATGCCAAAGAAAAAAGCAGCTGCTAAAAAATCAACAAAAAAAACTACTAAAAAAAAGTGAGGGTTTAAATGTATAAAAGAACAAAAATGTATGCCAAAGGCGGTGGTGTNAAGGGAAGAAAGTATGCTGCTAAAGGTGGTGGCATGAAAAAAACTAAATATATGGCTAAAGGTGGNGCCTCCAAAGGAACCAAGTACATGGCAAAAGGTGGCAGCATGAAAGGCACCAAAGGCATGGCTATGGGTGGAGTTATGCGTAAAGGTACCAAAGGTATGGCTGCGGGTGGTGGTATGAAAAGATCCAAATATGCTGCTGGTATGGGTGCCAATAAGAAATCAAAATATAGAGCAAAAGGCGGCGCAAGATAAATTAGACATAAGGGGGAACTATGTCATATTTAATTTCCAACATACCGCAGTTTAAGTGTTGGGTAAGAAAAGAATTTACTGCAAATCATCAAAATTATCATGGTGAATATTTGCATGCATTAGCATTTGCAGTCAACACCATTCCTGATAGGTCACTATCTTTTCAAGTAGTTTTTACTGGTTGTGAAACCGATTTTGAAGGGTATCCTGATGAAAATGTCCATGGTGGTGCTATGTGGGCAAGAATGCCTATAGAAGCATTAGTAGCAGATGTTAGATTAGATGAGTGGCCATCAAGGATGGCTGATCATCTTGCACAACCTTGGGATTGTCTAAGTCACCATCACTCAGTAGTCGTTTTAGATAGAGTAAGTTCTTCACCTTGGATTTGTAAGATAGGTGGAGAGTTTTACACAGGTAGGTACATGTTTACTGTAGATTATACCGAGCACAGTATTGCAGATGATCCTGCCCAACATAAACAAAGTCATGTGCTATACTTAACAGACGCTGGTGAATATACAGGTAATTTTGTGGCATTACCCAACAACAGAGTAAGAGCGACTAATCCTGCACTATGGCGTACTGGTGAAGGGCCACCTGATTTTTCACCTAGTCAATATATTCATTCAGCAGAAAAACATGAAAGTTATATGGATCCAAACATAACCTTTGATAATCTGTATAGCCAAGGAGATGAAGAATAATGGCATTATCGGGTAGCACTAATTTTGAACCTAATATTACAGAATTTATCGAAGAGGCATATGAAAGGTGCGGAGTCGAATTAAGAACAGGTTATGATCTGAAAAGTGGTATTCGTTCTGCAAATCTCATGTTGGCTGAGTGGGCCAACCGAGGTCTTAATCAATGGACAATAGAGCAAGCAACACAAACTGTTACTGAGGGCACTACATCTTATTCTTTAAATGCAAATGTGATAGATTTATTAGATGTTGTAGTCAGAAGAACTGTAAATGAAACACAAACTGACATTAGCATGAACAGAATCAGTAGATCAGAATACATAAATATTCCAAATAAAAATACGAAAGCAAGACCATCACAGTTTTTCTTTGATAAATTAACAACACCATCACTAAAAATATGGCCTGCACCTGAAAACTCTACCGACATTCTTGTGTTTAACAAACTAGTGAGAATGGATGATGCTGATGCGGGTACCAATACTATGGATATGCCATTTCGGTTTTACCCATGCTTTGCTGCAGGTCTTGCCTATTACATATCACAAAAAAGAAACCCTGAATTAACTGCACAACTAAAAGTAATTTATGATGAAGAGTTTAGAAGGGCAGCAGATCAAGATGAGGATAGAGCATCTTTTAAAATAAGACCTAGGTTAAGAGTTCTCTAATGGCATATGCTACTGGTAAATTTGCTAGAGCTCTATGTGACAGATGTGGTTTTGAATATAAATTATTAGAGTTACGCGAAGAGTGGAATGGGTTGAAGGTATGTAAAGATTGTTATGAACCGAAGCACCCACAATTAGAACCTTTGACAGCTACTGCTGATCCTGAAGCACTTTACAAACCAAGACCTAATAATGATAATGAAGTAGGTGAGGGTTTTGTAGTTGTAACCAATAATGACATATTTAGGTATAACACTTTGAACCCTAGCACTTTAGGTAGCAACTTTGTTGTCGATGGTATGACAAGCGCAGTTGGTGAAGTTACAATACAAACATCATGACATTAGCAGAACTTAAAACATTAATACAAAACTATACTGAAAACTCAGAAACTACTTTTGTAAACACTCTAGATGATTTTATTAAAAATGCTGAAAACAGAATTTTTGATTTAGTTCAGTTTGATTTTTTTCGTAAGAATGTTACAGGTTCTTTAACTACAGGTAATACTTATTTAACTACACCAACAGACTACCAACTTAGTTTTTCTCTTGCTGTAATTGATGGCAATGGAGACTATCACTATTTAGATAAAAAACACCCATCTTTCATGCGAGAGTTTGTCGTTGATCCAACAGATACAACTCTACGAGGTTTACCTAAATACTATGGTGATTTTGATAAAGAACTTAGCACAGCTAGTAATAATGGCTCTACAATTATTGTTAGTCCTGTGCCTGATGATAACTATTCAGTAGAGTTACATTATTTATTTAAACCTAACTCTTTAGTAACTGACACTACAGGCACTTGGTTGTCTAATAATGCTAGAAATGCACTGTTATATGGTAGTTTGATTGAAGCATATATTTTTATGAAAGGAGAGCCAGGTTTACTAGAAAGTTATGAGAAAAGGTTTGCTGCTTCGATTAGCAGACTTAAAAATAGAGCAGAAGCAAGGGGAAGAAGAGACGAATATCGTTATGATTCGTTAAGAACATCAGTAACATAAATTATGGAAAAAATTAGCAATTTGCAGGGAAAGTCTGTTGCTATTGTAGGTATGGGCAAAAGTTGGTTTGACTATAACCTAGCAAAGTCACACGGCACACATTTTGATGAAGTTTGGGCTATAAATGCTGTAGCTACAGTAATTTATCATGATAGAGTTTTTATGATGGATCCTGCTTCAAGATTTTTAGATACCGATGATGCTGGTGGTCAAACTAGCAGTATGAAGAATATGTTGCTAGAACATGAAGGGCCCATTTACACTTGCCAACTAGATGATAGATGCCCTGGTTTAGTAAACTATCCTGTCCATCAAGTAGTGCAAGACACTAACTGCCATTATCTTAACAATACTGTTGCTTATGCTATTGCTTTTGCATATTGGAATGAAGTTAAAAATATTAAGATGTTTGGGGTAGATTTTTCTTACAAGGGTAACTTGCATTTTGCTGAAGCAGGTAGGGGGTGTGTTGAGTTTTGGTTAGCCAAATGTATTGATGCTGGTATGCAAATAGAAGTTGCCGCATCATCAAGTTTGTTAGATACAGATGTGCCGGCTCCACAAAAGTTGTATGGGTATCACCGTTTAGCAGACCCACTAATTATTTTAGAAGATGCTAATGGATTACAAGTTAAAAACATTAGTGAAGTAGAAATAACTAAAAAAACCCAAGAACCTGTGTTAGTAGATCGGCATGACTCTCATTTGAACCCACCTGAACCTAATAAATGGTAGATAAAATAACACCTGCTGGCATGCCAGGACTAGGCATAATTGAAGCAAAAACTACTAATTATGGTGGGCATCCACCTGAATTTTGGGCAGAAAGATTGACTGAAAAATTAGTAGCATATTCGGCAGATACTGAACCTCATATCCAAGCACAAGCAGAAGCCTACAGAGATGCTATCTATCAAGTCTGTTTGATTTATATAAAAAATAGTTTAAAATCCTATAAAGCCTCTTTAATACAGGAATTAATAACTGGTGGAGAGGAAGAATTAGCAAGAATTATTAGAGGTATTTAACATGGCCATAAGTTCAACACTAACCACAAGTTTTAAAAAAGAGTTACTTGAGGCAGTACATAATTTTAAAAATACAGGTGGTGATACCTTTAAATTAGCTTTATATACTAGTTCAGCAACTTTAGGTGCAACCACAACTTCCTTTGTTACTACAGGACAAGCTAGTGGTACTAATTACACTTCAGGTGGAGCAAACCTCACTAGAGTAGATCCAACTTCTAGTGGAACCACAGGGTTTACCGATTTTGCTGATTTAACCTTTGGCACTGCTACAGTAACTGCTAGAGGTTGTATGATTTATAATTCATCTGATAGCAACAAATCAGTTGCTACTATAGACTTTGGTGGCGACAAAACATCTACTGCTGGGGACTTTACTGTAGTATTTCCAGCTGCNGCAGCAAGCACAGCAATAATTCGTATAGCATAGCCTTATGGCTAATATAACTGGTTGGGGCCGAGGTACCTGGGGTGAGGGGCCTTGGAGTCAACCTATACCAGTTACCCTTACAGGGTTAGCAGCTACTAGTGCTCTTGGNACAGTAACTGTNGTTGCAAAAGCCAATGTAACAGCAGGTTCACAAGTAGCAACTTCTGCTGTTGGCACTACCACAGTGGTTGCTGNTGCTAATATAACAGTAACAGGACAAGNTTCTACCTCTGCTGTAGGCACAATAGCNACTATAGCTAAGGCAAATNTCACACCCTCAGGTCAAGCAGGCACTAGTGCTGTAGGTACAGTCACACTTCGAGATGCAGCTAATGTGTTCCCAAGTGGGGTTAGTGCNTCTGCCAATATTGGAGGGGTTGGTGTTAATGGTGATGCTGTTGCTAATGCTGGGGGGGCAATAGGTTCTGTTGGTAGTGTTTTAGTAGATGTAGATGGTGAAGCTAATGTAGTTATCAATGGTGTTGCGGCAACTGCTAGTGTAGGTTCGGTAACAACTCACAATGCTGTTGCCTTTGCTATAAATGGGGTTTCTGCTACTGGGGAAATAGGTAGTGTTACCATAACATTTGGTGCCTCAGTATTCCCAACAGGGGTTTCAGCAACAGCTAGTACCTTTGATGTTAACGTTTGGGGCTTAGTAGATGAGGCACAAACAAGTGGTTTTGGAAGCATAACNGATACACAAACTTCGTCATTTAGCACAATAAATCAAACACAAACGCAAAATTATGCTAATATTGATGATGACCAAAGTTCATCCTTTGCTGAAATTAGTGAAACACAAACCCCTGAATGGGAAGAGGTAGCATAATATGGCAACGTATGTAAATGATTTAAGATTAAAAGAAATAGCAACTGGTGATGAGTCAGGAACATGGGGAACTTCTACTAACACCAACTTAGAATTAATAGCAGAAGCTTTCAGTTTTGGCACAGAAGCTATTACTACAAATGCCGATACTCANACTACCACTATAGCAGATGGCTCTACTGATCCAGGCAGATCNATNTANTTAAAATATACTGGTACCCTTGATAGCGCCTGTACTATNACNATAGGCCCAAATACTGTATCAAAACTATGGTTTATTGAAAACGGNACNTCNGGNTCNCAAAATATTATTATTTCACAAGGTAGTGGTGCTAATGTCACCATACCACCAGGTGACACCAAAGCCATATATTCAGATGGAGCTGGTTCCGGTGCTGCTATGGTTGATGCCTTTGCAAGTTTGAATGTAGTCGATCTAAAAGTAGAAGATGACTTAACAGTTACCGATGATCTTATAGTTAATGGAGATATTGACTTAGAAGGTTCGATAGATGTAAATGGCACAGCTAACCTAGATGTAGTGGACATAGATGGTGCTGTGGATATGGCTTCAACTTTAGCAGTAGGCGGTGCTGTGACTGCAAATGCTGGGGTCGTAATAGACAATATAACTATAGATGGCACAGAGATAGATTTATCTAGTGGTGATCTAACACTCGATAGTGCTGGTGATATTATTCTTGACGCTGATGGCGCTGACATATTATTAAAAGATGCTGGTACCACCTTTGGTGAACTTACTAACTCATCAACAGATTTTGTTATTAAATCAACAACTTCTGATAAAGACATAATATTNAAAGGNAATGATGGTGGTTCAGCAATAACTGCTCTTACCCTCGACATGTCGGCAGCTGGTGCAGCAACATTNAACGATAAGATTACAGCAGTTGGAACCTCAGTTTTTACAAACCTAGATATATCCGGTGATATTGATGTCGATGGTACTACAAATTTAGATGTGGTCGATATTGATGGAGCTGTGGATATGTCTTCAACTTTAGCAGTAGGCGGTGCTGTGACTGCAAATGCTGGGGTCGTAATAGACAATATAACTATAGATGGCACAGAGATAGATTTATCTAGTGGTGATCTAACACTCGATAGTGCTGGTGATATTATTCTTGATGCCGATGGTGCTGACATATTATTAAAAGATGCTGGTACTACTTTTGGTGAACTTACTAACTCATCAACAGATTTTGTTATCAAATCAACAACTTCTGATAAAGACATAATATTCAAAGG